>JABAOC010001307.1_pt1 | contig 75924 bp, 73 predicted proteins | sample 7062161 | NCBI WGS metagenome assembly JABAOC01 (sample SAMN14538625, study PRJNA623070) | marine sediment metagenome | biome: marine biome [ENVO:00000428]; feature: marine pelagic biome [ENVO:01000023]; material: deep marine sediment [ENVO:00002113] | place: India: Gulf of Khambhat ... | reverse complement strand
AGGGATGCTGCTTTTTCGACTATTGCCACAGGAGTCATAGAAAGCTCTGCGCAGGGGGACAGACATGAATGAATATGCAGGTCCGCTATAAATTCTACTGGCATCTCAGGCCGAGGGTATAAAGTCTTCCCGTGATTTCAAAAGAGGTTAGAGGGCTTGTCATTACAGGGATATTTTCCTTCACAGCCTTATTTAATGTATCTGTATCCGGGATCCTGTTATTGGCGAGTATTATTCCCGAGAGACCTTTTAAGGAAGCTACAGCTATTATATTAAGATGAACCTGGAGGGTTATCCAGATATAACCTTCCTTTGCGTTGCCTATAACATCGGACAGGAGGTCACTTGCATATCCTCCTGTTACTTCCCTGTTCAAATTAGCTGCCGGTGTCTTGACATCTAGTGAAAGGCTATCGATAATTTCCTTTAGCTTCATTATTGGTTCCTCTAGGCTGTCTAATTTAAATTAATAATAAATTCGAGTGTTGTTCCCTCGCCGATTATTGTATCTATATGTAATTTATCAGTGCTTTTTTTGATATTCGGCAGCCCCATACCTGATCCGAACCCCATCTCTCTTATGTGGTCTGGAGCTGTTGAATAACCTTCTGTCATGGCAAGCTCTATATTTTCGATGCCGGGGCCCATATCCTTAATAACAACTTTTATCGCTTCAGGATTTATATAATAGTGCATCATTCCAGCTACAGCATATATTATTACATTCATTTCTGCCTCAAAAGCCGCTATTGAAGTTTTCCTGATGATGTTCGTCTTGACGCCCATGTTTTCAAGAATCGTCTTTAAATTGTTTGAGGCATTACCTGCACTGGCAAAATCTTTGCCCGTCAAGAAAAAAACGCCCTCTTTGCTATTAATCATTTAGAATTTGTATTAGTATCGGGTTTGCTCCGAAGCCCTTTCTCATAAAGTATGCCACATGTATCAAACATTGACAAATTGGTTACCAACAAAGGTATTTTCTGCCTTTGGGCCAGGTCAATTGTTTCTTTATCAGGCCTTTTGTTCTGGACAAATACTATTGCCTTTATATCTGCAACTACTGCTGTACGTATTACCTGAGTATTGGTCAGATGTGTTATTAAGAGAGAATTGGTAATTGAGAATGAAAGAACATCGCTCATAAGGTCAGCACAATAAGCACTTGCAATATTTATGTTACCTGGGCCTGTCTCGTCATTTTCTGATAGAAATCCAGCATTAAGTATTTCTTTGATCTCATCTATTTTCATATATTTATCATAATTAAAAGTTTCTCATAAATTTACTCCTTGGCTGCTTCTATCTTTACAGCATATGTGCTTCCAATTCCGTTCACTGAAGGATATGTAAGAGCATTGACACGGCCGTGTGGAAAATGTGCTGATGTAAAGACTTCCCCTGGCTGAACAGAATCTGAAATTTTTGCCTTGAGATATACAGTTCCACGCCTTGATGTTATCTTGACATGGCTGTTGTTCGGTACTCCAATTTTTTTGGCATCTTCTTCATTAATTTCAAGGAATGCCTCGGAAACAACCAGATCGAGTGCCTTTGACCTTGTCGACATTGTTCCCGAATGCTGTAGAACGTCTCTCGTTACGAGTGACAGCGGATACTCCGTATCCGGCTTTTCATCAGGTGAATATGATACAGGAATAAAGATCCTTTTATCAGACTTGTTCTCTTCTTCACGAATTGTCTCTCGTATTTCTTCTGATAAGCTTTCGAAGTCTCTGGGCCCTAAATCTTTCCCCATTGATAATGCCAAATTTCTAAGTATCTTCCAGTCGGGCTGAGACTGACCTGGGGCATCAACTATTCTGTCCAATCTCTGGGTAATTCCCTCGGCATTTACGAAATTGCCGTCTTTTTCAGCCCAGCCGGAGGCAGGCAGTATAACGTGCGCCAGCTTTGCTGTTTCCGTCATAGAGATATCCTGAACAATAAGAAGGTCGAGAGATTTAAGGGTATTTATTATCTTTGAATTGTCTGGAAAGGCAGAAACCGGGTCTTCACCCATTATATACATGGCATGAAGGGAGCCTGGATCATAAAGCATCTCAAAGATATTTTTCCCATCTGGTTCTTCTGCATCTGGACGAACCCCCATCTTGTACAATCCATAGGTGTTTGCGTATTCAGCCGGGATTTGAAGCGCTTCTGTCTCCTCTCCAAGGAGGATTATCAGGTTTGACGCTGCAAGGACTGTATCAGTGCCTTTAGTGTTTTCTGTGGCACTTAGGGTAAAAGAGATTATCCTGTTTTTTGCCTTTGCAAAAGTTTCGGCAGTGGATATAAGTTCTTGTTCAGGAATGCCGGTAATTTTTGAAACCCTTTCCGGAGTGTAGTCTTCCAGACTCTTTTCCAGTTCAGAGAAGCCGGTAATTTTCGAAACAATCTCTCTGTTGAAAAGGCCTTTGTCTATAATTGTCTTTATTATTCCGTTGAGGAGTGCAACCGAGGTTCCCTGTTTCATTTTCAGATGATTTGAACTGTGCCTTGTAAGTTTTGTTTCCCTGCAGTCTGCTACAATCAGGCTAGAACCTTCACGCTTTGCCTTAAGGATATTAATTCCAAAAACAGGGTGGGTAGTACTGATATCAGACTCTACAATCAGGATAATGTCTTTGTTCAAAGGCGATTTTAGATCTACAGGATGCATTTTCAGTCCAAAGGCTGTATTAAGGGCTTTCTGGACTTTTGAGTATCCAAAAGCTGCGGAGGAATCCATATTATTCGAACCTACAACATTCAACATAAACTTCCTTAGCATGAAATTGTCTTCGTTTGTACATCTGTGAGATCCGATAGCCCCTACAGATTTATTGCCGCGTGACTCAATAATGGATTTCAGCCTGTCGCTTACATAAGTAATCGCCTCATCCCATGTTACAGGTACGAGTATTCTTTCTTTTCTTATCATAGGGGTTTTCAAGCGGCCTTCAGCGTATATATAATCAAAACCAAACCTGCCCCTTCCGCAAAGGTTCCCTTCACTCCGCCCTTTATCTTCTTGGCCACGCGATCTCAGTATTTTCCCTTCCCTGATACCCAGGGTTAGAGTACATCCGCAGCCGCAGAAAGGACATATCGTGTCTTTTTCTTCAAGAAACCAGGCACGGGCTTTATATTTATATGGCTTGCTCAGGAGTGCACCTGTTGGACAGATGTCGATGCACTGGCCGCAATAGTCACATTCGAGAATTTCACCAAAGGCAGGTTGCACTACTGTTGGAAACCCCCTGCCGATTAGACCGAGGGCACCTTTCCCCTGATATTCTGCGCAGATTCTTACGCATTTTCCGCATAGTATGCACCTGTTTGAAGTAAGTTCTATTAGAGGACCCCTTACATCAGGAGAAGCCTCTTTCCTGTGCCTGATAAAGCGGGTTTCTGTCTTGCCGTATTCGTACGCAAGATCCTGAAGGTCACATTCACCCGCCTTGTCACATACAGGACAGTCAAGAGGATGGTGGACCAGTAAGAGCTCCAGAACTGTCTGGCGAGCCTTTCTGAGTTTTGGTGTATCTGTATGTATTACCATCCCAGGCGCAACAGGTGTTGAGCACGCAGCTAAGAGCCTCGGTGATTTCTCTGCCTCAACAACACACATCCTGCAGGAACCATATGGCTTTAGTCTTTTGTCATAGCAAAGATTGGGTATCTTGATACCGTTCTGTTTTGCGGCCTGGAGGATTGTAGAACCTTCCTCTACTGTTATTTTTTTGTCATTGATTGTAAATTCAATCATTTTTCCCCTCCTCCTACCTTCTGTAATTCTGTTTCCATTTTTTTCTTTTCCCGCATTTCCTGCATTGCTTGTGTGCCTTCTGCGGTACCTAACTCACACCTGAGGCATCTCCTTGCCTCATTAACTGCCATCTCTTCAGTGAAACCTAGCTCCACCTCTTTAAAATTCTTAACCCTCTGTTCCGGAGGCAAATGCGGTGATTTAGGCCGTTTAGCACTCTCTATTTCCTCATCGGTTAGTTCAACAGGTTCAATATACATAGAGGGTCTGGTTACTTTGTATTCTCTTTCCAGACTTTCACTCCTGAGATATTTATCGATGGATTGTGCTGCTATCTTGCCGGCAGCGATAGCATGTATAACGGTTTTCGGACCGGTTACCGCGTCACCGCCTGCAAAGACCCCCGGTCTTTGGGTGGCTAAAGTCTCAGGGTCAACTATGAGTCTGTTTCTGTCGGATACCTCGAGTCCCTGGTCTCTGAGGAAGGTAACGTCAGGCGTTTCACCGATTGCCCTAATTAATGTATCCAGTTCTATGATAAATTCAGATCCTTTAACTGGCACTGGTCTTCTTCTGCCGCTTGCATCCGGTTCTCCTAATTCCATACGAATGGCTTCGATGCCTGTAAGTTTTCCATCCTGGGTTAATACCCTTGTGGGTGCAGTCAGGAATTGTATATCAACTCCTTCTTCGATCGTTGCATCAACTTCCTCTTTCCATGCCGGCATCTCTGCCCGTGTCCTTCTGTAAATGAGGGTAACCTTCTCAGTATTTGAAAGACGATGGGCAGACCTCGCAGCGTCAACTGCAGCATTACCTCCGCCGATAATGCCGATCCTGTTGCCGACTTTAATCTCTTTGCCGAGATTCACTGCCTCAAGAAATTTCAATGAACCTATGACACCTTCGCTGTCCTCACCGGGGATGCCAAGGTCCATTGGTTTATGTGCACCAACCGAGATAAATATTGCTTCGTACCCATCATTGAAAAGGCTGTTTATTGATATATCTTTGCCTAAGGCCGTGTTGGTCTGGAATTTGACACCAGCCTCTTTAATTGCCTCAATATCAGCATCGACCAGTTCCCTTGGCAATCTGTATATTGGTATGGCTACTCTGAGCATGCCGCCTAGAACGTTTTTGGCCTCAAAGATTGTAACATCATATCCTTCCAGAGAAAGGAAGTAACCTGCTGTCAGTCCGCCTGGTCCTGAACCTATAATGGCAACTTTCTTATTCTTTAGCTCCTTGCGTTTAACCGGCATTTTATAACCTGTTTTAAAAGCGTAGTCAGTTGCAAACCGCTTCAGTTCCCTTACTGCAAGAGGTTCTCCCACCTCCCCTGATTTGCAATTGGATTCGCATGGATGGGTGCAGACACGGCCGCAGACGCTTGCCAGAGGATTGTCTTTTTTTATAACCTGAACTGCCTCATCAAAGCGGCTATGGGCAATTAAGGCTGCATAGACAGGAACTTCTGTACCGATAGGACAGGTATGCTGACAGGGAGATGAAATTATCTCCTTACAGACCATAGCCTCACATCTCTTGTATTTGATATGGGATTCATACTCGTGTTTGAAATATTTGATAGTAGTAAGGATAGGGTTCGGGGCTGTTTGTCCAAGCCCGCAAAGGGAGGTTGCAATAATATCTCTACTGAGATCCTCAAGTGTATCGACATCAGCCTCTTTGCCACGGCCTTCTGTAATATCCTCGAGTATATCAAGCAGGATTTTTGTGCCTACCCTGCAGGGCGGGCACTTTCCACAGGATTCCTCTGTTGTAAAGCCGAGGAAGAATCTGGCTAAACTGACCATGCAGTTACTGTCATCCAGGACGACCATTCCACCAGAACCGACAATGGCGCCTGTAGCTACAATATCTTCATAGGTAACAGGTGTCTCGATGAGACTGTCCGGTATGCAGCCGCCTGATGGGCCGCCGAGCTGAACAGCCTTGAATTTCCCCTTTTTTATCCCACCTCCGATATCGTATATAATTCTCTTGAGTGGAACACCCATGGGGACCTCAACAAGTCCGACATTGTGTATAGCACCTGTAAGTGCAAAGACCTTTGTACCCGTGCTTTTTTCAGTCCCGAGGCTTCTGTACCACTCAGAACCATTAAGGATTATCGGGGCAATCTGTGCCAAGGTCTCAACATTATTCAGGACTGAAGGTTTTTCCCAGAGCCCTTTATGTGCAGGAAAGGGCGGCCTCGGTATGGGCATTCCTCGCTTTCCCTCAATAGAACGCATGAGGGCTGTTTCTTCACCACATACAAATGCACCTGCACCGAGGTATATGCTGAGGTCAAAGCTAAAATCCGAGCCGAGGATGTTTTTCCCTAGCAGTCCTGAATCATATGCCTGTGATATTGCTATACGGAGACGCTCCACAGCTAAAGGATACTCAGCCCTGCAATAGATAACGCCTTTGCTTGCACCTATGGCTCTGGCACCTATGATCATGCCCTCAATGACTGAATGGGGGTCTGCCTCCATAACAGACCTGTCCATGAATGCCCCGGGGTCTCCCTCGTCACCATTGCAGAGCATAAACTTCTGGTCTGCCTGTGACTTTGAGGCAAATTCCCATTTAAGACCGGTTGGGAACCCTGCGCCACCCCTGCCCCTTACACCTGAGTCTTTTACAACTTTTATTATTTCTTCAGGAGTCATCTCGGTGAGGGCCTTTGCAGCAGCCAAATAACCATCCCTGGCAATATATTCTTCAATCTTTTCAGGGTCTATTAGTCCCTTGTTCCTTAGAACACGGAGTACCTGATATTTAAAGAAGGGGATCTCACCCATAGCTGGCAGGGCTATTTTTTCTGCTGGTTCCTGATACATCAATTTTTTTACAGGTCTGCCTTTTAAGAAATGTTCTTCAACCAGAAAAGGTATATCTTCTACCTTTAATGATTGGTAAAAAATATTATCAGGGTATACAGATACAATAGGTCCCTGTGCACAGAAACCATTGCAACCGGTCATAATAACCTGTATTTCATTTTCAAGTCCCCTCTTTTTTAATTCTTCCGAAAGAGCGGCCTTTACTTTAGGTGTGCCGCTTGCAATACAGCCGGTTCCTGCACACATCATTAGATTGACTCGATATTTTTCCATCCCTATCCTCCTGAATTACAAAACACAGATGACCGCGGATGAGTACAGATGATCGCAGATATCTGTGCTAATCTGTTTTTTTTCATTCTGTGGTTATGTGTGTTCATTTTAATATGTTGTCTCACTTCCAATAGCCAATGCATATTTTTCTACTGCTTTGCCCCCAATTATATGTTCTTTGAATATCTCTTTGATCTTTTCGTCGGTAAGGTCAATATATCTGACAGGGGGATTATTCACTATCTCAACTGTTGCCATTGGTTCACGGGCGCATAGTCCGGCACAACCAGATGTAGTAACAATCACGTCTTCAACCTTGGCCTGTGCAATTTCGTCCATTACAACGGTCATTATTGCTCTTGCACCAGCAGCTATGCCACATGTGCCCATATGAACTGTTACCTTTGCCCTGTAACCGCCTTCCCTTAAGGTAAAGGTTGCCTTATATTCTTCTTTAATCCTTTTTAAATCATCTATAGTTAGTCTTGGCATAGTTTCTCTCCTTTTTATCTATATGCATTTATGACCTCTCTTACCTTCTTTGGATGTAATAAGCCATAAGTCTCTTCGTCTACTACTGCCACTGGTGCGAGACCGCATGCACCAAGGCATCGGACAGTCTCAAGGGAGAATTTTTTATCCTCGGTAACCTCCTCAACTTCGACATCTAATTCTTCCATGAACTTCTCCAGAATTGCCTCTGATTTTTTTGCATAGCAGGCAGTCCCCAGACAGAGCCTGATGAGGTGTTCTCCTCTTGGTTTCATGGTAAAGAAGGCGTAGAATGAGACAACACTGTGGACCTCTGCTGATGGTATATTAAGACCTTTAGAGATACGTTTCTGAACAACAGGAGGGAGATATCCTACTAGTGCCTGAGCTCTTTGAAGTACAGGTATAAGGTTTCCGGGCATATCCCTGTATTCCCTGATTACATTATCCAGTTCAGCAGCCATTGATGGCGGGAAATCTTCGGGTGGTTCTTCCTCGACGGGAACCTTTACCTTTATCCATTCTACAGCCCTGTGTGTTACATCTGTCAGCACCGCCGGAGTGAAGGGCTTTGGCACGTAGTCAATAATGCCTAATTCAAGGGCTTCTTTAATTGTCTCCTGTGATGGATAACCTGTGATTATAACTACGCCTGTATCCGGCTTTTCTTTTCGTATCCATCTAATCAGGGTGATGCCGTCCATCTCGGGCATCTTAAGGTCAGTGAGAACGAGATTGAAATTATTTTGCTCCATCTTGGATATTGCCTCTTTCCCACTCAATGCACCTTCGATGTTATAGCCTTCAGACTTAAGTACTCTCTCGCAGCTTCTTATAACGACATCTTCATCGTCTACTACGAGTATTTTAAAATCGTTTTCCATAAATATATCTCCTCCTCCCAAGTTAGTAAGTAAAAAGTTATAAATTTAGAAGACATTCACTATTGACTTATAACTCCTTACTTTTAAGTCTTAAAGTCCCAGTATTTCCATTTAAGATAGTCATTAATTCCTCTTGCCGCTTTTCTTCCAGCACCCATAGCCAGGATTACTGTTGCAGAACCTGTTACAATATCTCCGCCTGCAAAGACCCCCTCTTTTGAGGTCATGCCTGTTTCTTCTTCAGCAACTATATAGCCTCTTTTATTAATTTTTAAGTCTGACATGGTTGCTGTCAAAAGCGGATTTGCCCTTGCACCAAGAGCTGGTATTGCAACGTCTACTTCAATCTGGAATTCGCTGCCTTTTATGGGTACAGGCCTCCTCCTGCCTGATTCGTCAGGCTCGCCTAATTCCATCTTTAAACATTCGACTCCACAGACATTCCCCTTTCCGTCATCAATTAATCTCGTCGGATTTGTTAGGAGTACGAATTCTATTCCTTCATCGTGAGCATGATGAACTTCGGCCTTTCTTGCGGGCATCTCAGCTTCAGAGCGCCTGTATATAAGATAGACTTTTTCTGCCCCGAGTCTTAACGCAACCCTTGCAGCATCCATGGCAACGTTTCCCCCGCCAAATACCGCAACCTTTTTGCCTCTTTTGATAGGGGTATCGTACTCGGGAAAGAGATAGGCCTTCATCAGGTTTGCCCTTGTCAGGAACTCATTAGCAGAGTAAACACCATTGAGGTTTTCTCCGGGTATTCCCAGAAATATGGGCAGACCTGCACCTATTCCGATATATATTGCATCATACCCGTGATGGTTTAATAATTCGTCAACAGTGAACAGCTTTCCAACAATTGCATTAACTACTACCTCAACACCAAGTTTCCTGATATATTCAACCTCCCTTTCTACTATTGCTTTTGGAAGCCTGAACTCGGGTATGCCGTAGACTAATACCCCGCCTGATTTGTGTAATGCTTCAAAAAGGGTAACCTGATGACCTGACATTATTAAGTCAGCTGCACAGGTTAAACCGCCGGGGCCTGAACCTATTATTGCTATTTTTCTGCCGGTTGGCTTTGGTTTCTCGGGGAGCTTTATCTCGCCTTTTTCAGCTTCGTAATCTGCAACGAACCTCTCCAGGTTGCCGACAGCAACAGGGTCGCCTTTCTTGCCCACAAGACATAAAGATTCACATTGAATCTCCTGGGGGCATACCCTTCCACAGACAGCAGGAAGTGCATTTTTCTCCTTGACTTTATAACATGCTTCAAGGAACTTCTGTTCTTTTATGAGATTTATGAATCCAGGTATATCTACCTCTACCGGACAGCCTTTTCTGCAGGCCGGGTTTTTGCAGGATAAACATCTCTTTGCTTCTTCAACTGCTTCTTCAGGAGAATAACCGTAAGGCACCTCATCGAAATTTCTGGCCCTCACAAGAGGTTCCTGTTCCTTCATCTTTACTCTGATCTTTTTCTTTTCGTCTTCTTTTTTAGGTTCCTTCTTTTCTTCCATATTTAGACCCCCAATCCTTTCCTATATCTATCTAAAGCAATCTTTTCCTCTTCAAGATACATTTTCTGCCTTTCCAGAAGCAGGTCAAAATCAACCTTATGCCCGTCAAATTCAGGGCCATCGACACAGCAGAACTTTGTCTCTCCTCCCACCTCTACTCTGCAGCCGCCACACATTCCTGTTGCATCAATCATTATTGAATTAAGACTGACAACTGTTTTTACGTTGTATTTTTCTGTTGTCTTGCAGGCGAATTTCATCATAATGGCAGGGCCAATGGCGACTACCAAATCAATTTTATTGTCTTTTAATACCTCCTCCAGGGGTACTGTTATTACTCCCTTTCTGCCGTATGAGCCGTCATCTGTGGTAACAAATAGCTCGTCTGATACATTACGCATCTTTTCTTCCCAGAAAAGGAGATCTTTTGATCTGGCACCTATAATAGAAATCACTTTATTGCCTGTCTCCTTTAACGCCTTTGTTATTGGATAGACTGGTGCGATACCCACCCCGCCGCCGACACAAACAACAGTACCTAATTTTTCTATATGTGAAGGTATTCCGAGAGGACCAATAATATCGGATATAAGATCACCCTCATTTAGTGTTCCCAGATGGTAGGTTGTTTTACCGACCTTCTGGAAAACCGCGGTAATTGTTCCTTTTTCCCTGTCAAAGTCTGCAATAGTCAGAGGTATCCTTTCCCCTTCTTCATGAATCTTAAGTACGAAAAAATTACCTGGCTTTGCCTTTTTTGCAATCTCTTTGGCTTCAATATCAAATAACGTTATATTTTCTGAAAGTTCTTCCTTTTTTAGAATTTTAAACATAGTTTCTCCTTAACTTGAGACATTATTTTTTGATTAAGATTTATCAGAAGTTACAGGATAAATCCTTGCTAACCATAGCAGCCAGCCTTCGCTCAGATTGTCACGCACCAGGGCACTCATAGCTGTATTGGCATTAACATTAATCTCTTTAATCTTTCCTGTCATTGGGGATATAAGTTCTTCGGTCTTCCCTTCACCAGAGAGTATTTTTGCAAACGTTTCTCCTGCAATGACCGTTTCAGCACCCTCTGGAAGGTCAATGTACATTAGTTGACCGCTCAGCAGCCAGTATCTTATATCACAACCTATCTCCCATGCTCCATTCTTTGTCGGTCTCGCCCAGGTCCCTTCTTTGTAATAAATTACCGGATTTTCAGTATCCCTGAGCGGTACAATCTCATTTCTGAACTCATCAATAAATGCCTTTCTCAGTATCCAACCCCTGTTGTCGAAGACCCTTTTAGCAACGTTTATCATGAACTCAGGTGTAAAAGGTTTTTCTATATATTCGAATGCTCCGAGTTTTACGGATTCTTTTGCATCTTCAAGAGTCGGGTAGCCTGTAATAACTACAACGTCTAATTTAGGTTGGATAATCTTTGATTCCTTCAATACAGTGATACCGTTAATATCAGGAAGTCTTATATCCGTAATCAGCAGGTCAAATTCTTCCTTTGAAACCTTATTTAAGGTATCTTCACCCTTTTCGCTTGTTATGATATTGTAACCTTCAGCTCCGAGGATTCTTTTACAGCTCAAAGTCACAACAGGGTCGTCGTCAAGTACTAATATTTTACCCTTGTTTTCCATAATTGACCTCCGTAATAATGTTTTTCAAAAAACCCTGCACGACCATTAAAGATGCAAAATAGATGCCTGAAAAGAAAATCCTTTAAAATCAAAAAGTAAAATCTTTTATGGCTAATCCAAGTCTTTATAAATTTATTCATAGTGTATAGAAAGAAAATACATTAAAAGTTCGAGAAAAATATTTCAGATGTCTGTTCGTTTCATCTTGTATGTGCCTTGTCTTCACTTAAATCGCTGATTTTATTTGGATTATTGCGGTTCCGGTATAACATTTAAGCAGGTTTAATGTCTTTTTAGAGAATCTTCTTCCAAGAATTTTTCATGTATTTTTTTTTTATACATGTATAGATTATTGCCATTTAAGACTTTTCAGAACCGAACTTCTAAAAATAAAAAAACAATGTCCTCTATTCTTTAACCCGTTTAGAAATTATTGTTTTTTTCTTCAAACAGGGTTTACTGAAAAAAACAAATTTGGATGCAGAAATTCAAACTTAATAATAGTATAACTTTTTATAAGGGGATTCAGGAAGTAAACCCCGTTAGAAGGGTGGAATTTAAAGCTTTGTTCTTTCTGCAGGTTTTATTGTATTGGCCATTTTTACACTTATATTATATTTTTTCAGAAGTGCGTGGAAATTTGGCCTTTGCATTTTAACATCAGAGGCTGCCCTTGACACATTCCATTGGTTTCTCTTAAGTGCTTCCAGAACAAATGCCTTCTCAATATTTTCAATAGATTTATGTTTAAGGTTTTTTTTCATTATTTTCAGTTCATGCACGGTCATTGGTACATCCTTTGAAGAGGACTGTTTAAGTGATGAGAGAAGTTCAGGCCGTAATGTTTTTCCATGACACATTATGACAGACCTCTGTATTATATTTTCTAATTGCCTGATATTCCCTGGCCAGTCATGGCATACAAGCAACTTCATGGTATCTGCTGTGATGTGGGTGACCTTCTTGTTAAGTTCAGCGTTGTACTTTTGGAGAAAATGATATGCAAGGTGAGGGATGTCTTCTTTTCTTTCTCTTAACGGAGGTATATATATTGGGAAGATGTTAAGCCTGTAAAAAAAATCTTCCCTGAACGTGCCTTCTTTGGTCATTGCCTGCAGGTCTTTATTGGTTGCTGATATAAACCTGATATCAACATTTACAGGATTTTTTTCTCCAATGGGCCTGAATTCACGTTCCTGGAGCACCCTGAGTAATTTGGCCTGAGTTGAGATATCAAGATTGCCTATTTCATCAAAGAAGATTGTTCCCTTGTTTGCCATTTCGATCAGGCCTTTTTTCTTCTCTGTCGCACCTGTAAACGCTCCCTTTGCATGTCCGAATAATTCTGATTCAATAAGAGTCTCGGGAATTGTTACACAATCGACAACTATAAAAGGCTGATCCTTTCTTGGACTATTGTAGTGGATTGCCTTTGCCACTAGTTCTTTGCCTGTCCCGCTTTCGCCTGTTATCAGAACAGTGCTCCCTGTATTAGCTACTTTTGCAATCAGATGAAAAACTTTCTGCATGGCTTGTGATACGCCTACTATGTTGCTGAGCTCATAATGAGAAGCGAGTCTTTCTCTCAGGTTGAGATTTTCAATGGCAAGTTTTTTCCTCTCGAGCACTTTTGAAATCATTTTCAATAGTTCTTCAGGACTGAAAGGTTTTTCTATATAGTCAAATGCTCCTATTTTCATTGCCTTTACAGCAGTGCTTACTGTACCATAGCCTGTCATAATTATTGTCTCGATATCAGACCACATCTCCTTGATCTTTCTGAGAACTTCAATGCCGTCCATATCTGGCATTTTTAAGTCGGTAAGTACCAGGTCAAAGACATTCCTGGAAAGAAGATTTAATCCCTCCGGACCGCTTTTAGCCGTCTCTACAGTGTAACCTTCAGGCTCAAGTATACGCTGGCAGCTTGTTCTGACGATGTCTTCGTCATCTATGATCAGGATTCTGCCTTTATTCACATCAAGCTCCTCTACGAGTTAGATATCTAAATTATATATTTTCGGTAGTATCACATATTCTGCCCAACTTAATAAAGTATAAAATTTCATTTTTATATTCTTACAGGTTAATCAGGTTATTTTTAACATAAAAAATAAAATTCAGTATAAAAAGAGCAGGTGTATTTGCAGAAAAAGTCTTTACCATTTTATCCCGACTTTTCGGGGTACCACCTTTGTTAATGCATTTTTTATGGATTATGATAGTTGGACATATTCCTTTCGCTCCCTAGAGGGAAATTTTTACCCGTCTTATGGCTCATTCGCTCGAATTTTTACCCCGAAAAGAAACTCATCCTTTCAAAGGGGTAAAAACTCCCCCGTAGACGGGTTACCCGTTTTACGGGGTCAAACAGTAAAAATTCGTCCCGACTTCTCGGGAACGCTTATTTCGCCATGACGGGTGCCAAAAATTTCCCTATGTCTGCTCAAGAAAAATGCCCAACTATACAACATATATACCTGCTTTAAACGCATTTTTAAATTAATACAAGCACTGAATAAATCAAGTCTCCTGTAAACCCCCTAGAAAGGACAAAGCTCTGAACACTATTAGAGAAAAACAACACTTTATAACGGGGTAAACCGAGAATCAAATATTTTTATTCTTAAGATTCAGGGCCTTAGAAACTGCGGAGATAAGAACATCAGGTGTAAAGGGCTTTTCGATGTAATCAAAAGCACCGAGTTTAATTGATTTTACTGCGGTGTCGACTGTCTGGTACCCGGTAATTACAATAACTTCGATCTCAGGCCAGTTTTCTTTTATTCTTCTTAGAATCTCGATGCCGTCCATATCAGGCATTTTTAGATCTGTAAGAACGAGATCAAATTTCTCCTCTTCCATCATCCTGATGCCTTCAACACCGTTTTGTGACACTTTCACTATATAGCCTTCGGGTGAAAGTGCCCGGATACAGCTTATTCTTACAATATCCTCATCATCGATTACAAGAATATTCGCTTTACTCATTTTGTATCACTATAAGCAGGCAGGTAGGTAAATATACTTGTACCCTCGCCAAGTTTTGATTTAACAATGATTCTACCTCCATGTTCCTGGATTATGCCATGGCTTACAGCAAGTCCGAGTCCGGTGCCTTTTCCAACTGGTTTTGTGGTGAAGAACGGTTCGAATAACTTCTTGAGATTCTCTTCACTGATACCGCTGCCTGTATCAGCGAATTCGATTTTAATGAATTGGAGCCCGTCATCAGTTATAGTTTTCGTATTTATTGTTATAGTCCCCTTTTCTTCGATAGCATCGGCAGCATTCATAATCATGTTAAGAAATACCTGCTGAAGCTGTGATGGATCTGCCTTTACAGATGGAAGCGGGTCCTCGAAGTTTGCGACTAATTTTATATTAAAGAAGTCAGCCTTGTTTCGTATTATGTTGAGAGTACTTTTCAGGACATCATTTATGTTTATCGAGGCTTTTTCGACAGATGATGCCCTTGCAAATCCGAGTAGCCCCTTTATAATAATTGAACATCTGTTGGCCTGATCTATTATCACATCGATATCCTCGCGTTCCTGCGTGCCTGGCTGAAATCTTTTCTGAAGAAGATGGCCAAAGGTCACGATGCCTGTCAGTGGACTGTTTATCTCATGTGCTACGCCGGCAGCCATTCTTCCGAGTGATGCCAGTTTCTCAGAATGTATGAGTTGTGCCTGTGCCTTTCTAATAACATCGGTCTTTTCATCAACTTTTTTCTCGAGGGTATGACCCCATTCAACAAGCTCATCTTTGGCCCTCTTGAGGTCATCGGTCATTGCATTAAATGCCCTTGCGAGGTCACCAATCTCGTCCTTTGAATTTATAGTTAGATGGTAATCCAGGTCACCGCCTGCTACCCTTTCCATTCCCTGGGTTAGGAGGTTTACGGGTGTTGAAACGAGGTTCCAAAGGATTGTACACAGTATTACAGACATGGCCAGTAAGAAGATTACGATATAAATAGTTATGGCCAGGGTATGATCCTTTATGCTTTCGTCAAGATGGGCGAGTGAAAGATCTGCCTCAACGAGCCCAAGTACTTTCTGGGTTTCCGGGTGAATATGGCAGCCTGCAGTAAAACAGGCAGGCTCGTTGTTAATTGGCTGAACAATATTCAAGACTCTGAAATCTTTCTCTCTGGTTATAGACCAGCTGGGAGTTTGTTTAGGATGTTCTTCTGGTGAATGGCAGGTTGTGCATATCGGGGAGTTTTTATCGACAATTGTCCCGATGTCCTGGTTATCAGTTGAATAAGCAATTTTCCCTTTATCACTGAATATGCGGACACGTATTACATCTTCCGCTAAACCTATTGATTCAATAGTCTCCTGTATCAGGGTTTTATGGACTGTAAGCATCCCGTTACGTGTAGTCTTTTTAACATATTCGACGAATGAGTAGCCATAGTTTACTGCGCTATTGATAAATTCTCTTTCCTGATGTTTTATGAGTAAATACCAGAAGATGGTACTTACAATTATCATGGAAATCCCGATAGTAAGAATTAATTTGCCAGTCAATGAATGAAAAGGTTTTTTGAATGTCATGCCTAAAGAAAATTTATAATATTTCTTATAATTAATGCAAGATAAAAACCTAAATCTACAGCTTTAATTTTTTTCTTGACATCTTGGATTGATTTTATTTATAAATTATATCGTCATGCCTGGAACATTTATGCCGTCAGAATATTTGCCTGTACTTATTTTTTTAATAGTAGCGACTGCCTTTGGAATAGGTGCACTGTTAATTGGTGAAATCCTGCGATTGAGAAGACCTTATCCCGAAAAACTCATGCCATACGAATCAGGCAACCCACCGATTGGAGAACCACGCCAGAGATTTTCTGTGAGATTTTATATAATTGCAATGCTCTTTGTAGTGTTTGATGTTGAAGCGGTCTTTCTGTATCCATGGGCTATCGTATTTGATAAGATCGGGCTATATGCCTTTATTGAAATGGTTATCTTCATAATTATACTTTTCGTAGGATATATTTATGCCTGGAGAAAGGAGGCATTTGTTTGGGAATAATATCTACAATTTCCCCGTCTCTTGTTGAGGTTGAAGATGGCACAAAAGTTATGTCGCCAAATATTATTGTTACCTCGATAGACAAGCTGATTAATTGGGGAAGGCGTTCATCATTATGGCCCGTGACTTTCGGACTGGCTTGATGTGCCATTGAAATGATGACGACGGGATCGTCACACTATGACTTAGACAGATTGGGCGTTATCTTCAGGGGTTCACCAAGACAGGCTGACTTCATGATGGTAGCCGGTACTGTCACCAAAAAGATGTCGCAGATAGTAAGAAGGATTTATGATCAGATGCCTGAGCCGAGGTATGTCTTATCAATGGGAAGCTGTGCATGTAGCGGTGGCATATTTAATACATACAGCACAGTGCAGGGATGCGACAGTTTTCTGCCTGTGGATGTTTATATCCCAGGTTGTCCTCCAAGACCTGAAGCTTTGCTTGACGGGATAGTCAGGCTCCAGGAGAAGATAAAGAGAGAACACTTCAGGTGGAGCAGATGGAGGTAGTAATAAAGTAATAAAGTAAGAAGTAGGAAGTAAGCAGTAAGGAGTTAAGGAGAAAGAAGAAGGAAGTAAGAATAACGCTATGCGCCAAGCGCTCTGCGCAAAGCAAAAAAAGTAAGCAGTAAGCACAAAAGCGAAGAGCAAGGGGTAAGAAATAAGAACTGAGAGTTAAGGTTATGGAACCTTTAGAAATTGTCGAGAAGATAAAAGAAAAATTTCCTGGAGAAGTCATAAGTATAAAGGAGTTCAGGGACCAGGTTTCGGTAACTCTCAGAAAGAATAAGATTCACGATATATGCAGATATCTTCACGATGAACCAGAGCTTTACTTTGATTATCTTACAGACCTCTGCGGTGTTGATTACCTAGGCAGAAAGGATAAAAGATTTGAAGTCGTATATCATCTATACTCAATAAAACACAGGCACCGCTTGAGGTTAAAGGCAGAGGTATCCGAAAGCGACCCTACCATAGATTCTGTAATGCCGGTTTGGGTTGGGGCAAACTGGCATGAAAGAGAAGCATATGATTTGTACGGTATTGTCTTTAGAGGACATCCTGACCTGAGAAGAATACTTATGCCAGAAGACTGGGAAGGACATCCTTTAAGAAAAGACTATCCGGTTAAGGGGCCGGAAAAAGAGTGGCCTGGTTTTCTCGATATTATTGAAAAATCAAAGAGGTTTGAAGAGTATCAATGGGAAGAGTAATAACTAAATACAGAAGTAAAAATTTCTTAAAGACGTAATTATGGATTCTACAGAAAAAATATTTGAGACAAGAGAAATAACAATCAATATGGGGCCACAGCATCCTGCTACTCACGGGGTTCTGAGGCTTGTTCTTAATCTCGATGGAGAGATTATCGCCAAATGCACACCCTATGTAGGATACCTTCACAGAGGAATCGAGAAACTGGGAGAAAACAGGACATATTTTTCCGCACTACCGTTGAGTGACCGCCTTGATTATATTTCATCCATGAACAACAATGTCGGATATGTAAATGCCGTTGAAAAGCTGTTTGGTATTGAAGCTCCCGATAGGGCAAAATTCATCAGGACAATGGTAGCAGAAATGGGCAGGATTTCGAGTCACATAATATGGCTGGGAACCCATGTCCTGGATATCGGAGCTACGACACCATTCCTCTATTCATTCAGGGAAAGAGAAGTAATCATGGACCTTTTCGAAATGTTATGTGGAGCAAGACTTACAGTAAGTTATCCAAGGGTCGGCGGTGTACGCAATGATGTTTCACAGGAATTTCTTGACAGACTCTATGATTTTGTACTGGATTTCCCTTCAAAGATGGATGATTATGAGACACTTGTTACAGAAAACAGGATATGGAAGGAGAGGACTGTCGGTATAGGCGTAATCTCTGCAGAGGAAGCTATAAACTGGGGTCTTACAGGTGGTATGCTGAGAGGTTCTGGTCCAAATTATGACGTAAGGAAATATGCCCCTTATGATGTTTACGACAGGGTTGAGTTCGATATTCCTGTAGGTAAGAACGGGGATTGCTATGATCGATACAAGGTCAGAATCGGAGAGATGAGGCAGGCAAACAGGATTATAAAACAGTGTGTAGAAAAACTGCCTGAAGGCCCTGTAATGGCCGATTCACCTAAATTTACACTTCCACCAAAAGATATAGTACTGAATGATATGGAGCACCTCATACATCAGTTTATACTGATTACAAAGGGCCCCTCTGTAACGGAAGGCGAGGTATATGTCGGTTCAGAGGTTCCCAAAGGAGAACTCGGATTTTATTTTGTCAGTGATGGTACCGGCAGGCCTTACAGGATGAGGGTAAGGGCCCCGTCTTATATACATGCATCGGTGCTGCCTAGATTATGTGTAGGTGGCTATGTAGCTGATGTAATAGCGAATATCGGCACAATAGATATAGTACTCGGTGAATGTGACAGGTAAATAAACCAGGAACTCGGAATTAAGAATTAATAACTTAAAAACTAATTATGTTAAGTGAAACAGCGATAAAAGAGATAGCAGAGATAAGGAATAAATATCCGTCAGCGAGTTCTGCCATTCTCCCCGCTATTTATATTGCACAAAGGGAGTTCGGGTGGCTGTCTTTAGAGGCTTATGAAGCTGTCTCTAATGTCCTGGGCGTTCCTGAGGCGATTGCAAGAGGTGTCGGAGCTTTCTATTCAATGTACAAGCATAAGCCTATGGGGAGAAATATCGTACAGCTCTGCACGAATGTTTCTTGCATGATACTCGGTGCTGAAAGACTTGCAGACTTTCTTAAAAACAAATACGGCCTTGAACCAGGGGGAACAACGGCTGATGGCAGGTTTTCACTTGTAATTATGGAGTGTATCGGAGCGTGTGCTACTGCTCCGGCAATGCTTGTAAACAATGATTTTTATGAAAACCTTACAGAAAAGTATATCGAAGAAATTTTCGGGAAGTATAAATAAGTTATGGAAAGAGTACTTTTAAAGAACATAGAAAACCCGAATTCAGCTGACCTAAACGAATATAAAAAGGTCGGTGGGTATACAAATCTTTCCAAAGCCCTTGCGTTAGAGCCAAAACAGGTAATCGAGGAAGTGAAAAAATCCGGGCTGAGGGGACGCGGTGGTGCAGGTTTTCCAACAGCAATGAAATGGACTTTTGCCTCGGCAGATCCCAAGTTTCCTAAATATCTTATCTGTAATGCCGATGAAGGAGAGCCAGGCACTTTTAAAGACAGGCCAATACTTGAGAAGAATCCGCACCTCCTGATAGAGGGGATGGTTATATCAGGATATGCCCTTGGAGCAGAATATGGATATATTTACCTGAGAGGAGAATATCCTGATGCAAAAGATATTCTCAATCGTGCAATAGCTCAGGCTAATGACAACGGTTTTCTTGGAGACAATATTGCAGGGAAGGGAATTAAGTTTCACCTTGCTGTTCACCAAGGTGCCGGTGCTTATATATGCGGTGAAGAAACAGCGCTGATTGAATCCCTGGAGGGTAAAAGGGGACAGCCGAGAATTAAACCTCCTTTCCCAGTTAACGTGGGTGTATGGTCTATGCCTACGGTTGTGAATAATGTCGAGACCCTTTCTAATCTTCCTTATATCATAGAGATAGGTGGAGATGCCTATTCTAAGATCGGCACCCCTGACTGTACCGGTCCAAAGTTATACTGTGTGAGTGGTCATGTGGAGAAACCCGGTGTTTATGAATTGCCCATGGGAACGACTCTCCGGGAAATCATCTATACGCATTGTGGGGGGATAAAAGGCGGAAAGAAGCTTAAGGCAGTTATACCAGGCGGGATTTCAACGCCTGTGCTTCCCCCGGAGCAGATAGACTGTCCTATGGATTTTGTCAACATGCCGAAATACGGAAGCATGCTAGGTTCAGGCGCCGTAATTGTCATGGATGAGAGTGTATGCCTCGTGAAGGTATGTCACAGGGCAATGAAATTTTTCGAACATGAGTCATGTGGCAAGTGCACCCCATGCCGTGAAGGTACAGGATGGTTAAGGAGTATTCTTGGAAGAATAGAAAACGGTGAAGGCGAGAATGGTGACATCGAGCTTATGGAGTCGGTTGCAAGCAATATCTTTGGAAAAACATTCTGTCCCCTTGGAGATGGGGCTGCATCCGTTGTCCTTAATTTTATAAAACACTTCAGGCCTGAATATGAAGATCATATCAGTTCAAAGGCGTGTAGTGTGATGGGTGTTAAAGTATGATAACGGTTAACATAAATGGTAAAGATATCAAGCTGGAAAAGCCTGTTACAGTTCTTGAAGCGGCAAGATCTGCAGGCATTAAAATCCCGACACTCTGCTATCACGAACAGCTGGAAAAATACGGCGGTTGCCGTCTATGTCTTGTCGAGATCGAAAAAATGCCAAGACTACAGACAGCATGTACGGTTATGGTGGCAGATGGTATGGTAGTAAGGACTGAAACCGAGCAGATCGCTGATGTTAGAAGAGGAGTCCTAGAGTTTTTGCTTATCAATCATCCCCTTGATTGTCCGTATTGCGATAAGGCAGGCGAGTGTGAATTGCAGGATCTTGTTGAGAAATATGGACCGACAAGAGGAAGATATAAAGAGAAAAAGAGAAAGGTTCCCGAAAGCCTCGAAGACCCTGTTGTCGTGCGGAATATGGAAAGGTGTATTGTCTGTACGAGATGTGTGAGAATGTGTGAAAGTGTTCAGGGTGCATCGGCTATTGCAGTTATAAACAGGGGTGGACATTCACATATAGAGCCTTTTTCAGGTGGCAGATACGACTGCGAATACTGCGGCAACTGTATTTCTGTATGTCCTGTCGGGGCTATCATGTCAAGGCTGCACAGGCACAGTTACCGGCCCTGGCAGGTAAAAGAAGAGACAGAGACAATCTGTCCATACTGTGGTGTAGGGTGCACGCTTGTTGTTCAGGTGCGTGATGATGTTATAAAGAGGGTTATACCAAGGTTTGGCAAGGGTGTTAACAAAGGTCTGCTATGTTCTAGGGGTAGATTTGGTTACGAATTTGTGGGGAGCAATGATAGGCTTACAACACCCATGATAAAGAGAAATGGTGTGCTAGAACCGGCCACATGGGAGGAGTCGATAAGACTAGTAGCCCGGAAACTCGGTGAGATAAGAGACGTATATGGCGGCTATTCAATAGCAGGTATTGCTTCACCTAGATGCACCAACGAAGATAATTATGTATTTCAGAAATTTATGAGAGTTGTTCTGGGCACCAATAACATTGACAGCACGGCAAGAATGGGTTATGCAGGTGCACAAAAATTTATTGAGAACATATTCGGACAGGGAGCCACTTCGAATATTATTTCAGGACTTTCAAATTCTGATACCATTCTTGTGGCAGGCGGAGACCCTACAACTGTGAATCCTATACTGGGCCTGCAGATAAGGTCTTGTGTAAGAAAAGGCGGTAACATACTGACAATAGGAAATATTAAAGGACTTAACCACTGCAGACCTGTAGAACTCAGAACCTCTCTGAATACAGAAGCCGTTTTACTTGAGGGAATTGTTACCGAGTTGAAAAACAGGAAAGGTATTGCAGACTCAAATACCAATCTTACTGAGAAGATAAAAGATATAAATACGTCAGTAGAGCAAGTTGAAAAGACATGTGGTGTTAAAGAAAAAGATTTCACAGAATTGCTGAATAAGCTCGCCGAGTCTTCCACACCGGCTATAGTAATAGGAAAGGAGTTAATACAGAGCAGTGGAGGAAGTTACAAGCTCTTCCTTGTTTCAGCCATAAACTATCTTATCAACGGAAGGATCTATCTGCTTTCCGAACGTGCAAACGAACAGGGTCTTCTTGATATGGGCTGTGCACCTGATCTTTTGCCAGGCTACAGGCCGGTTAATTATGGAGAATTCAGAAAGAGATATGAAATTGCATGGGGTACTGCGATCTCGGAAAAGCCGGGGCTTTCAATATTTGAAATGATAGATTCTGCAAAGAATGGTTCTGTAAAAGCAATGTATATAATGGGTGAAAACCCTGTATTTAATCTGCCGAACTCAAATTCAGTGGAATCTGCACTTAAGAATCTGGATTTTCTTGTTGTACAGGAAATCTTTCTTACAGAGACGGCCAGGCTTGCAGATGTTGTATTTCCGTCACTCAGCTGGGCAGAGAAGGAAGGTAGCTATACGAATATTGAAAGAAGGGTCCAGCGCTTAAGAAAGGCAGTAAACAGAGAGGGTATGGAGGACTGGAAGATTATTTCAGAGGTGTCTAAAAATATGGGGGTTAAGATCAATTACTCCGATGCAGAAGAGATCTTTGAAGAGATAAGCAAGATTTCCCCTCTTTACAGGGATCTGACTTATGAAGAAATAGAGGAAGGTGACGCGATATGGCCTTATAAAGGAGAGCCTCTCAGAGGTGCAGAAGAGATCCAGATATATAAAGGCAATGGTAAAGTTTCCGATGGAAAATTATATTTGAGACTTGAAAGGCCATTATTCCATTCAGGTACACTCAGCACGAAGGCACCTGCGCTGGTAAAGATATATCCTGAGGCAGTTGTAAGAGTAAGCCCTGTTACTGCCAAATCTTTATCACTTAAAGATGGCGACATGGTAAAGGCATATTCAAAGGTCGGTTCTTTGGAACTTCCTTTAGTTATTGATAATGCTCTTGACAGTACAGCAATAATGCTTACGAATAATTTCGAAGGGAAAGGTGCGTTCAGCCTGGTAGAGTATACTATCGATCCTGTAACAAGCGCTCCTGAGATTGAAGGAATTGTTGTGAATATAGAAGGGGTGTAGGCATGATATTCTTGTTGTGCAGGACCGAAAACATAGATGACGGCAGACAGTTTTGAAGTGTTAAAAGGAGAATAGATGGACAATATAATTGAGGCAATCATTTCTCCGGGATCTTTAGACTTATTGCTGAATATCGGGATTATACTGGTTAAGATTGTGGCTGTTGTTGCTATAGCGCTTCTTCATGTGGCCTATGCAACCTATTTTGAACGTAAAGTAATAGGCCACATGCAGGTACGGCTTGGCCCAAGAGAAGTTGGTCCCCGTGGTCTGCTTCAGCCTATAGCCGATGGCGTAAAATTGTTCTTCAAGGAAGATATAATACCAGCTAATGCTGATAAACCGTTATTTTATCTTGCTCCTGTTATATTTATGGCATCAGCCCTGACATCTTTGGCGGTACTGCCGTTCTTTGACTATCAAAATGATAAGATATTTGTCGTTGCCGACATAAATATCGGACTGCTTTTCTTGTTGGCAATGTCATCTATAGCCGCATATGGAATTGTCATATCCGGGTGGTCATCGAACTCAAAGTATGCGTTTCTGGGGGGTCTCAGGTCTGCCTCACAGGTTATAAGCTATGAGATTGCAATGGGACTGAGTCTCGTGGGAGTCATGATTATGGCTGGTTCTCTGAACCTTGCTGAAATTGTAAAAGCACAACATCAGTACCCGACGGGTATGTATATAATACCCCAGTTCCTCGGGTTCTTTGTATTTTTAATTGCAGCATTTGCCGAGACTAACAGGCTGCCGTTTGACCTGCCGGAAGCCGAGAGCGAACTTGTTGCGGGATACTTTACAGAATACAGTGGTTTCAGGTTTGCGCTCTTCTTCCTCGGCGAATATACTGGAATGCTTATTATGTCTGCGCTATGCGCAATAAGCTTTTTAGGTGGATGGACAATTCCCCGCTTTATTACAGATGCACTACCTTTCATGTTATATATACCGGGCATTGTATGGTTACTAATCAAGATTTATATATTCATGTTCTTCTATTACTGGGTCAGGGCGACATTTCCAAGATATAGGTACGATCAGCTTATGAGAATCGGATGGAAAATACTTATACCTCTGGCCCTGTTGAATATCGTAATAACAGGTTTGGTCAAAATAATGGTTTAGGGGTGTTATGACAGCAGGAAAATTTATAAGTGCAATATTTTTTATAGAGCTTCTGAAAGGACTCTCTCTGACTCTAAGGACACTTTTCACACGGCCCGTTACAAGGCGTTATCCAAAGGAAAAGAGACCTGTTCAGCCTGGTTTCAGGGGACTCCATGCGCTGGCAAAAAATGAAGAGGGCAAAATGAAATGTGTTGGCTGTGGTCTCTGTGGCGCATACTGCCCGTCACAGTGCATCTACATATATACCACTGAAGGTGAGGACCACAACAAAGTTGTAGAAAGATACGAAATAGAGGTGCTCAGGTGTATTTACTGTGGTTTCTGTGTCGAGGCCTGTCCCTTTGGTGCTATTACCCTGAGTGAACATTACGAGTACTCTGATTACTCGAGAGATGCCTTTTACATGACAAAGGATAAACTTCTATCTAACTGGGATAAATATTTTGCAGGGGAGAAGGGTAAAAGATATTTCAAGAATTTCTGGCTTCCAAGATCAGATAACTTTACCGGATATGAATCCCAGTCAGTGTTCAGGAGAACAGGAAGCAGGAAGTAAAAGAGGAACTGAAAAGATTAATGTAATAACATAATTAATGACGTTTGACAGGAGTCGGGATGTTGCCTAAATTATTTTTTGCATATTTCGCCATAGTAATAATTGGTTTATCAGCACTCGTAATAACAAGAAAAAACCCCGTTCACAGTGTCATGTGGATGCTTCTCCTTTTCTTCCACATTGCAAGTCTGTACCTGTTCCTAAATGCTGAATTTATAGCAGCAATACAGGTGATTGTTTATGCAGGCGCAATACTTGTACTCTTTCTTTTTGTTGTCTTACTCCTTAATCTGAAAGAAGAGCTTGAGACTAATAGATTTATAGGTTCCTGGCCTGCCGGGCTTTTAATAGTTACTGTCATACTTATTTTTATTATTAGCACCCTGAGATCTTTTAAGCTTGCACCTAAAGGGGAATATACAATTGAACTTATCCAGAAAGAGACACATACCGTAGCATTGGGGAAATTGTTATACACGGATTTTCTTTTTCCGTTCGAAATAGCATCAGTAGTACTGCTTGTTGCCATTATCGGCGCAATAGTACTTGCAAAGAGAAAACTGAGGAGTTAAATGATGGTTCCTTTAGAGTGGTATTTAATGCTTAGCACAGTGGTTTTTATGATCGGTATGTTCGGTTTTCTGACCAGAAGAAACATTATAATAATGTTTATGTCCGTTGAACTCATGCTCAATGCTGTCAATATCAGCCTGATCTCTTTAAGCCACTATATGCAGGACATAAGGGGACATATATTAGTTTTCTTTATTATCACTGTTGCGGCAGCAGAGGCTGCCATTGGGCTCGCTATTATTATTGCACTGTTCAGGAACAAGGCCACAGCACATGTTGATGAAATGAGTGAGATGAAAGGATAAAAACCGTGAACCGTGAATCGTTATGTGTGAAGGGATAAAAAAATGAATTATTATTTATTAATACCTTTTTTACCTCTTGCAGCATTCGTAATTAATATCATTTTAGGTAAGGATATTCTGAAAGAAAAGGCCCACTGGGTATCAATCCTGGCAGTGGCGGGTTCATGGGTAGTGGCTGTAGCTACACTGGTCGATGTTATTGGAGGTAAGACAATTGATCAGGATCTTTACACCTGGATACTTTCCGGAAAGTTTAAGGTTTCCGTAGGTTTTCTTATAGACCAGTTAACCGCGGTGATGCTTATTGTCGTCACAACCTGCAGTACCCTTATACATATTTACTCTGTTGGTTATATGCATGGTGACAAAGGCTATTACCGGTTCTTTGCATACCTCAGCCTGTTCACATTCTTTATGCTCATGCTGGTTATGTCCAATAACTTTTTACAGCTCTATTTTGGATGGGAGGGGGTAGGGCTCTGCTCATATTTCCTCATAGGTTATTTTTTCAATAAAAAGTCGGCCTCTGATGCAGGCAAAAAGGCATTTATCGTTAACAGGTTCGGAGACTTCGGCTTCGGTTTGGGAGTAATAGTAATATTCCTCACATTCGGGAATATATACTATGAGCCCGTTTTCAGCCAGGCCGGTTCTCTTGCTGCAAGTACAGTAAATTTCCTTGGATATGATGTTCATCTCATGACATTGATTGCACTCCTGCTTTTCTGTGGAGCTATAGGAAAGTCTGCACAGCTACCGCTTCATGTATGGCTCCCTGATGCAATGGAGGGCCCGACACCTGTAAGTGCACTTATCCACGCGGCAACAATGGTTACCGCAGGTGTCTTTCTTGTTGCAAGATGTAGCCCTATATTCAACCTTTCAGAAACCGCGATGACTGCCGTAGCATTAGTAGGTGGTATAACCTGTCTTTTTGCGGCTACAATTGGACTTGTCCAGAATGATATAAAAAGGATTATCGCATATTCAACCATAAGCCAGCTTGGATACATGTTCCTTGCATGTGGTGTGGGAGCTTATACCGCCGGAATATTCCATCTCTATACACATGCATTCTTCAAGGCACTTCTGTTCCTCTGCGCTGGAAGCGTAATGCATGCAATGGCTGGTGAGCTTAATCTGCAGAAGATGGGTGGACTCAAGAAATATATGCCTGTTACTTACTGGACATTCCTTATTGCTTCACTGAGCATTTCAGGCATCCCAGGGCTTGCCGGGTTCTTCAGTAAGGATGAGATACTCTGGCTTGCCTATGCAGGCCCCAGCCCTGTGGGGAAATTTGTATGGGTATTAGGCACAATTACAGCCTTCATTACAGCATTCTATTCATTCAGGCTGATATTCCTTACGTTCCACGGTAAGTTTCGCGGGACACACGAGCAGGAGCATCACCTGCACGAGTCACCAAGGGTTATGACTATCCCGCTTATTCTGCTATGTGTAGGGGCAGTAGCCTCGGGCTGGGTCGGAATACCACATTTGCTTGGAGGAGGAGCACATTTTACAGAATTCATGAACCCTGTTCTGGGCCATCCTGAGGCACATGGTACACATGCAGAGGAATGGATTGTTATGGCAATCTCAATAATAGCAGGTTTATCAGGTATTGGACTTGCGGGTTTATTCTATCTGATAAATACTAATATCCCGGTGAGGCTTGCGCAGCAACTGAATAGTGCCTATAAGCTGCTTTTCAATAAATACTACGTTGATGAACTTTACAGCTTTACAATTGTAAGGCCGACAACATGGATAGCCAAGAACTTTATTGAAAGTATCACCGATTCAAAGATTATAGAGGCAATTGTCAATGGAGTACCGGCTTCTATTGGCGGATTCAGCCAGGTCCTGAGGAAGGTACAGACAGGATTGTTACAACATTATGCAGCGATAATGGCTACAGGTATGCTAATTATTGTAGCCCTGTTGCTTTTCAGGTAGGTGAAAAATGGAACAGACTATAACTAATAATTTAGGATTCCCGATACTCAGCACACTGATATTCCTGCCGGTTGCTGGTGCGGCTTTGCTGCTTATTATTAGCAGGTCAAATGAGAATCTTATAAAATGGACTAGCCTTATTGTAAGCATAGTAACTTTTATTCTGTCAATACCCCTGTTTACTACTTTCAATAAATCAACCCATTTAATGCAGTTTGTAGAGAGACATGAATGGATCCCTTCCTGGAATATTACCTATTATCTGGGTATTGACGGTATAAGCATACTGCTTGTGCTTCTTTCAACACTTGTTACCATACTTTGTGTTCTCATTTCATGGGATGCAATAAAAACAAAAGTAAAGGAGTTTTACATATCCATACTGTTAATGGAAGGGGCTATGATAGGAGTATTCTGTTCTCTCGATTTTGTCCTGTTTTATCTCTTCTGGGAGGCAATGCTCATACCGATGTATCTCCTGATCGGTGTCTGGGGAGGACCTAACAGGATTTATGCTGCGGTGAAGTTTTTCCTGTATACGCTCGTCGGAAGCGTGCTCATGCTGGTCGGAATAATCGTCCTTTGTTTCTACGCAGGGAAGACTTTTAGTATACTCGAGCTCATGACCAAAACATATCCGTACAATATGCAGTTCTGGCTTTTTTGGGCCTTTTTTGCGGCTTTTGCGGTCAAGGTTCCGATGTTCCCTGTGCATACATGGCTTCCCGATGCACATACAGAGGCGCCGACAGCAGGCAGCGTGGTCCTTGCGGCAGTACTTATCAAGATGGGTGCTTACGGATTCCTCAGATTCTCTCTGCCTTTATTCCCCGAGGCATCGAAGGCGATGACCCCCGTAATGCTTGTTCTTTCAGTGATAGCCATAATCTATGGCGCGATAATCTGCCTTGCACAGACAGATCTTAAGCGCTTGATTGCCTATAGTTCCGTGAGTCACATGGGTTTTGTAACGTTAGGAATCTTTGCACTAAATACACAGGGGATGGAGGGTGGAATACTCCAGATGATAAACCACGGGATTGTTACAGGCGCCCTCTTCTTGAGTGTAGGGATTATTTATGAGAGGACTCATTCAAGGCAGATAGCGGATCACGGTGGTGTTGCAACCGTAATGCCTGTTTATGCTGCAGCCTTCATGGTATTCACACTCGCTTCAATCGGGCTTCCGGGAACGAACGGTTTTATTGGAGAGTTTCTGATAATACTGGGCGGCTTTGCTGCAAGGCAGTGGGCAGGTGTGCTTGCTGCAACAGGTATTATAATAGGCGCAGCCTATATGTTATGGCTTTATCAGAGGCTGTTTTTCATGGAGGTTAATAAAAAGGTCATTGGGCTTGATGATATGAACACCAGAGAGTTTATTACGCTTTTGCCGATGATAATATTGATATTCTGGATAGGGGTGTATCCGAATGCTTTTCTCGGGTTCATGCATGAGTCAGTACAGCACCTGCTCGAACGTGTCAATACAGGCGGCAGTATTGAGATGAGCATTGCAAAAAATGTTGTCGAGATTATGAAATGAAAGGGGTTTTTTAATGCCTGAGTTTGTATTGCCTGATCTTGGGCCTGTAATGCCAGAGATTGTAATGACATGCCTGGCCCTTGCTATACTTTTAGCAGACCTTTTCATTAAGAGAAAAGAGACGATCGCCTTCCTGAGCATAATAGGAGTATCAGCAGTTACATACATGGTTTTAGGATCTATGGGCACCACTTTTAACGGCATGTTCATATCTGACGGCTACAGCACGTTCTTTAAACTCATCTTCTTCCTTAATGTTGTTCTTACTATCTTGATCTCGGTAAAGTACATAGTTGTAGAACGTATAAATTTCGGGGAATATTACAGCCTGATACTCTTTTCGACTTTAGGCATGATGCTCATGGCTTCAGCAGCCGACCTGATTGTTCTTTATCTAGGGCTTGAACTCATGGCTTTAAGCACCTATATCTTGGCTGGTTTTATAAAATACGACATCAAATCAAACGAGGCTGCCATAAAGTATTTCCTGCTAGGGGCATTTGCATCAGCATTCCTGCTTTACGGGATAGCCATGATATATGGACTTACCGGAACAACAGACATACAGTATATATCAACCTATATAATCAATAACGAACTTTCGAAAAATCCGATTCTGATGCTGTCCATGATACTCTTTGCAGTCGCTTTTTCATTCAAAATAGCTGCCGTGCCTTTCCATATGTGGGCGCCTGATGCCTATGAAGGTGCACCAACATCTATTACAGCCTTTATGTCAGTAGGACCAAAGGCTGCGGGCTTTGCAGTGCTCGGCAGGGTTTTCATGATAGCGTTTGGTTCAGTCAGGATAGAGTGGGTAGCGGTTCTTATTCCTATAGCGATACTTACAATGGGTGTGGGAAATATAGTTGCGCTTTCACAGACCAATATAAAAAGAATGCTTGCGTACTCATCAATAGCCCATGCCGGTTATGCACTCCTGGGGATAATAGCAGGCACAAGCGATGGCATGGCAAGCGTTCTGAACTACCTGCTGATATATGCATTCATGAACATCGGGGCTTTTGCAGTAATAGTAATGCTCAGGTCTGAAGGATTTAAGGGTGATAACATAACAGACTATGAAGGCCTTGCAAAACAACATCCGTTGGCCTCTGCATTGATGCTCGTATTCATGTTCTCGCTCACGGGCATTCCCCCGACTGCAGGATTCATGGGCAAATTCTACGTCTTCATGAGCGCAATAAATGCCGGATATACATGGCTGGTTATAATAGCCGTGATATTCAGTGCAATATCAGCTTACTTCTATCTGAGAATAGTGATGTATATGTACATGAAAGAGCCGAAAGAAACAGTGCAGCTTACAACATCACCGGCTGTTGGACTGGCACTTGCAATAACAGTAGCTGCTGTACTGATTATCGGCATTCTCCCGTCTGCATTCGTTAATTTCGCACGTATAGCAGTAGCAGGTTTCTAGTAAATACCTTAACCCAAAAAATGCATTTAAGTATTAAAAGAGCAGGTGTATGTGCAGAAAAAGTCTTTACAATTTTATCCCGATTTATCGGGATAAAGCTAATCCTGCTTATTGCTATTGACCAATGATAAATGACCATTGACTATTGACCAATGACTCTAGGACCCTATGTCCGCTCAAGAAACATGCCCAACTATATAGCATGTATACACGCTTCAAATGCATTTTTCGGGTAAGTAATACTGTTGTTACAGGAGGAAAGGAAGATGGGGAAACTAAATTGCTGGGAATTTAAAAAATGTGGAAGAGAGCCGGGTGGAAACAAAGCTTTTGATATGGGAGTATGTCCTGCTTCAACTTATACAGTTCTTGATGCTGTACACGAAGGGAAAAACGCGGGAAGAGCATGCTGGGTAGTAGCAGGCACAATGTGCAAAGGAGAGGCTCAGGGTATTTATGCTCAGAAATATTTGGACTGTAAAATATGCGATTTTTATAACGCCGTAACGGAAGAAGAAGGTAAGAATCTTGTGATAACGATAGACCTGCTAAAAATGATTGAAGATAAAAAATAATCGCTTGCCTTATAAATACTGATCTTACTGTATGATTGACGAAATAATTGGTTGATCATATCTGAACATTTCACCATAGCTTTCACAAATCTTATAAATGATTCAAAAAGCAATAATAGAACTAAAGTTTTAATACTCAATATTTTTCTGATTTCAAACTAATGGGTGATTGACAGAATATCTATAATTAATCTTAAATTAAATTAATAGGCAAATATTATATTAATGCAAAAAAAAGCTATAACTCTTGATATTAATCCCTGTATTTTTGTATTAAAGGGTTAAAGTCTGAGAAAATATATTTTATGAAAGCAGCAGTTCTTTATAGTGAGAAAATAAAGGAGTATGATCTCGGGCACGTGCTCACCATGGAAAGATATGATAACTTCAAGGCCCTTTTTGATGAAAAGATTGCTGATAATCCTGCATTTGAAATAATTGAGCCTGCTTATGCAACAGAGGATGATCTAAGACTGGTACATACTGAGGACTATATCAAGAGAATCGAAAGGTGTGAAAGCAGGGATCCACACGATACACCACTTTCTCCTGGTTTTGTGAGAGCCACAAAGCTTTTGGCAGGTGCTGGAAAGCTTGCAGGTGAGTTGGTTCAATCTAAACGGTTTGATAAGGCATTTGTAATAGGGGGTGGTGTTCAACACGCAGGAAGGGATTATGAAAAAGGATTCGGTGTATTTAGCGATGTCGGTATATGTGCCGAGAATCTAATAAAAAATTATGGAGTAAAAAGGATATTAATCCTTGATACAGATGCACATGCAGGAGATGGTATCTATGAGATATTCTCCCTCGATCCAAGGGTGATGTACATATCAATACATCAAGATCCACGAACTCTTTATCCTGGAAAGGGTTTCGTTAATGAAATAGGAGATGGAATGGGCAAAGGGTATTCCGTAAACATACCGTTACAACCCTGGTCAAGCGACTTGGCTTATGAATATGTGCTCAATAAAATTATCGTCCCGTTAGCAGAAGAATTTAACCCTGAGATAATACTGTTGGTGGACGGTGCTGATCCCCACTTTACAGATAAAATAACGCAATTGGGATTGACACTGGAAGGCATTAAAATGATCGGAAATATAGTAAGAAAAACAGCCGATAAGATATGTGAAGGTAGAGTTATTGATTTTGTAGGTTCTGGTTACAGTTACGATCCAAAGGTGATTTCCTTGGGCTGGCTTTCATCGATAGCCGGGCTAACCGGTGTTGAGTTAGATCTAAAAGAGCCATACCCAATCCCCGGTATACTTAAGAAAGATATCGGACTGAATGAAGCGGAGAAAACAACAGAGTTGATAAAAAGAAACCTGTGTAATTACTGGAAATGCTTTGTTTGATGAATTTGGTTTATAAAAATGGGATAGAATATCTCAAGTCTAAAATATACTATTCATCATGGAGCTGGAGATGCTTTGTATGAATAAATTTAACCTTGAAAAGATTCAGACTGTTATAGTATATTTTAAGACTTGCCGAAGTGGTGGAACTTGGTAGACACGCACGTTTGAGGGGCGTGTGGGGAAACCCTTGCGGGTTCGAGTCCCGCCTTCGGCACCATACGATAAATGCAATAGAGTAAGGCAAATAGGGAGCCCATTTATTTATGGACAAGAGACGCAGCAGACGGATCATAAAAAGGATTGCCGTAAATTTCGGCAGAAAGGATTTAAAGCACACAGGCATAACGAGTGATATATCAGAAAATGGTTTGTTCATAAGGACAACCAGATATTATTCCCCTGGTAGCATTTTGAAAATTAATATCTCCCTTCCCAATAACGGGTCGAAAACATTTTCGGGGAAGGTAGTAAGAACCTATAAAGAACCGCCATATTCATCCCTTGCAAAAAACGGTGTGGGAATAGAAGTCAACACAACCGACGATTCTTACATTGTCTATCTGTCCGGCATAGAAGATTGATCAGCCCGGGGGCCAGTACATGGGCCTTCCCCCGAGCAGATGTAGATGCACGTGATAAATACTCTGGCCTGCCTCAGGGTTGGTGTTTACCACAAGACGAAAGCCGCGCCCTGCAATTCCATTTTCCAGAGCGATCTTGTTTGCAACCAGAAAAAGTTTTCCGATAAGTTCACGTTCGTGCTCTGTAAGCTCCAGAGATGTAGAAATATGCTTTTTGGGTATTATTAAAATATGTACTGGCGCCTGAGGATATTTGTCTTCAAATGCAAGAACGCTCTCATCTTCATGTACAATCCTGGCAGGAATTTTACGCGAGTTTATCTTACAGAATAAGCAATCAGTCATGCCATGTATTTTTTTTGTTGAACCTGTTTTCGAGTTCTTTAAGTATGTCCGAGTGACTTATACCTGTCTCAGCCATTAAAACCATGCAATGGAACCACAGGTCTGCAAGCTCTTTTATAACCTGTTGTTTGTCCTGTGCCTTTGAGGCAATTATAACCTCAACAGATTCCTCTCCGATTTTCTTCAGGATCTCGTCTTTCCCCATTGCGCTGAGAGCAGAGACATAAGAATCCGGGGAGGGATTTTTCCTCCTTTCCAAGATAATCCTGTAAATATCGTCAAGTATCATTTTTTGCCGTAGATATCCTCTGCTGAAAAGACCTTGCCCGCGGTTTCCCTGCCCTCGATATCTGTGAAAAAACATGACCTGTGACCTGTATGGCATGCACCCGGACCTCTCTGAATTACCTTAAGCAGCAGAGTATCTTTATCACAGTCATAGAGGATGGATCTGACTTCCTGAATATGTCCTGACGTCTCACCTTTTTTCCAGATCTTGTTTCTCGAACGTGACCAGAAGTGTGCATGACCGGTAGACAATGTCTTTTCAAGAGATTCACTGTTCATATATGCCATCATCAAGACCTCATTATTTTCTGTATCCTGGATAATGGCAGGAATGAGACCGTTTTTATCAAACTTCAGATCAGGTATTTTCATATTAAATTAAACTCCTAAAGTTTATATCCGATTTTTCTGAGAAATTCTTTCCTTTGTGCCTTATCCTGTGGAGTCTCAACACCTCTCGGAGGGAGTCCGTCGACAACGCCCACTATCCCTCTTCCAAGGGATGTCTCTGCAACAAGCACCTCTACAGGGTTGGCGGTTGCGCAGAAGATGTTGCATACCTCTGGACAGTTTTTTATCTGGTTCAGGATATTAATAGGGAATGCTCCCTTAAGAAGAATGCAGAATACATGTCCTGCACCTATATCTTGGAGATTCTTGATGCATACACTTAATAGCTCGTTGTTGTTGCTCTCGGTTCTGATTAGACACGGGCCTGAGGCCTCTGTGAATGCTATGCCGAATTGTGCCTGCGGGACTGTTGTTGCAATAATTTCATATAGGTCTTCCGCCGTCTTTATGAAGTGGGTCTGGCCGAGTATGATATTGCAGTCAACGGGCATCTCGATTTTTACTGTCTTGATTTCCATATCACCCTCCGTTCTTGCACTTCGTTTGAGCAAAAGCTCTTGAGTGTTTTTAAATATAGTAAAAGACTTAAATTAATCCCCAATTCTGCCTTAAATAACATAACATAATCAATATGCTATAATGAAAATAATTTTTTTGGAGAGAATCAAGCCTTCAATGTTACGATTTATTGTAATATTAATTCAACTTGTTTCTGCATTTCTGCCTGTTTTGTCAGAGGGTCAGGTTATTTACGGACCAGTGGTTAAACTTGCAAGTAATGAGATTTATGTGACATTCTCTGTTACGCTCGAAGAGAAGAATATTCAGGAGATAAGGCAGGGCATAGACAAGGAATTAAAAATTTATATTGACCTTTTCAGAGTCTGGAGAATGTGGCCTGATGAGTTTGTACTTGGAAAATTTTATGTTCGGACAATTAAAGCTGACCCGATCAAGAAAGAATATGTGGCTACCTCAAATGATGGCAATGTAATTATCGAGAAGAGATTCAGGTCATTTGAGTCAATGCTTGACTGGACGCTGTCAGTCAATGACTTGAAACTTACTAATATGCGTGAACTTGAACCTGCAAAATATTTTGTGAAGATAACGGTAGAATCCAAAAAGAGAAAATTTCCTCCTGTAATAGGTTATCTTTTTATTTTTCTTTCAGAAAACGAGTTTGAGATAACAAAGGACTCAGGATTCTTTATTATTGAGGGCAACGAATGAAAAATCTGCGCTATATCATCTTCCTGGTAACTATCTCGGTCTTTATTATTACTGTGTTCGGGATAGAGATTTACTATATGGGGCTCGAAAATGTCCCGTTCTTTACAAAACTTCTGCTTTTCATATTGTTGAATTTGAATTTAGTAGCCCTGCTTACATTGATGTTTTTTGTAGGTAAGAGTCTTTTCAGAATATATATGGAAAGAAAAAACAGGGTCCTTGGATATAAATTCAAGACAAAATTCGTTGTGGTGATTGTTGTCCTGACCCTGATTCCTTCGGCATTCCTGTTTATTATATCAAGCGGAGTAGTTACAAACTATTTGGACAGATGGTTTGACCCTCAGATAAAACAGCCGCTTAACCAGTCTATTGAAATTGCAAAATCAGCTTATGAGATGAAACGGCAACAGACCCTTTTATACGCTGAAGCAGTTGCTTCCGGCAAGCCTGTTCCAGAGAGTTATTCAGTGAAACATCTTAAGAAAGTTCCTGAGAATGCATCTGAGACTGTCAGGGCAGGATTTGCAGGCAAGGCTGATACTGAAGTAATAACAGGGGAAAAAGGTGATATCATAAGGGCTGTTGTTCCAAAATATCAGGGAAAAAGACAGACAGGTTTAATTGTTGTTGAATCTTTCATAAATAAAAGTATCAGTAAGAATGCAGAAGAAATAACCGAGGCATATGGGAACTACCTTATACTGGAGTCGTGGAAGAATCCGATTAAAATAAACTACCTTCTTATATTGAGTTTTTTCACCTTGCTGATACTGTTTACAGCACTATGGGTTGCCCTCAGAATATCCCGGGGTATTACAGACCCGATCCAGGATCTGGCTATTGCGACAGAAGAGGTTGCAAGGGGAAACCTCGAAAAAAGAGTAAATATCAGCAGAAACGATGAGATAGGTCTCCTGGTTGATTCGTTTAACAGAATGGTAAAAGAGCTGAAGGAGAGTAAGGAATCACTGCAAAGCGCATGGACCAAGTCTGAAAGAAGCAGGCTGATAATAGAGAACATACTAGAAAATATAAATTCAGGGGTAATATCGCTGGACACATCTGGAAACATACTTACAATTAACACCACAGCGTGTAAAATCCTTAACATAACACATGAACAGGTACTAAACAAGAATTATTCTGTGCTCCTGTCAATGGTGGGATCAGAAGAACTGGAAGAAACAGTTAAAAGTATAAGGGTAAATGAATTCAGGGGAATAGAAAAGGAGATCAAGGTAAACATTAATAACAGGCTGATTTTATTGAGAGTTTACATAAATACCCTTAGAGATTCACATAACTTTCTCGGCACCCTTGTCGTTTTTGATGATCTGACAGAAATTGTCAAGGCACAGAAAGCCCTGGTTTGGCAGGAGGTTGCCATAAGAATAGCTCATGAGATTAAGAATCCATTGACCCCGATAAAACTCTCGACAGAACATATGATAAAGAAATGGCAGAACAAAGATGCTGATTTCAGGCAGGTATTTGAGAGTTCGACAAAGACTATCAGCAGGGAGGTGGAAAGCTTAAAAAGACTTGTTGATGAATTTTCAAAATTTGGTAAAATGCCTGAAATAATCAAAACCCCGGTGTTAATTTCTACTATAATAGAAGGGGTCGTTAGCCTCTTTAAAGAATATAAAAGACTTGAGATAAAAGTAGCCAAACAGGACAGTGAACCTCTTGTTGAAGTAGATGCAGAGCAGTTTAAAAGGGTGGTGATAAATATTGTTGACAATGCAAGACAGGCAATGCAGAACGAGGGAACGATTGACATAGAGATTAATCATGATGTCGCATTGAACAGGATTTATATAGATATAGCAGACAATGGATCAGGCATTAGGGAGGAAGACAAGGAAAAATTATTTCTGCCTTATTTCTCCACAAAAAGGGATGGTACAGGGCTTGGCCTTGCGATAGCAAGCAGGGTAATAACAGAACACAGAGGATACATAAGGGTCAGGGACAATAAGCCAGGAGGAACAATATTTACAATAGAACTGCCTATAAAGGAAGGTTAAATGTCTAAAGCTGCTGTAATGATAGTTGATGATGAAGCAGGGATAAGGGAAACCCTTGCAGGGATTCTGCAGGATGAAGGCTATGAGGCTATCGAAGTCGTTTCTGGTGAGGAAGCGTTAAGGGTTGCAAAGGATTCAACTCCCGACGTAGTTCTGCTGGATGTATGGCTTTTGGGGATGGACGGTATTCAGACAATGAAAGAACTGAAGGAATACGACCCTGACCTTCCAGTAGTAATAATTTCCGGACATGCAAATGTCGAACTTGCAGTCAAGGCAACAAAGATAGGCGCATATGATTTTCTTGAGAAGCCATTATCTATGGAGAAAATTCTGCTGACAGTGCAGAGGGCAATCGAAAAAAGAAATCTTGAGATTGAAAATAAGAATCTGCGCAAAAATCTGTCCAGGAAATGGACATTGATTGGAAATGCATCAAAGATGGGAGAGCTCAGGGAACAGATAAAGATGGCTGCTCCCAGTAACAGCAGGGTATTGATACTCGGTGAAAGCGGTTCGGGCAAGGAACTTGTTGCTCACCTTTTGCATGAGAACAGCTTAAGGGCAGATAAACCGTTTATAGAAGTTAACTGTGCTGCAATCCCTCAAGAATTGATTGAAAGCGAACTGTTTGGTCATGAAAAGGGTTCATTTACAGGGGCATTTGAAAAGAAGAAAGGTAAATTCGAACTTGCTGATAATGGTACCCTCTTTCTTGACGAGATAGGAGACATGTCTCTGCAGACTCAGGCGAAGGTACTGAGAGTAATTGAAAGTCAGGAATTTCAGCGAGTGGGAGGCAGTAAAAATTTAAAGATAGATGTCAGAATAATTTCGGCAACAAACAAGGACATAAAGGAAGAAGTTAAAAAAGGGAATTTCAGGGAAGATCTTTATTTTAGATTGAATGTAATTCCTATAAAAGTTCCTCCACTCAGGGAGAGAAGAGATGATATTCCGGAACTTGTAGATTATTTTCTTGAGTCGTTTGCACTGGAGTATGGACAGCAGCCTAAAAAGATATTGCCTGAAGCAGTAAAAGAACTTCAAAAATATTCGTGGTCAGGTAATGTCAGGGAACTTAAAAATTTACTTGAGAGGCTTGTTATTATGACTCCTTCCGGAACAATAACCGGTAGCGAACTTTCCATGCAGGACTCAACAAGCTCTGATTATTTCTCTCACAAGACATTAAAAGTTGCCAGGGAATTTTTCGAAAAGGATTTCTTAACAAAAAAACTGAAAGAGAATGCATGGAATATAACAAAAACAGCTGAAATTCTTGATATTGAAAGAAGTAACCTGCACCGCAAGATCAAGGCATATGGTATAAAAATTCCTTAAAACAAAAATCTGTTTCCTGGTTTAACACCGGTTTTAATTTAGTAGTTCCAACCTGTAAGACAAAAAATTACTCAGTAATGTTAATTATGTGTTAAAATCTACTCCATGAAAAAATATCTGCCTGTTTCTCTGAAATCCGTTAAATCCTATTCGTTGTCAGACAGGAAAAGCATGGTATCAATAAGGTCTTTTGCCGGAATGCCTGCCAAAGGAGATACCATTGCTGCTTTTCTGAAAAAACTGCCCGATGCCTTTGCCGTGAGGGATTTCAAGTCAGTTGTAAATGCCGTAGTTTCGGCAAGGGAGAAATCAAGACCTGTTATTCTGGGCATGGGTGCCCATCCTATAAAACTGGGACTCTCCCCGATTATTATTGAGCTGATGAAAAAGGATGTTATAACAGCTGTGGCTACAAATGGGGCAAGTGCAGTCCATGACTTTGAGGTATCCCTGGTGGGACATACATCAGAGGATATCGCAAGGGAGCTTCATTCAGGCTCTTTTGGCATGGCAAGAGATACAGGCAGAGGAGTGAATCTTGCAATCAATAGAGGAGTAAAAAAGGGATACGGTATAGGCAAGGCCCTTGGTGAATATATCAATAAGGGGAAGTTTAAATTTAAGGACAGAAGCATATTCTCCAGTTCGTATACCCTCGATATCCCTGTAACAGTTCATGTTGCCTTGGGGACCGATATAATACATATGCATCCTGAAGCTGACGGTTCTGCAATTGGTAAAGGAAGCATGAAAGATTTCAAATTATTGAGTTCAGTTGTTGCAGACCTAGAGGGTGGTGTATATATAAACCTGGGTTCGGCGGTCATACTTCCTGAAGTTTTTCTCAAGGCCCTGAATATTGCAAGGAATCTGGGTAATAAGGTGAAAAATATAACAACTGTTAATATGGATTTTATCCAGCATTACAGACCAAAAGAGAATGTTCTTAAACGGCCTACTTTGAAATGTGGCAGAAATTATGCCTTAACCGGGCATCATGAGATTATGTTCCCTCTCCTGGCTGCCGCTATTGTAGAGAAGATACAATGAATGTGATCATAGATGAAGAGCTGTGTATAGGCTGCGGTGCGTGTGAGGAGATATGCCCTGCTGTTTTTCACCTGGACGAGGTAATAGGTAAATCAGAGGTGATTGACGCTGAGGCGTGTGAATATGTTGGTTGCTGTGAGGCAGCCGAAGAAAATTGTCCTGTGGAAGCCATCACATTAGAGGAATAATTATTTTTTTACCCAGTTAGAAAGGCGAAGTTCTTCTAACGGGGTTTACTATCATCTGCCTGAGTATATGTTTTAGTTCCTCATTTATCTCCGTAAAAAAAGCCCCGCCCTTTCAACAGGATTTACCCTCCGTTTTTTAATAAAGCAAGTGGAATAAATCAATCAATATAATAGAAAATATATTAGAGGTATTTTAAGGTGAAGAATATCGGAATTTCTAATATTTTCAATAAAATTGCAGATCTCCTAGAGATAAAAGGGGAAAATCCTTTCAGGATACGTGCATACAGAAAAGCAGCATTTAATATTAATTCCATGGGAAAAGACATCTCCTCACTGTCAAAAGAGGAGCTGTTGAAGATACCTGGTATAGGCAGGGACCTTGCCGGAAAGATTGATGAGTATCTAATGACAGGCCGTGTTGAAGCGTATGAAAGGTTGAAAGTGGAGATCCCGGAGAGTCTCGTTACACTCCTTGATGTGCCTGGACTTGGGCCGAAAACCGTGGGGATGATTTATAAAGAATATAGTGTTAAAGATATAGATGGACTCGAAAGGCTGATCAGGGAACATAAATTATCGGCTCTGCCGGGCATTAAGGAAAAGACAGAGGCAAATATAATCAAGGGCATTGAAATGATAAAAAGATATTCAATGAGACATCCGATAGGTAAGATTCTTCCTATAGCGAATGAAATAATTGAATATCTGTCTTCGAAAGCTCCTGAAGACAGATTCAGCATTGCAGGGAGCCTCAGAAGATGGAAGGATACTGCCAGAGATATCGATATCATTTCAACTTCACAAAGTCCTGGAGACGTGATGAATGTATTTTCGCACATGCCATTTGTTAGAGAAGTACTAATGAAGGGGCCGACTAAATCAAGTGTTATCATTGATGAAGGTATTCAGGTGGATATAAGGGTTGTTGAAGAAGAAAGCTTTGGCTCTGCACTTTCATATTTTACAGGTAGCAAGGCACACAATATCAGGCTGAGGGAGATTGCTTTAAGGTCAGGGCTGAAGGTGAATGAATACGGAATTTTCAGGGAGAAGGACGGGGAGAAATTAGGCGGTAGGTCTGAGGAAGATATATATAATGTTCTTGGACTGCAGTATATACCGCCTGAAATAAGAGAAGACACGGGCGAGATAGAGGCTGCATCAAGTGGCTCTTTGCCAGATCTAATAGAAAGAAAAGATTTAAAGGGAGACCTTCATGTCCACAGCAGCTGGAGCGATGGCAACCATGAACTCGAAGAACTTATCGGGATATCGGTTGAAAAGGGATATAAATATATCGCAATAACAGACCACTCCAAAGGACTCGGAATCGCAGGAGGACTTGACGAGAAAAAAATCATCGAGCAGAAAAGGAAAATAGACGCTCTTAATAAAAAGATCAAAGGATTCAGATTGCTCTCTGGAGTTGAGATTAACATCAAGAGCGATGGAAGTCTTGATTTTGACGATGATATTTTAAAACAGCTTGATATAGTTATAGCCGCTGTACATTCGGGCTTCAAACAGCCGAAAGAACAGATAACAAAGAGAATAGTCTCGGCAATGAGAAATCCTTATGTTTCAATAATAGCCCACCCAACCGGCAGGTTAATAGGCCAGAGGGAGGCCTATGAAGTCTACATTGAAGAAATTCTTGATACCGCTTCAAAGACAGGCACAGCAATTGAAATAAATGCATATCCAATGAGGCTTGATCTGTCTGATATTTATGTAAAGATTGCAAAATCTAAAAAAGTTCCGATGGTCATAAGCACAGATTCCCACAACATCAATCAGTTTGACTTTATGGAATATGGTGTTTCGGTAGCAAGAAGGGGATGGCTCGAAAAGAAGGATGTCCTGAATACACATGATTTCAGCAGACTGCTGAAGATATTTAAAGGAAAGCCATCACGTCTTTGAGTTGTTTCTTACCGAATGATTTAAATATCTTAATTCCTCATCAAGAAAGTATTAAATTACTTTTTTTTTGACTCTTGATAAAAAAGGAGATAGTATATTAAAAATAGTAATTTAGTAAATAATATATAGTAAATAAAGAAAGATATGATCTTGACTAAAAAGAAAGAGATAGCAATATTTGTTAAAAACGATACCATCCTTAAATTCCTTGAAAAATACTTCAAAAACAAAAAAATATTCAATGCACATTATTTTAAAACCATCAATTCTTTTCGTATATATATTAATGAAAATAAGCCTTTAGCAGTTATTGTCCAGGCATCTCTTCTGAAGTCAATTTCAGACAAAATAACCGGTTTTCCGACTATCGCTATCATTGCAGGGAATATTAAGAAGGGCATAGAAAGTGCTGTAAATTACAATGTTAATAGGTATATTTGCAGACCATACCATAAAATTGATCTTGAATATAAACTCGAAAATGTTATTTTAGAGAGTGACTTGTTCGAGGGAATGAAAAATGAGATCAGGAAGCTTGAAATAATTACAGAGCTGATGCAATTGATTTCGAGTACTCTTGATCCAAAGGAAATATTATTCAGGATCGTAAAAAAGATTTCTGAGATAATCAATGTGTCAAGATGTTCCATAGTAAGAGTAGACTGGCTCCACAGGAATGCCTTTGTTGTAGCGACCTATGAGGATCCCAATATCACCGGTATCAAACTAAGACTTCAGAAGTATCCTGAGATAATGGAAGCCCTTAAATTAAAGAAACCGGTTGTAATAAAAGACATATCGATGGACCCCATAATGCGGAAAGTAAAGAATATTATCATACCACTCGGTGTCCGCTCCATACTTGTCATACCAATCGTCTTCCGCGAAAAGGTTATAGGAACGCTTTTCCTGAGGACATCCAAGAAAATCCATACCATTACTGAAAACGAAATAAAGATCTTAGATTCCATAGCTAGTTCATCAGCCAACGCTCTTTATAATGCCTTTTTATTCGAACAGGCAGAGGATGAAAAAAACAGGCTTGAGAAGCTTGCAATTACTGATTTCCTTACAGGTATGTATAATATCAGATACTTTTACCATAGAATCATCGAGGAATTCAGCCGTTGCCAGAGATATGATCTGCCTATAAGCTGTATTATGCTTGATATAGACTACTTTAAAGAAATCAATGATGTCTACGGGCATAAAACTGGTGACATTGTCCTTAAAGAATTTGGTCAGCTACTTAAAAGACATTCTCGTAAGAGTGACGTACTCGCAAGATATGGTGGTGAAGAATTTATTATTCTCCTGCCACAGACACCTGTTGAAGGTGCAATACTTGAGGCTGAACGAATAAGGAAATTTATAAGGGAATATAGATTCAGAGCCATAAAGGATAAAAAGGGGTTGACTGTAAGCATCGGAATAGCAAGTTACCCCCACACTAAAATTAAGACACATGATGACCTTATATCCTGTTCAGATGATGCACTTTTCACTGCAAAGAGAAAAGGGAGAGATAAGGTATTGGTATTCGGTCAGTGAAGGTTTTATATTTATTCTGAACTTTCCTTGACATTTTACCTCGTTAGAAAGCCCTGCTGCTTGCAGCGTGGTGATATAGATTAGTTATTGAGCGAACATAGGGTTTACCCCGTTTAGAAATTGTTGTTATTTTCTTCTAACGGGGTAAACTTTCACATGGAGATAATCAGACCAGAGAAAAATATATAATTAACTTCCTATGACAATAAAAACCGCTGTTGACCTTCTAGAGTTCAATAAACTTCTCGAAATAATTTCTATGACTGCACACAGCGATGCTTCACGTAAAGCCATATTAGATATATTTCCGATGAATAACAAAGAGGAGATCATAAAAAGACTAGGACAGATAGAGAATATTCGCAGGATTTCCCATGAAGGAAGCCCTCTGAAATTTAACATTTTTAAGGATTTATCTTATTTGTTTAAAAAAATAAGACCGGAAGGAGCTGTTTTTGACTCATATGAACTTTCAGCCTTTTTGCCGGTTCTTGAAACTGCATATGAAATAAGTTTGCAGGGTAATGAAAAGGGGGATATCCCTTTTTTGAAGGAAATCACCGAACATTTAACAGGCCATCCCGATATACTGGATATTCTTAGAAAATCAATCGACAGCGAGGGGAATATCCTCGACAGCGCCTCATTTTTGATTTCTGATCTCAGGAAGAAAATAAAAAGACTCGAATATAAAATACAAAAGAAACTTGAGGAGATGATAAGAGATAATAAGATTTCTGTTTTTCTTCAGGATAATTTTATTACACAGAGATCAGGAAGATGGGTAATACCGGTGAGGATGGACTCAAAAGGGCAGGTACCTGGAGTAGTCCATGATGTTTCCAATACAGGTGAGACTGTTTTTATTGAACCTCTTGGTATTCTAAATCTCTCTCACGAACTCGAAAATTTTGTCGTTGAAGCAAAAGCAGAAGAAATACGTATAACGAGGGAACTTTCATCGATGATAAGGGCAAAAGCAGATGAGATGGAAAAAGAGTATAAAATCATTGTCTATCTAGATGCTCTCAACTGCATTTCACAGTTTGCTGATACAATGCATATGCAGAACCCCCACATAAATGAAGCAGGCACAATTATAATGGTAAACGCACGGCATCCCCTCCTGGTGCGATCATTTCAAAAATCAGGCGTCCACAGGGATGTTGTGCCGCTTGATGTATCTTTAGGTGATGGTGATACAATAATGGTCATAACAGGTTCAAATGCTGGCGGTAAGACCATTTCAATCAAGACAATCGGGCTGCTTTTGCTCATGGCATTGTCGGGTATGCCTGTACCTGCTGACGCGTCATCCAGTTTTCCTATTGTAAGTAATATCCTTCTTGATATTGGCGATGAACAATCCATAGAAAACAATCTTTCAACGTTTTCTGCTCATGTCTCAAATATAGCCGGAATATTAAGGGGGGCAGATTCAAAAACGATTATACTGATTGATGAACTGGGAACAGGTACTGACCCTGATGAAGGTACAGCCATTTCCTGTGCTGTACTGAAAGAAATACAAAAAAGAGGTGCACTAGTTTTCGCCACGACAAACCTCGCAGGAATAAAGGTTTTTGTACACATGACAGAAGGAATGCTGAATGCATCCATGCAATTTGACCAGAAGTCCCTAACCCCGTTATACAGGTTAAGAATAGGAGAGCCCGGACAGTCACATGCACTCGAGATAGCCAGAAAATACGGACTCCCTGATAACATTATTGACTCTGCACGGGAGATGGTTGGAGGAATAAAAATCGAATTTGATAATCTGATTGCAGATCTGAATGAAAAAAGGGAACGATACGAAAAGGCCCTTGCTGAGTTGTCCCAGCAAAAAATACAACTTGATAACAGGGTAAGAATAATCGAACAGAAGATTGCCGAAACCGAGTCACGGCAAAAAGAAATGCTTGAAAATGCTTACAAAGAAGCTTCTGAAATTATTTCAGATATAAAGAGACAGATGTATCTGCATCTTGAAGAGGTAAAAAAGGGAGATAAAGCCAGAATCCGTGAAAGCATAAAAAAGGCTGAACAAATGCATAGAGGTGTTATAGAAAACGTCAAGCGTTATGTCAGGAAAGAAGACGAACCCCCTGCAATAGAGGAAATACAGTTGGGAGATATGATAAATATAAAATCTCTCGGATATGATGCAAAGGTCATAAAAATCATTCATAAGAACAGACGGGTGCGGGTAAGGGCTGGAAGCATGGAAATGGAAATACCTTTAACAGATATCGGTTCTATAAGTGGAAAGTCTTTGACAGAAAGTAATGAGGATAAATTTGAGACTGTCAGCCCTGTTGATTCAGTTTCATCAAGCATAAGACTTGTAGGGTTAAGGGTTAGTGAAGCACTATCGAGACTTGAACCATTTCTGAATCATGCATCACTTGCCGGATTGCATGAAGTAGTTATTATTCATGGAGTCGGTAAGGGACTGTTAGCCAGGGCTGTTCGTGATCACCTGAAGGGGCACCCGCTCGTAAAAGAGTACAGGAAAGGTAAACTATCTGAGGGAGGGAACGGGGTAACAGTTGTAACACTTGTTTAAGTAACCGGACATTTTTGGTGTTTGCCCCTGACATCTGTTTCAGCATCCAAAGTTGGGTTAAATGACCTGTGCTTTCTACTGGGTATATTATATCTAAAATTAGTTTGTATTTTAATATTAATACCTGTTAAAAATAATATATAGTGGAAATAATTACATCCCATATTAACGCTGACTTTGATTCTCTTGCCTCAATGATTGCGGCAAAAAAGCTGTATCCCAATGCAGAGATTATTTTCCCCGGCTCCCAGGAGCGTAAACTGAGGGAGTTTTTAAAGGTATTTCAGCCGGTTAAAATTAAACGCATTAAAGATATCGAGCCTTTAAAGATAAAAAAGCTGATTATAGTTGATACGAAACAACCTGGAAGGATCGGACCATTCGCTGAACTGCTCTCTAATAAAAATCTGAAGATTCATATATATGACCACCATCCTTTTGTAAAAGGGGATATCAGAGGAGAGGTTGAGAAGATTGAAGAGGTCGGTGCCACTGCGACAATCTTTACGGAATTGCTTAGAAGCAGGAAACTCCATCCCAACCCGATGGAAGCGACGATACTCACACTCGGCATATACGAAGAAACAGGTTGCCTCCTTTTCCCCTCGACAACGGGCAGGGACTTGCTCGCGGTTTCATACCTCCTGAAAAATGGAGCAAACCTGAACATTGTTTCAAGCTACCTTAAAATAGAATTGAATATAGAGGAATTAGATCTCCTGAACGAACTTGTGAAATCATCAAAAGAGATAGTTCTCGGAGGAATAAGGATCGTTATAGCCAAGGCAGCCCGGGAGAGTTATATAGGGGATGCAGCACATCTTGCACACAGGATAATGGATATGGAAGATATTGATGCTGTGTTTCTTCTTTTAAGTATGGAAGGGAAAATATTGTTGGTCGCAAGGAGCAGGGTACCTGAACTCGATGTTGCATTAATTTTAGCGGAGTTCGGTGGAGGAGGGCATGCAACTGCAGCTTCAGCAACTATAAAAGAGGCTTCAGTCGAGGTTATTGAAGACAGATTAACACATCTTTTTTCAAAATACGTTAAACCCGGCAAGGTTGCCTCTGATATAATGACCAGCCCTGTAATCACAATACAGTGGGACAGCTCAATTAAAGGTGCAGAAGTAACCATGACAAGATACGGAGTAAATGTGCTCCCAATTGTAAAAGAAGGGAAATATACTGGGTTAATATCGAGGGAAATAGTGGAAAAGGCACTCTTTCATGGTTTTGGGAAAAAAAGGTGCACAGAATTTTCCACTACAGATGCCATTACCGTTGGGCCTGACAAGCCGATCAGAGACATAGAGACAATAATGATAGAACAGAATCAGAGATTCATGCCTGTAATAAAGGAAGGTTTAATAATCGGTGCGATCACCAGGACAGACCTGTTGAGGGTACTTTATGAGGAATTTTTAAGAAGGAAGCGTCTCGATAAAGAGGACATAACAGAGAGGCCGTCAACAGGAAGGAATTTGTCAGCATCGCTGAAAGACAGATTTCCAGAGGAAATTTTACAAATACTGAGGGTGTCTGGAGAAATTGCTGATGACATGGGATTTAGCGCCTATCTTGTGGGAGGAACGGTCAGGGATTTACTGCTCGGCCAGGAAAATCTTGACATAGATATAGTAATAGAAGGAGACGGAATCGACTTTGCCAAGGCCTTGAGTAAGAAATTAAAATCAAAGGTGAGATCTCATCAGCGTTTTGGAACAGCCCAGATTTTCAAGAATGAACTCAGACTGGATATAGCAACAGCAAGGACTGAATACTACGAGTCACCGGCTGCACTTCCAAAGGTTAAAACTTCATCAATTAAGAAGGATCTTTACAGAAGAGACTTTACAATCAATAGCCTTGCCATAAAACTGAATCCAAAAAATTTCGGGCAGTTGGTTGATTTTTTTGGGGGCATGCGCGATATCAGGGAAAAGACCATAAGGGCACTTCATAATCTCAGCTATGTTGAGGATCCGACACGTGCATTCAGGGCTATAAGATTCTCTGAAAGATTTGGTTTCAAGCTCAGCAAACATACAGTAAATCTCATAAAGTCCGCAATAAAAATGAATTTATTTGAGAGACTTTCGGGATCAAGACTGTATGAAGAACTTTTTATCGCCTTTAACGAAACGAATCCTGTCAGCACATTGAAGAGACTTTCTGATTTCGGACTTCTGAAGGTAATCCATCAAGATCTGATATTCGACGAAAAACTTGAAGCTACTTTACTGTCAATGTACGAAACGCTCGCATGGTATAATTTGCTGTATTTGGAAGAGAAGCCTGATATTGGAATTCTGTATCTTATGACCCTTCTTTCAAATCTCACGGAAAGTGACAGAAAAGAGGCCCTTGAGAGACTTTCCACACCCCCGAAGATCAAGGAAATAATCCTGAAAAGCATATCATGGTCTAATGAAATACTCGGTCAGCTTCCTTTGAATGATCATGTTAAACTCTATCATCTTCTGATAAATATGGATATCGAAATACTACTTTTTTCTATGGCTGTCACGAAAGACACAAGAAAAAAGAAGGAGATATCACAATTTCTTATAGAACTGAAAAAGATCAAGCCCCTTTTAAAAGGCCGTGATATAAAGAAATTAAAGATTCCGCCAGGTCCCGTTTATTCTAAAATATTAAAAGAACTGCTTGATGAAAAACTTAGAGGGAAACTCAAGACAGAAGAGGACGAAAAAAGCTTTATTATTGAACACTTTGCCCCGCCACATGTTTAATTCAAAGAAATAACTGTCAAAGTATTGACGTTATTCAAATAATTTGTTAGTGTGGTTCTATGCACAAAATCCTTATTATTGACGATGATGAATTTATCAGGGATTTACTTCAGTCATTTCTGCAGGATAAAGGTTTTTATATCAGATTAGCCCATGATGGCCTGAAAGGCCTTAATTTGATCAGAGAAGAGGATTTTTCCGTTATATTATGTGACCTTGTAATACCAGGAATCCAGGGAATGGATATTTTAAGGGTAATATCTGCTTCAAAAATAAATATTCCTTTTATTGTAATTACTGGCTTCGGAACAATACAGACTGCTGTTGAAGCGATGAAGATGGGGGCTTTTGATTATATTACCAAACCCTTCAACCTGGAAGAACTCCTGATAATTATCAATAGAGCTATAGATATGTCAAAACTGCAGAAAGAGAACATCATGCTGAAGAAGCAGCTCAAAAAGAAGTATAACTTTAAGGGAATCATTGGTAATTCACCAGGCATGCAAAAGGTGTATGAAGTAATAGAAAGGATAGCGGATACAGACAGTACAGTACTAATTATAGGTGAAAGGGGGACCGGCAAGGAACTTATTGCAAAGACCCTCCATTATAACAGCTCTCGTGCACAGGGACCATTCGTACCCGTAAACTGTACTGCAATACCCAATGAGCTTCTGGAATCTGAACTCTTTGGTCATGAAAAGGATTCATTTGCCGGAGCTCTAAATACAAGGGTCGGCCGCTTTGAGCTTGCAAATAAGGGGACCCTTTTTCTTGATGAAGTAGCTGAATTAGCACCGTCACTGCAGGTTAAATTGTTAAGGCTGCTTCAGGGAAAGGAGTTTGAGAGAGTTGGAGGTACAACTACAATAAAGGTAGATTTAAGGATACTGGTATCAACTAATAAGGATCTCGAAAAGATAACCAGGGAAGGAAATTTCAGGGAGGATTTATTCTATAGACTGAATGTTATACCTCTGCATATTCCTCCCTTGAGAAACAGGACTGAAGATATTCCGCTTTTAGTGGATTATTTTGTGAATGAATTCTCCAGGAAGAAAAAAAGAAAGCCTCTTGCAATTTCTAAAGAAGCAATGGATTGTTTTTATAATTATATGTGGACAGACAATGTGAGGGAGTTAGAAAAATTGATTGAAAGACTCACAATTCTTGTAAGCGGTGATATTGTAAAGGTTTCAGACCTTCCTGAAAAGTATCGACAGTTATCGTCCCGTAGATTTAAAAAAGGCTTTAGTACTTCCATGATGCACGATTATATAAACGACACTATTGGTATTTCCGTAGAAGGGATTAAACTTAATGAAGTTGTTGAAGATATAGAAAGAAACATGATACTCAAAGCTCTTGAAAAGACAGGGGGGATTAAGAGTAGATCTGCAAGTATTTTAGGTCTGAACAGGACGACACTAATAGAGAAGATGAAAAAAATGGGAATAATAAGTCATAAGTATAAGCAGAAAGAGGAGTAGCCTGCCTTTTGTATGTAAGCTCCCTGACATAAGAAAAACCAATAATATACTTGCCTTTTTGAGCGATAACATGTTAATCTTCGAATGAAGCTTCTGGAGTATTTTGTTGTATATAATCTGCAATAACTGTCGTTTGCGTTTTTTATGACATATCCTCCTTATGCTTCATAATTTTACATTATACAAAGGAGGTGTGTCAGTGTGGTAAAAGGGACTGTTAAGTGGTTCAATGAGTCCAAAGGATATGGCTTTATTACACGTGAAGATGGCGGTGATGTTTTTGTTCACTATACCGCTATTCAGGGCGATGGTTACAAAACTCTGTCCGAAGGCGATGTTGTAAGCTTTGAAATAGTTGAAAGCGAAAAAGGTCCAAAGGCGTCTAATATTGTAAAGATCTAAATTTATTAACCAGGCTTTTAATAAACCAAGGCCTGGTTTTTCAATTCCCCGATGAATATTCTTCATTCTAAAGTACCTTTATCGTTTTGCAGGAAAGACCCTGCGCTTTGATGTTTAAATTATTAACGTAGCATAACATGTCTGACTAATATTGCAAGGAGGCTAAGGTGCAATGTCAAGGAAGATTTATGTAGGAAACCTCCCTTACGAAGCGGATGATGCTGCTATTCGAGATTTTTTTGCCGCCGCAGGAGAAGTTCAGTCTGTGAAGATAATTACTGACGTCTCGACTGGACGGTCAAGAGGGTTCGGTTTTATTGAAATGTCCTCTGATGAAGATGTTGAGAGAGCGATATCCACACTCAACGGAACCAAATTCATGAATAGGACCGTTGTAGTGAGCAAGGCGAGGCCTCAGACTGAAAGGGGAAGAAGGAGCGACCGGGGAAGACAAAAAAGGCCCCATACTAGAGGACGGGGACCAGGATATTGGAGATAAAGGTAGATGACAGTGGTCTGGAAAAGGCATTAAAACTTCTCAAACGTAAGCTCCAGAGGGATGGTCTTATGGGGGAACTTACAAAAAGGCGCTTCTATGAGAAACCATCTATAAAGTTAAAAAATAAGCAGAAAAAAGCTCAGAAGAGAAAAACTAAAAACTCAAGGAGGAAGATACAGAACAGACACGTTAGCATTAGTCACTGATTTTTAAAAAAGGGGGGTCTGGACTTGGCAAAACGTGCCTCTTTATACAAGAGCGCAAAAAGAAAAAAAGAATTATTGCGACAGAAGAAACAGGAAGAAAAGAGGTTGAGGCGTCAGCAAAAGCGTGCAATAGAAGAACATACTGATAAAATAAGTGATTTAGTGGAAGATAACAACAAAGATTAACTTTTTATACTCTATACCTCAGCCCCTGTCTTGATAATTTCTGATAGAGTCATCTAAATATTTCTCGTTCCCCGGCATGAGGGGAAGCTCGTGCATGACCAGAATTTACCATATTTTCCTTCTTTAAGCCGCATAGGTCCACTGCATAAAGGGCAATCGGGTGCTGATTGATCATTATTCGTTGTTGCACTATCATCAGAACCAACAGCACCGCCTTTTTTAATATGAAACGAACACCAGTCACACTTCTCTGGCTGTGGTTCTGGCATAGGCCCATCAAGGACATTGACAACTTCCTTAAGAAAGTCAATAAATGCTGTGTCGTTGCGCTCTATCTCTATCCACTTCATTGAACCTTCCAGCATTTGCCTGTCTATAGCTAATTGTTCACACTTGTCAGGCGTAAAATAGAGTAGCCCCATTTTTGTGACCGGGCTCAATTTCAATGCATCAGGTGCAGGATTCTCTAAAGCTAAAGTATAGGCCTGCAATTGCCTTGCATACATTTCTGACTTTCCTTCATTGGGGCTTCCGGTCTTGAAATCCATTACAGCGTAAGAACTGTCATCAAGTTCAACTACGATATCAAAACGACCGCTTATAAAGCATGTGCTTTTACATCCTGATAGTTGAATGGTCTCAGACTTTACCTTTTTCTCCCCATGCCGGACAACTCCGGGAGGCAGATCTGGACAAAAATTTTCTGTTCGTTTGTCAGAGTAATAATCTTTTTGAAGCGAGGCAATGATACTGAAGACACCGGGTAGGGGGATTGATGGCTGAGATATACCGTGTTTAACCTTTAAAACAAAGCAGTGCTTGCATCCATTATAGAGAAAAGTCAGATCTGAAGGGCTTAACCTGTAGTTCAAAAACTCGCCTCCGATTTTTTCAAATATTACAACAATTTATATTGAAAAGTGAACTAAACTTTATAAAACATTGATTTATAAAGGAACCGGATTGCATCGCTTCATTCGCAATGACTGCTATTTGAGATTTTCAAAGGCTGTCAAACCTTGCTGCAAAAACCTTTTAATTTTAAAATATGGGACCCTTCTCTTCGCCTAAACTTACAGCCTTTTTTATCTCCATCTCCAAGTGTTCAGGAAGGCCTTTGATTTCAACGTCCAGAAAACCTCTGATTATGGCGGACGTTGCCTCTTCACTGCTAAGTCCTCTTGCCATTAGATAGCGAATCTCTTCCTCTGCAATCTTTCCAACTGCAGCTTCATGGGACATATCAATATTATTTACCTTGCCTTCAAGCTCAGGTATGGCGTGAATTCTCCCTTTCTCTGAAAGAATAAGACCCCTGCATTCTAAATGTGCTTTGATGCCTGGGACCTCGCCTATCAAATGACCCCTTGCAATGATATCTCCCCCATTTGTTATAGCCCTTGCAATAACTTCTGCCCTGCTGCCCCTTTCTTTTAAGAAAACCCTGGAACCCACATCCATATTCGAACCGTCAGAAGCAAATAAAATAGTATTGTATCTCACGGTTGCATTTTTACCAACACAGTAGGCAGTGGGGTACATTTGAAGTGTTTTTACTGGCTTCATGCAAACATAGTTACTCATGAAAATACCATTTTCTTCCACAATCGTAGAAGTCCTGGGTCTTACTGCCATTTCCTCTGCCCAGTAATGAATCATAGTAAAGGTGACATGAGCGTTCTTCTTCACATAAAACTCTGAAATACCAACATGAAGTCCTCTCCTCATCATCGGGGCTGTTGCACACCCTGTAATAATGTGAAGCTCTGAGCCCTCCTCGGCAATTATTATATTATGTACATTTTGAGCTAAACCTTCCTGGGTCATATACAGACAGGCCTGTAAGGGAAATTCTACCTTTGCCCCGGGCATTGCCCTTATAAAATACCCGTGATTTTTTTTAAGTTCAGCTTGTGCAGTATATTTGTCTGCATCCACTTTCACTGCTTTCCACAAATAGTCTGAGAGCCAATCATGTTTTTTCAGAGCGTCAGTAATACTCATGACCTCCAGACCGCTCTGATATGTAGATGTTAGTATAACTGAATGGTTAACTTGGAAAAATGACCCGGACCTGCACGCCTCCTCTGCATCAATACCCACGCTGATAGATTTCTCTTTAGCTTCATCTGATAATTCCCTTAACTTATGAATTTTTTTATACACTTTTGCTTGATCAGAATAAGCGGTAAGATCAATATTAGGCCCAAGAGGAGATGGTTTCTTCTCTGCCTTTTTAGCATTCCCTTTAAAGTCTAATTTGTACATATTACGCACCCTTCATAGCCTTTGACTCTTATATCTTTTAAAATGTCCCTTGGATTACCTGAGCAGTATAAAGTGCCATTCAACATGACATAGGCCCTATCAGCATTTACATAATCCAAGATATAACCAGCATGGCTAATAATCATCCCTGCCCTTGTTCTTCTGCCTGCCATTGTGTCTTTTTCAAGCAACTCATTTATTACCTGGCCTATCAAATTTATACTTACCAGATCTACTCCAGAATCAGGCTCATCAAACATTATGAACTCGGGATTCTGGGCAAGCAGTTGTAAGAGCTCAGAGCGCTTAATCTCCCCACCAGAAAAACCCAGATTTATATCTCTGGCCTTAAAATTAAGCAGGTTCATTTTTTTTGTAAAATCGTCGATTTTTCCTTCATTGAACGCATTTCTCTTCTCCATACAAATACGAAGTATATCTCTCAACTTCACTCCTCTAATAGCCGGGGGTCGCTGGAAGGCCATGCCGATTCCAAGCTTTGCCCTTTCATCAATGGAAAGTTTAGTAATATCTTCGCCTCTAAATATAATCTTGCCGTTCTCTACTCTGTAACCTGGCATTCCTATTATCGTGTGTAAAAGAGATGTCTTTCCGGAACCATTAGGTCCAAAAAGGGCAATCGTTTCTCCCTTCATAATATGCAGATTAACATCCTTTAATATACGTTTACCTTCAACGCTTACAGATAAATTCTCTATTTCAAGCATGATATTCCACGTAAGATTATATTTATTCTGTTATTTAGTCTTATCAGTTAAAGCTTTGTCTTTAACATTTTTTATTACATTTTTACCCCGTAAAAAAAGCCTTTGAAGAAATCGGAGGTTAAAAAATATTTTGCAGTCTGTGGTATAAAGCCACCGACACACAACACTTTTTTAACGGGGTTTACTTTCCTGATAAAAGCATAATTATTATTTTTGCATAAGAATTCACCTGACCTCATATACTATCTCTTTAAACTTCTTAAGACTGTAGCGAGCTTCTCTTTCCCTGTCATTTATATGCTGTGAGATTGTCCTTATCTCCTGTTTCAATTCTGGCAGTATCTTCTCTTCCAATATACGAATCCTTCTGGTGGTCTTTCCTATCTCATCAGAAATTATTTTTATTTTGTTCTCGAAAGCGGCTATCCTGATTAAGGATTCAACAAGTTTTTCAAAAAGGTATATGCACTCCTCGAGATGAGCTGTAGTAAGGAAATAATTATATTTCCTATCTTCAAGATTTCTGACAGGTGATTCATCTGCGAGAATGTCTCTAAACTTCACCCCCCAAATTATTCTCTCAATGATATTCACATTGAAATCCCTTTCAGTTAAAACGGATATCGAATCGATATTCGTTTTGCCCTCGTATCCAAGGCTGAATACCAGCTCTTTAACAGCCTTTCCATATAATTTTCTGATTTCCTCTCGTGACTTGATAAATGGCACTGTTGTATTGAGAAATTCCTTTATTAATGCCTTTCTGCGAGCTTTCAAGATACTCATACTTTTACCTACTGAATGAGACTTCTCTTTTAGAAATAGTAGGTTTGTCCTTGTTGGGTGAATCATTTCTGTAACGAATTTTTATTAATTATTCTATGAGGGAAAACGTCTTTAGCAGTTTCAATCCTGTATCCAGAGTCTCAAAAATATCCCTTTTTTGCATTCCCTGATTCACAAATTCCCCCTCAAAGGCATCGGCAAAGTCAAGCATCAATCTGTCTTTTTCTGTCATGCCTTCCCTGCCAACTATTGATTCAAGTCTCCTGAGATCCCTTCCCATAGCATAATATTTATAAAGAAGGTTGGATATCTCTCTATGGTCCATTCTGGTTCGACCCTCTCCAATACCTCGTTGCATTAGTCTGGAGAGGCTCGGCAGTACATCCACTGGTGGAAATATTGCCTTCTGATGAAGTTCTCGGCTTAGGACAATCTGTCCTTCTGTAATATACCCCGTGAGATCCGGGATTGGATGGGTTATATCATCCTCAGGCATGGTAACCACTGGAAGCATTGTTACTGATCCTTTCTTTCCAAGAATACGCCCTGCACGTTCATATAATGAAGCAAGGTCAGAGTACATATAACCTGGATAGCTTCTTCTTCCCGGAAGCTCCTTTCTTGCTGTTGATATCTCCCTCAGGGCATCACAGTAATTGGTCATATCAGTAATTATTACCAGTACGTCCATTCCCTTATCAAAAGCAAGATATTCAGCCACGGTGAGAGCAAACCTTGGTGCAAGAAATCTCTCCATTACTGTATCACCAGCCATGTTAACAAAGGCAACGAAACCTGTGCCCATGTCCTTGAGAATATTCATATAAAATGAGTATTCATGAAAAGTTATACCTAAAGCGGTAAAGACTACGACAAACTGGCTTTCTTTGAAAATAATCTTTTCGTCTGAATATTCAGGAGTAATTGATCGTGATCTTTTAAGAATGTGTGCAACAACTTCTTTTGCCGGAAGACCAGAACATGAAAATATTGGTAGTTTCTGTCCCTTCACAAGTGTATTAAGTCCATCAATGACAGAAAATCCGGTCTCAATAAACTCTTCAGGTCTTGCCCTCGCTGAAGGATTCATCGGGAAACCTGTAATAGGTGCCCATTTCTCTGGTATAAACATTGGCAAACCATCTATGGGTATAAATGAGCCGCTAAATATCCGGCCTATAATATCAGAAGAAAGGGCTGCATTTTTCACAGAGTCTGTCAATATTACAGATGTGTTTTGAATATCGAGTCCCCGGGTTTCACTATAAACTTCAATCATTACTGTATCCCCGTTGATTTCAAGGATCTCTCCGTCAAAATGCCTTCCCTCTGGTGAAACGATCTTTACTATTTCACCTATTCGAGCCTTGAATATACTCTGCACAAAAAGTAAAGGTCCTGTTATTGAAGAAATAGTTCTGTATATATGTTCAGAAAGTCTCATTTCTTTATCTCTGCGTTTAAACTATTTTTTGAGTTAATATTTCATCAAGAGATTTCCCTGCCTTAAGCCTCTCTGTTGCAGCATCATAGAAATCAAGTATCTGCTTGAATATCGAAAGCGTCTTGTCGGGTGGTGAAAATGCGTCTTCAGTATAAGCATTCTGACAGAGAAACTGAAAACGTATCTTTTCTGCAACTATCATTATGAGTTTGTCAGCATCCTGGAGACTTTCTAGTCCTATTACTTCTACTACCTCTCTCAGAGATTCTTCTTTCTGGAGTATCTCTTTACATTGTTTTTTAAGATCGTCCCATTCCGGGGATAACTTCTCTTTATAATATGAAGCAATGTCTCTTTCGTATAGTGAATAACTACGGAGCCAGTTAACAGCAGGGAAGTGCCTCCTGTACGCAAGTGATGTGTCGAGCATAAGAAATGCACCAGCGGTTCTAATACAACCCTGAGTAACAGGTTCTGTAAAATCGCCTCCTGGTGGAGATACTGATAGGACCATGCTGAGTGAGCCAACCTGTCTGTTCATCGTTTCGACAGAGCCAGCCCTTTCAAGAAATCCTGACAGTCGTGAAGATAGATACGTGGGATATCCTTCCTCTCCAGGCATTTCCTCAAGAGAAGAAGATATTTCCCTTAAAGCTTCTGCCCATCTTGACAGGCTGTCAGCGATGAAGAGTACATGATATCCCATATCCCGATAGAACTCAGCCATCGTAACTGCTGTATAAACAGAAGCTTCCCTGGCTGACACTGGCATATTCGATGTATTCACAACGAGAATCGTTCTTTCCATCAGTTTCCGGTCTGTCCAGATATCATTTAGCATTCCGAATTCCTCTATCATCTCTGCCATCTCGTTACCTCGCTCGCCACAACCAACATAGACAACTATATCTGTTGACGCATACTTTGCAATTGATTGCTCGAGTATAGTTTTCCCCGTGCCAAATCCCCCAGGCATTATTACGGTACCTCCCCTGCTTAATGGAAAAAGGAAATCAATACATCTTTGACCTGTTATGAGTGGTTCAGAAGGAGGCAATTTTTTTCTGTAAGGCCTTGGCACTCTCACTGGCCACTCATGAAAAGCAAATACCTCCCTTCCGTCCTCTAGTCTTGCCACCGGTTCATCAAGGCTGAATTCGTCCTTCGTTATCCAGGAGAGTCTTCCATCTCTGTTATCATTAAAGAAAATGTAATGTTTGAAATTATTCTCAAGGACATAACCAATTATTTCTCCAGACGATACAGTCTCCCCCTTTGTTTTTAAAGAGAAGAACTGCCATCTATTTTTATAGTCAATAGCATCGAGTTCCTTGCCTCCAATGATAAATGAACCTGTCTCTTCTCTTAATCTGTTAAGAGGTCTTTGTAAACCGTCGAACATTGATGAAAGGAGCCCTGGTCCTAATTTTACAGTAAAGGCCATTCCGGTTCCTTTTATCGGTTCGTCTATACCCAGTCCGTGAGTATCCTCATAGACCTGTATGATTGCCTTATCCTCATCAAGTCGCACTACTTCACCAGTAAGCATTGAATGACCAACATGAACTCTTTCATAGAGTTTCAATCCTTTCATATCGACTTTTGCTGTTGGACCTGATAAGCCTTTAATCCTGCCGGTCATACCCTCAACCTCACATGATAGCCGATGGCCTTTCTAATAAGTCTTGATACATAATCTTCTGACTCAGCCTCTGGCCTCTCCGGTGATGGGAGTGCAAGCAGTATTCCATGCCAGCGTTTCTCAATTTCTCTGAGATTATCTTCGGGTATTCCCTTCAACAAAGTTTCCTCAACAATAACAAGACTCGAATCTTCCAATGCCAGTACTCTTTTAATTACATCTTCTATATCTTCTTCTGTAGCATTATAAGTAGTGAACCCCGCAAGACTGAACCCATATTCTGAGTCTGAAGGTATTATGAATATTATTTTCCCCATGACAATGTTAATGTATTAATTCTTTATCAATGCTTTCTTTATCAATGCTGCTACCATAAAGTATGGTTCTCAAATTAAGTGACTGGATGTAACATCTCCAGAGATAATCGAGTATCAGCCCGACACCTGAAGGTTCCCTCCCTGTATTCTTTAAAGCTGTTGTTAGTCTTTTGAGGAGTAAGGCTTCAATCACTGAAGGATCGTTTTCTGCTGTCTTAGTGCCTGTCAGCCTTGATATATATTTGCTAGCACAAGATACTTCATGTTTTTCGACTATTTTTTTAAGTTTTTTCATTTCGAAATTGCCTCCAGATACAAAAGCAGGGGGTGTATATATATTCCACTTCAGGTGTTTGAGCATGGTTAAAGTATTTCTTATATCTATCAGGGCAATAAAGAAATTCTTTAAAATATGATGAGTTTCAGAACGAACCACATATTCTAAATAGGTGCAAATGAATTTCTGCTCAACAGCCATAAGTCCATCTTTTAAATAAATCTCTTTCAATCCCGCGAAACTATCTGTAAGGTAAATAAAACTGTCCTCAAGACATTCAAGGACAGAAAAGAGATCACCTTTTTTAAAAGCCTTTGTTATTTCATACGAAAGTAGACTTGTTGATAAGAGTCTCTCGACGGTTCCCTCTTCGTCTATTCTTAATTTATACCTCAGGCACGGGAGGAGTGTTTTTTCTATTTCGAAGTAAAGGGAAAACTGGGAAAATATGTTTCGCAACTTTCTATTCATCTGAAGATATACCCATTGAAATTCCATGGAGAACCATTCCCATATTCTTTCTTGAGAATCCTTTTCAAAGAAGTCTTTATAGAAACTGGATTTAAGCTCCTCAAATGGTTTGGTGCTATAGAGAAGTTGTTGCCAGTTAGTTATCAAATATACCCTCCTTCCCTTTATTCTGGAAAGCAGGTAATCATCTGGATAACCTTCGAATTCAAAACTCTTTAGAAGATCCATGATTTAAACCAAAATATCTTTCATTATCATGGGAAGTATAATTGTCCATGCCCTTTCGAGTCTCTTTTCATAAGTGTTGTCGACATGGATTTTCCCATCATCTGTTATTACTATTAATCCGCCAGAAATCTTTCTGTCAGTGATAATTTCAGACCGCGGAAAGTATTTTATGGCAATCTCTTTGTCTTCAGGGTTAACCCTTACAGTCTGCCATTGCAGAGGGGGAAGTTCGCTTATGAGTACTTCGAATACTTTTTCATAGTTTTTATTTCTCAGATTTTGGAGTAATGTGAATGCCAGGGAATACAGTCTGTCAGATAGATCTTTTTCTGCTGAGAGTCTGATAATCGTTGCTTTTTTACGAGCTTCGGAAAGTATTCCTTCTGAAAGCTCTTTAACCATCAAAAGATATTGTTTATTATAGTTGTTTTTAATCTGTTTTGTTTTATTCAAGACTTCTGACTTTATCCTCATAGTCTCAGCCTCTGTTTCCTGATGTAATGCTATTATTTTATTTTCACTCTCTTCTAGGAGAGAGTCTATCAGTTCTTTATATCCCATTTATTTTGCTGTAAAGAGTATCATCGTTGCGATTACAAATCCGAGTATCACCATCGTCTCAGGAATTGCAACTAAAATAATTATTATGCCGCTGAGTTCTGGTTTCTCGGCAAGTGTCCCAGCACCCGAAGCCCCTATTTTTGACTGTGCCCATGCAGTTGCAATTGCAGTAAGTCCAATTGCAAGGGCTGAAGCAAAAGCTATCAGAATTCTTTCCATGATTCCCCCCTTATGACATGAATATTTACTGCTTGCAAATCAATGCTTCGTCTTGCTTAAAGGTTCAAATCTCCTGCCACCTTGTTCAAGAAACTTGCCAAAGAATTCAACATAGTGAAGCCTTAATGAATGAATAGTGGGTGAAAATACTCCGAGTACCATGTTCAGCAGATGTATCAATCCAGCAATTACAACGCCGATTATTATATCACCTGTCATGCCAGCTAAACGATTTGCTACAAATGCAATAAGGACAGAAGTGAGCCCTATAGCCATTATTCTTGCGTAAGAGATAATATTCCCTATACTCTTAAGTATTTCAAACGGTGCAAGGAGTCCGCCTGTATAAAACAATAAAGGTGCAAGTATAAGTATTACAATGATGACAGGCCTTTTGAAGAGTGCGGGGAAAAGTCCTAAAAAGGATAAAACAAGGGACAGGATACAGAGGATTATGAGTATATTAAAAAATTTATAGAATGCTTCTTTTTTTGTCCTTTTCTTAAAAGCTGTTATAATACCTAAGACAAGGCCTAATATTATATGAGCTATTCCTACCGTAACAGAAAAATAGATCATCGGGATAACTGCTGTTCTTCTCTCGACACAAATTGGTTTCATGCCAAAGAGTATATGACCGGTTTCTCCTAAGAACTCTCCATAGAGAATGCCAAAAAAGATAGAGTAAACAGAAGATATAAACAGTATTTTTGAAGCATTGCATATGGTTCTGTTGGAAACTTTTTTTTTAATGAAGAGAGAAATGACCAGAAATAACAGCCCATAGCCTATGTCACCCAGTATCATCCCAAAGAATATAGGGAAGAATATTCCTATGAATGGTGTCGGGTCACACGATGTGTATCTCGGTAACGGCAGAAGCTTTGTAAAGATTTCGAAGGGCTTAAAGTAAGGGGGATTTTTCAGGATAACAGGAATTTTCTCAAGGTCTTCGTCTCTGATTTCCTTTTCAGTAATAATTACTTTTCCGGAAAATTTTTCTTTTACCTTCTGCCTCAGCACCTCAACATTATTAGAAGGCGTCCAGCCGTAGAAGAAGAAGCACATCCTGGTCTCAAAGGCAGAAGTCGTTGCTTTTAGCAATGATAACCTGTCATTTACCCAATCTCTGACTTTCTGATAGATAGGTCCCCACCGTAATGCAAATTTCTGCAGATCAATATTGATCATATCAACTTCTGATGATATTTCAGTAATTCTTTGATTAAGATACGAAAGTCGTTTAGGAAAGCTTAAGCGGCTCAACAAAGCAGGGAATGTGAGTTCCGGAATATGCTCTTCACCAAGTATTTTCCTTACCTTCTCAGACTCCGCTTTTTCAACGGTTATTAACCCTACTATTGACCGGTCTGATGCAAAAGTTGTTAGTAGTTCGAATCTCTCGTCTGTCAATTTTGAAAGGAGCTCTTTCAGGTACTCAACTGTTTCAAGGTCTTTTATAGTAAGGCCTATAAAATCAAGATCAGGCATATCATTAACATCCTTGAGGAGAGTTCCTACGGTTTCAAGAAATGGCCTGTATCTGTTTAGACTGGACATCTCGTCCTGAAAAGCCTCTTTCCTCTGAAAAATATCTTTACAATGCTGAATATGTTTTTTTAGCGTTTCAGATACAGAATCAATAATTAAACGGGGCTCAAGATAACTTGTCCTTATCTGGATATCGGGCAGATAGGAAAAGAGTTCCTCAAGTTTGGCCCTAAGGTCCTCTAGAAAGAGTCTCTCAGAAATAGTGCTCTCATCAGGCATTATAGACTTAATAAAGTCCTCATCCGGCTTTTCAATAAAATCAATTTCACCGGGTTCTATCTGAAGGTTAGAAAATTCCTGTAAAAGTGAGAGCAGTTCATCAAGAACCCCTTTAGGGCCTGCTAACTCAATCTTTGACATTCTGACTATCATCGGACCAAAATGTCTTATCAGGGAGAATCCTGATAAGATTAATTTTAATAATCTTTTTTAATAATTCATCATTGAGTTGTTTATAACTCTCTGCTAATGAATTAGCCTCCTGGATTATCTTTTCAGCCTTCTTTTCAGTTTTTCGTCTCTTATATTCGATCGTCTTAAAGAATGATTCTTTCGCCATTTCTTCTATCTTCACAATCTTTTCGTCTGCTTGCAGTCTGATTTTTTCTAGAAATTCCCGAGACTTTTTCTGTTCGATCTCAAGCTTCTTCTGAATATCTCTTTCTGCCTCTAATACTTTAATAAGTATGTCCATACTTAAATTTTATCAAAAAACTAGCTGGTAAGCTAATGCTATAATTAATATAAATCTTGTAAATTACAGATTTAAATTTATTATGATATATACAAAATAAATCATTTATTATCAAGTAGTTATGTCATCATTATTTTTTATATAAATTCTTTTTTAGTTTTATTATTTCAGATATACTCGGAAGTAATTACTCCTTAAATTGCTCCGTTAAGCTTACGAATACGGTACGTTGAAGCGGAACCTCCAAAGCATAGGATAAAGCCCTTCTATCATCAAGGGCTTATGCCAGCGGTCTACTGTTCACCCCGTTAGAAGGCTTTTGATTTTCTAAAGGGGTAAAGGCGGATAAAATATGTTATTTTTAAATTAGGGGGTATATTGCTTATATAAATCATTGCTTTTTAACCCTTTATATTGTTTAAATGAACCACAGAGATATCTTTATAAAGAATATATTTTCATCGGTAGCTGTTCATATCGATTTCTTAAGCTCATTTCTCAGTTTCGGACTGGATAATGTTTGGAGAAAAAAGCTCGTTTCACTCTCTGGAATAAAAGGTAGTGAGAAAGTCCTGGATGTCTGTACGGGTACCGGGAAATTAATATTCTTGCTCTCAAAAAAAGTAGGGCTTCATGGATCTGTTATTGGCGTTGACTTCTGTGAAGATATGCTAAACATTGCAAAGAAGAAACTTAACCCTCATACTTCAAATGTTACTTTTATCATCTCAAATGCAAAAAAACTATCTGTTTCGGAAAATTCATTCGACGTGGTAACTGTAGCTTTTGGCATGAGAAATATCCAGGATACCATTCCAGCTTTGAATGAAATCCATAGAGTTCTCAAACCAGGAGGAAGATTTTTCTGTCTTGAACTCACAAGACCTTATACATCCTGGTTTCAGTCACTCTATAAAATTTATTGTTTTAAGGTTATTCCCTTTATCGGAAAGTTAATAACAAAGACAGATGTTCCATACACTTATTTGCCAAGATCAATACAGGCTTTCTCTTCACCCGAAGAATTTAGGTTTATCCTGGAACAATGCGGATTCAATCAGGTGACTGTTTATCCGATGACTTTTGGCGCTGCTACGATTTATGGAGCCAGAAAGAGTGGAGTATGAGGGATAATATAAAAAAGCATTTTCTTTTTCTTTTATGCATCTTTCTGTGTTTATTGAGTGCTTCAATTGCTTTCGCACTGGGGTACCGCGATGTTTCAGAAGGTGACACAATAACATTGCCTGATGATTTGTTCTACAGAAAAGACTATCGGATACAGTGGTGGTATTTTACTGGTCATCTGTTTGATGATGAGGGGAGAGAGTTTGGATATGAGCTCACTTTTTTCGCGGTAGGAGTTCAAAAAAGAGAATATAAATCACGTTTTGGACTGAAAAACATATATATATCACACTTTGCAATTTCAGATGTGCAGGAAAGGAGATTCTCATATGCAGCTGATAGCGACACGGGTGCATTCGGATTTGCAGGGGCAAGCGTAGACCGTCTTAGGGTATGGGTAGGAGATGATTTAATGGAAGGCAAAATTGATAAGATGCATATAGAAGCAACAGGCAATGATAAACTTATATCCCTGTCACTGGTACCAAATAAGCCCTTTGTTTTAAACGGTGAAGCAGGATATTCAAGAAAATCTGAAGAGTCACCCCTTATATCTTCCCTGTATTTTTCGAATACAAGTCTGCAGACAGAAGGAATATTGAAAATAAAAGATGCTGTTTTTCGTGTGAAGGGGAAGAGCTGGTTTGAAAGAGAGATTTCTTCACGGGGGCTGGGGGAAAGTTATAAAGGATGGGACTGGTTTGCAGTGCAACTTGATGATGAACGGGAAGCCATGCTTTATCTTATAAGAAAGAAAGACGGTTCGTTTGATGATTTTTCATCGGGTACCTTTGTTTATAAGGATGGAAGTTACAGGCATCTTTCGAAAGATGATTTTACCGTTAAAGTGTTAAAACATTACACATCGAAGAAAACAGGTGCAAAGTACCCGACTAAATGGGAAATATCGATCCCTTCAGAAAATGTATTCATTAAAGTTACTCCCCTGATACAAGACCAGGAATTTATCGGTATGTATTCAACATGGAACTACTACTGGGAAGGTACGTGCAAGGTAAATGGTAACATTAAGGGCAGGGCATATGTAGAAATGACTGGATATTAGTTCCCTGTTTAATAATAGATTTATTTTGCATCACAATAAGGCTGTAAAGAATTGACAGATAGAAAGATATAAATGTTCATATGATAAAACTTGAAAATGTCGTTAAATGTTACGGAAACAGATGTGTCCTTCAGGGAATTAACCTGAATGTTAAGCAGGCAGAATTTATTGCAATCATGGGAACTTCTGGCTCAGGGAAATCCACGCTCCTGAACCTGATCGGAGGCATGGACATACCCGACAGTGGCAGGATTATTGTAGATGGCGAAGTAGTTTCATCATATTCAGAAGAACAGTTGACGTCTTACAGAAGGGAAAAAATAGGCTTTATATTCCAGTTTTTCAACCTCTTGCCGAATATAACCGTATATGAAAATATCGAGATGCCGCTTCTTCTGAAAGGTTCATCAGGCTATGCAGATAAAATAGCAGAATTGATAAAGATGGTCGGATTAGAGGGTAGAGAAAACGATCTTCCTTATCAACTCTCGGGCGGTGAACAGCAAAGGGTAGCTATAGCACGTGCCCTGATACACGAACCAGAAATAATACTTGCAGATGAGCCTACGGGTAATCTTGACAGCATGACCGGCGTTTCCATAATGGAGCTTATAAAGGAGATTGCACAGAAAAACAGTATGATGGTTATTCTCGTTACTCACGATCTCTCCATTTCTAACTATGCGAACAAGGTTATAACAATAAGAGATGGTATACTCCACAAATGAAATTTCTTAGGCTTATAAAGCTCATTGTTTTCAGAAATATAAGAGAAGAAAAGTTTCTGACTTTTCTTTCCATTCTTGGTGTTTCGCTTGGAATCGGCCTCTTTGTAGGTGTAAAGGTAGCTTCAGACAGGGCCGTTAACTCCTTTGAAAAGAGTATTCAGGGTATTAATCCCTATTCAAATTATGAAGTTGTTGATATATCCGGTATCGATTTTGACGAGAATGTGTACAAGAAAATCAGGAAAATCGAGGGAAATACCTTTCCGGTCGTAAGGGCAAACGGTTACCTTCCTGACAGAGGTGTAACAGTTGATATAAACGGTATCTATACAATTAAGGTTGCTCGGTTTCTCGAATTTTCATCAGACAGACGCATTGACATAGAAGATTTTTTCAGGGGACTCAACTCCATTTTTGTAACAAAAACATTTGCTGAAAGACACGAGATAAAAAAGGGAGATACCTTAAATGCTTTTGTATACAACAGGGAATATACGTTAAAGGTAATTGATATTCTGGAAGCCTCATCACTGCCTCCGAATACCGTGTTTATGGATATTGGTAATTTCCAGGAATATTTCGGAAAAGCCGGATTCCTGACAAAGATAGATATATCAACAGATGAAAAGACAGCGAGGATGATACACCGGATTCTTCCATCGAACCTTTCTCTCGATAATAAACGGGAAGTCATTCGCCAGCAGGAGTCATTGATTTCCTCGTTCAGATATAACCTCCAGTTTATAACGTTTCTCGCAGTTCTTGTTGGTGTATTTTTGCTTTATAACACCGTATTCATATCAGTTGTAAAGAGAAGGGCAGAAATAGGTATTATTCGTGGACTGGGCACAAAGAAAGAGACTATTGTATTACTCTTTACAGTACATGGAGTCATCCTGGGATTTGTTGGATCACTTCTGGGTATTCTTTTCGGTCAGCTTTTTTCTTATTTTTCTATTGTGGCTGTTGAAAAGACCGTTTCGACTATCTACCATAGTATATCCATATCAGATTATTTGATTACCAAGGGTGACGCACTTAAGTCTATGATGCTGGGTTTGTTTGTATCATTCATCGCATCAGTCATACCGGCAATCGAATCCGCACATGTAAGACCTCATGAGAGTTCGAAGGCAGGTTCGCTCGAGAAACATTATAAACGCCGGCAGAAGATATTCTCCTACACAGGACTTTTCTTTATTTTCTCAGGAGGATTCATAATTTACCTTGACTACAGGCATATTCCTTTCAACTTTCCCTATCTGGCTTATCTGGGGATACTCCTTTTTATTGTGGGAAGTACATTCAATGCTCCTGTTTTCCTTTCACAGGTGTTAAAGGTTATCAGAATCCCTGCTTACAGGATATTCAAGGCTTCCGGAAAGATTACCGTAAGCGATATAGAAGGAAGCCGTTACCGTTTTTCCGTTGCACTTATGAGTGTTGCCATAAGCTCGGCTCTGATAATTGCACTCCTGTCATCCATCTTTTCATTGAAGAATTCATTTATAGACTGGTTAAATACTTATCTCATCGCAGATATATATGTAAAACCTGCATCATGTAAGTCAAATTACTGTTTTGATCCCCTGCCCAATGAGCTAGTGATACATTTAGAACAGCTTCCGGAAGTAATGGATGTCGGCAGGTTCAGGGCGTTGCAGATAGATTTTCACGGTAAAAAGGTTATAGCAGGTTTTGGCAATACTGCTATATGGAGCAAATACAGGAAGGAAGTTAATCTGGGCAGAGAAGAAGAAGAAAGATTGAGAATACTCGGGGCAGGCAGAAAGGCATCTGTATCAGATTATCTTAAAATTAAATATGGCCTGAACATAGGTGACGAGGTAGAGATTCTGACCCCGAAAGGAAAAGAAAAATTCACCATAAATTATACCTCTATAAGCTTTTCAACTACATCAGGTTTTATATATATGGACCGTAAATGGCTCAGGGAATTTTGGGGACTTGATGATGCAACACAACTGACAATCTATCTAAAGGAGGGTTCAGATGCCGAGCAGTTTATTGGTAAACTCAGGCAACAACTTTCAGATATCTACTCTCTCAATATAACGGACAATAGCGAATTGCGTAAGCAGAGCCTCGCAATCTTTGATAAGAGTTTTGCTCTTACGTATGCTATCGAATTTATCGCCATAATAATCTCACTCATAGGCGTTATAAACACACTCCTTATACTTGTATTCGAGAAGAAAAGGGAAATATCCATTATTAGATATCTCGGGGGAAGCTGGAGGCATATTACTGAGATTATGGTTTTTTCTGCGAGTATCGTTGGACTTGCGGGTATAGTGGTGGGCGGAATAATAGGACTTGTGATAAGCATGGTAATCATTCACGTGATAAATAAAATCTCATTTGGCTGGGAAGTAAGTCTGCATATACCGTTTCTTTATCTTTCCATCTTAATGGCTATCCTGTTTATCACTACTGTAACAGCGGGTTTTATACCGTCAAAAGTTGCTCGGAAAATAGACCCAAAATACTTCATAAGCTTTGAGTAGGTTTTTGACCCTGTTAGAAAGCCCCTCTGCTTGCCCAGTAAGAGATCAGAGGTATTTCGGGGCTTGCAGCGGGGATAAAAATAATTTCCTTTTTAAGGTCTTCTAACAGGGTTTACCTGAACATGTATAGTAATATCAGATTAATTATATATACGGTTAATATAGCCATAGAATCCCAGGCAAGAAATAATCGTTTCTTCTCAGCACTATACATCACTCCGATAATTGCTATTGTAGTCATAGAAATAGCAGCCAATGCAGGGATTAAATGATTTTGACTGACATACGAAAGAAGGGGCCCCTTGATGAAAAAGATATCGTCTATTGCAAGGATAAATATATTGAAGATATTGCTTCCGAACAGATTGCCGATAGCAAGATCAACGGCATCTATTTTTAGAGCGGACATTGAAACTACTAACTCGGGAAGTGATGTTGAAATGGCAATAAATATATTGCCGACAAATGTCTGCCCAAGTTCGGATATCACAGCTATGCCTTCACCTATTTTGGGCAGTAAGATAGCTGCAATAATAACAATTACGGCATTTATGCAATAATTTACAAATGCTTTTTTCTTTGAAATATCCTTATATTTCATCTCAATAGCTACCTCTTTTATATATGTAGCTATCTGGCGTTTTTCATATTTAAATATTAATCTCATGGCAATAAAATATATAAGGCCCAATAACGGAGTATAAAGCCCTATCCATAATAAAGAAGCGATATTATCCCCTACATAAATGCTAATTGAGACGATACTGAGTAGAAGTATCCCTATAACTCCATAAAGGATATTGCTGTAATGAGCCTTTGTAGTTATAGGCATCCGGCGATGAAAGAAATCAAGTAAAGAAAAGATCAACATATTAAACACACAGCTTCCCAGTACATCACCGACAGCGATATTCGGCACATCCACATAGGTAACGGAACTTATTCCTGTAATAAGTTCGGGGAGGGAAGTAACTGATGCAATAAGGATTAGCCCGATCCACGTCCTGCCCATCCCGGTTTTCTCAGCAATGACGTCGCCATATCTGGAAAGTTTCGATCCCGAATAGACAATAACAGAAGTACATATAATAAATGCAATCCAGAGAAACATCCATGCTTCTCCTTTAAAATAATTCAAGATAGAAATTTATATTGCTTGTATTATAATTCCGGGGCAATAACTAATCAAAATTCTTAAAGATTTCCCCCCGAATTGTGATTTAGTTGCCTCCAACGATAGCAACCGTTGTATAGTAACAGCGATTAAGTACTTTTGAACTGACACTACCTATGAGATAGTCTCTGAATGTAGAACGGCCTTTTCTGCCGATAATAATCAATTTATAGCCACCTTCCTCAGCTTCTTTCAATATCTCATCTGCTGGTATCCCTATCCTTACCTTTTGATCAAGAAGATCTTCCTTAATTTCTGCCTGAATAAGAATACTTTTGGCGTTGTTAAGAATTTCTTTTGATTCTTTCTCCGGATCTCTTCCCTTTATAATGCTTTTCTCATAACGGGAAATATTAATAACCCTCAGTAATGTTATGCCGGCTAAAGAATTCTTTGAAATCTCTGCAAGAGAGGAAGCATGTTCTACCCCTTTTAGTGAGTAAGAAGAACCATCAACAGGTACTAATATCTTTGTTATGGGACTTACTCTCTTTTTTACTACCTTGTTCCCGACAACATATACAGTTTGTCCAAATGCAGCGTGGAGAACCTTATTTGTTACACTGCCGAGAGAGTGTTCTTTTCTTTCTGAAAGTCCTCTTCGTGCCATGATGATTGTTGTGAAATTGTCCTTTTCAGCAGTGCTGACGATCGCTTCTGCGGGGTCTCCGTCAATAACTATCTTCTCAATATCGGTTTGAACACCCAGTTCTTTCAATGTTTTTTCAGCATCGTTGAGAAAGGGTGTAATGTTTTTTTCAATATGTTCATTCTTAATCCTCTTGAATACATCTGACTGCTTTAATACCTCTGCACGGAAGTCCACGTAATTTATGTGCCTGCTAAGATAACTGCCTCGTATAACACGTATCAGGGAAATGCCGGCAAGCCTTTTGCCCATTAAACTACCCAGACAGCCTGCAAACACAACTGCACTTTTGCAATACTCGCTCCCATCTACCGGGAGCAGAATTTTTTGGATAGGATATTTTATTCTCATATCGATTTCTTCTTATAATATTTTTATATAAAATAATTAACCACAGGAACGTCCCCTAAATGCCAAAACCCAACACAGCAGATTAACTTTCCTGCACAAGAGATGATCTTTTCGGAATAAAGTAACTTCTAAATTGTCGAGGGCAAACCAGATATTATCTGCGAAAGATTCTTGAATAACCTGGAGTCAGATGATAAAAAGATAGCCTTATTAGTTAGACTTAAGAGATAAACCAAAACATCGATATAAAAAGCTTGATATAATCTCTATTTCACTCCATGAGCTTTTCAACAATTTTTTTCGAACGCCAGGCAATACTCTTTATAACGTCGAGCATTTTAAGATAAATTGTAGATTCTTCAGAAAAACATATACCCTCGATCAACTTTTCTTCGTGTGAGGTTGCATATTCCAGTGATCTTCTTGACACACCTTTTTCGGTCTCCAGAACGTAGTTAGCCAGTATTTTATTTCTAGTAAATATCATATCAGCGGTAGGTTTCATCATATCAATAAGCCTCTGCAAGAGAAATATTGTTTCACCGCAACATTTGTCACTGAAAAGTATGCCTTTTTTTATTTTTTTATCAATCAGCTCAGCAAGTTCTTCTAAGCTTTTACCGATATTTAAAAAATGACCAGGAATCGGTTCATAGACCTGAAAATTTGGTTCATTAAATATTAGTTCTGCCACCTCATTTGTAACCTTATGAGCATTAAAGATAATATTTTCAGCCTTTGTCCTGGAGTCGTTCAGGTGCTGTATTGAATCATGAATGTATGCAACCTGCAGTAAATATATGCAATCTTCTATATCAATACCAATTTCATAAAGATTCCTCAGCTTTTCTTTAATGTCTTTTTCATATTTTTGTACTACCTTTGCTTGTATCATTTTGCCCCCCCCTTCTTAAACATTGAAGCCGAACTTATCAAAGGTTCATCCTTTGTCAGTTCGGCTTCTTTTTCTGTTAAAACCCTCCGCTTTCAGCCCCCTTCTCACGAAGGATTCAGCTTTTTAGGGTGATCCATACCTTATACTTAATTTTTACCACATATAGCAGAAACTGTCAATTTATATTTATTAATTAGTTTATTAATTATAATTTATATATTATGAATTAAATAATATTAATTGTGGCTATACTATCAAAGCCGATAATAGATGAAGTTCTGACTGTTATGTATGTTAATTTCAGCCGTAACAGAGAAGCGGTTAGTCATAATGCTGTATATCTCTCAGAATTAGGGCAGAATGTCGAAACAAAAAAACAAGTGTCCTCAAAGATAAGCCTGACAACAGTATCCTTGAAAGTGCAGTCAGTGGAAAGGCTTACCTCTATTATCCGTATGCAGGAGTAGTATCCTGCTTTCTGGCGTTCAGGAGCTCTTTATAGGCGTTTGCGAGTCTCTTAGAGATTATACCTGCCAGACGCTTGAGAATAATGAGGCCGTCTTTAGGATGAAGACTGAATATCTTCTCCAGCTTCTCCCTTTCTATCCTCAGTACCTTCAAATCCGTAACGCTAACAGCAGTGGCAGAATATTCTCCGGATTCAACCATGCTCGACCAGCCAAATACATCTCCGGGCTCTGTCAGTGTATAGAAGATAGAACCGCCGTTTTTTATAACAAGATCAACTTTTCCTTCTTTGAGAACATAGAGATTTCCTGCATTTTCGCCCTTCTGAAACAGGACAGTATCACTTGTGTAACTCTCCTCCGAACTGATGCTTGCTATTTGATCTGCAACCTTGCGATCTACTCCCTTTAGAAGGTCTATATCCTGTATTATCATCTCCGCACCCCCTCTCTAATTATATTATAGTCGATTATGCCGGGAAGTGAAAAAGTAAAGAATAAACCCCGTTAGAAGAACTTCGCCCTTCTAACGATAAGGCCTGCCTGCCGTCCCGATTCACCGAATCGACGCGAGCAGGCAAGCTCTCACGGGGCATTATATCTCATGTTCTCAAAAAAGAATTTATTTTATCCCCACTGCTAGCAGCGGGGCTTTCTAACAGGGTAAAGTAAAAAAAATCAATAATAAAATGGTAATTACGCTACGTGATAAACCATAAATTATGCGTTATTCATTCTTTATCCCGACTCCGGTATACTTATATTAAGAACCAATGGAAAACGCAAACTTCATTGTGCTGATAGTGATCGCCGGAGCACTGTTGCTCTGGGTGGTGCATTTCTTCGAGAGAAGAAGGAGCGCCACAATCCAGGATTTTGCAAGACGCTTAGGCCTGGCATTTAAGAAAGAGGCCGGCAATGATTTTTATAACACAGTAACAGGCTTCTCACTTTTTTCCAGGGGTTACGGCACCTCCGTACGGAACCTTCTTCATGGATACCGGGACAATGCAGAGATAACACTCTTTGAATACTATTTCGTGGAAAATCATGGTCAGTCAATACAGAACTTCAATTTAACAGTACTGCTTCTCAGGTCAAAATACCTGGGGCTTCCATATTTTTCCCTATGCCCGGAGGATGTCTTTCACAAGCTTGAAGAGATTATAGGGCAGAAGGATATTGACTTTGATTCCCATCCTCAATTCTCAAAGTACTATGTACTCACAGGGCCTGACGAAAACGCAGTCCGTAAGCTCTTTAACGATAACATCCTCAATTATCTGGAGAACAACAAGGGACTCTGCATCGAGGGTTTAGAGGACCATCTGCTCGTATACAGAAAGGGGATCCATATCAGTCCGGAAAGGTTCCAGTCTCTTTTGTTCGAAGGGCTCACCGTCCTCAGGCTGTTCGAGTCAGCCAGTTAAAAATAGCGGAACAGGCCATATAACAGAAAGGTTATCTTGAAATTTTAGATTACATCACTCAAGAATAATAAGCGGAAGGCCACAATCCGGGCACTCGTTCGCATCAGAATTTATTGGAGAAGCACATGCAGGGCATTTACCCTGTCTGGCTAGTTCCTGAGAAGCCTTGATTTCGGGATGACACTCCATGAAGTATGCTTCAATGCGATCGTATGCCTTTTCAGCATTCTCTGATGAAACCATCAGCCTGTGTGTGCTGCCGCAACATCCTTTGTTGCACCCTTCATCAGTAGTAATCATGCATGGAATACGGGAATCAATAAGCACGGCATAGAGTTCACGCATCCACTTAAGTGTGCCCTCCCGAACCACAACCTGGTTTTCCAGCTCCTTTTCCATAGCAAGCTTTTTCTCCTCCTCCGCCTTTTTGACTTCCTCTTGAGTCAGGAGCACAACTCCACAGTCTGCGCAATGCTCGATATGCGCGTAATACTCACATGCACATTCAGGACATATCTTTAACTGTTCCATGGCGATTGATACCGGAAGAAAGAATTATTTTGAGCGCAGCTAACATGCTAAATATAATAACAAAAAAGGAATTGTTTTTTAAAATTTTGAGAGATCTGCGATTGACTTTGGACAATTTAATTAAAAATCCGAAGATATATAATATCCAATGTCAAGGGCAGACCCCGAACTTTATAGAGAGGATTCCTTCGGCATTTTATATCCATGCAAACAATCCACTCCAGGGGCTATAAACCCCGGAGTAGTTTGTTTGCATGGTTTTTTATTGGGAAATTTTACTTAAGAGAGCTTTGGATGTAACCAGTTCTCTTACCCCGTGGGCATGGTTGTCATTATATTTGTTATTACTGCACCATTTGCTAAAATCGTCAATATCAAGTGTACTGCATGTTTTCTTGACATCCCATGTAACCTGCAAAGGTGAGCAATGGTTGTTGTTCCAGCTTGTTCCTGTTGTAGATCCGGTATACAATACTGCAGGATCATTGGGGCTTACTGGAGATGCGGAAAATTTCAAATCTCCGTTTTTCTGTAGTATAAAAACCTGTGCAACTACTTTTAGTTGGGGATTGGGACACATCGTAGTCAAACAGGCTTTTAATCCATCGCCCAGCGGTTTCACCCCTTCTGCCTTAATATCACAAGTTGTATGCACCCAATGAATCTCAATGGTATCTCCTTCCGCTATACCTTTGCATCCTTTGTACTCAACATCGTGTTTTGCCAGGCGTTCTGCCGACGGAGCTTTGCAGGCCCAGCCGGAATGACTTCCATCTTTTACATAAGTTGAATATGCAGCTGACTTATGTTCCGCATTTCTATGGAAATGAATATTGCACAGATTCATATCCTTAATTGAGGGGGCAATTTCAAATATTACGGAATTATTGCCATCAGCTATGTCAATGTTGCGAGGTGATTGCGGACCTGCACCTATGCACTTGTTGCTCTCATGATGACTGGTGGCATTCTTTTCTGAAGCATATACATTGCATGACAACACTAGACTGACCATAAGAATAAAAATAAATGATTTCATAAGAACCTCCTTGTTTAATAAATGATTTTCTTATTCGAGAAATACTACTTTAGAATTTCGAAGAAAAATAAGGGATGCCTTCTCTCTCACCCCCTTTTTTTTGGAATGTAAGAATTCCAATCGTGAGCGTTAATGCATAATTCTCCTATGTGCATACCATAAGCGCTTTTTTCTCTTGTTACCCCTGAGAGCAGTTTTATAATTTAAGCAGAAAATTGGCCTGCGGGTAAAAATCTTATCATAAAAGAAGCTCAAAAGGCAATAACTGTATAAGTTCTATCATGCCAATTTAGAAATGTTCTTTTTTTAACACAATAGAGATGTCAGGTTTTGATTTTGTAAATTTAAGGCTGAAATCCACCGAGATGCTTGCGCAAAGGTATCGCATTTGCGATACCATACTATCAATCTCCTGCTCATTACAGTAAAAAGTGAATAAAAAAGGACGGCAAGTGTGAAAGAAATCTTTAGACGCAAAGGCGGGAACGCAAGCAATTAATTTAATAGTTTTTACTGATTACTGTCTGCTGTTTTTAATCTTAACCTTTGCCTTTACCTGTCTCTGGCGGGTTTACCTTTATTTGTTTTTATATTTGGCGGTCCCAATCTCGGATCCCGATGCGTCGGGGCGGGAGTCGTCCTGAATTTGTCGGGATTAGCCTTGAGAGACGGCCGGGAGTAAAATTTATAAGTTGGCTGCTGGTAACGATTTTGGTATAAGTTATTGAATTTGTAAAGGAAATTAGTGTTCTGAATTTTTACATACTTTCCTGTATTTTCTGTATTTTGAGCAATATTCTGCTACAATTTTGCTACAGTCAAATTGAATAAAATTAACCTCAAAAAAGACAGACCACAAAAGCGACTTTATAAAAAATTGCAAACTAGAAAAAATCTTCTAATTAATAACTAGTCATATTGACAGAGCACTGAAATTGTCATTACCTTCCCAAAACTTTTTTGATTGAATAAGAATCTCAATTATTAAGTCTGA
>JABAOC010001941.1_pt1 | contig 76496 bp, 67 predicted proteins | sample 7062161 | NCBI WGS metagenome assembly JABAOC01 (sample SAMN14538625, study PRJNA623070) | marine sediment metagenome | biome: marine biome [ENVO:00000428]; feature: marine pelagic biome [ENVO:01000023]; material: deep marine sediment [ENVO:00002113] | place: India: Gulf of Khambhat ... | reverse complement strand
CTGCGCCGGCGTGGGCGCGAGATGTTTGCACCGGTTGCCGACGTGGTAGGGATTGCGGTGGCGGATGTCAGTACCGCACGGATCTACGACTACGAGAGAGAGCTGTTCCGCTTCGGATCCAAACACATAACGCAGCCGGGTAACGCACTGGCCGTCGAATATCTGACCGAGCGTCTCCGCTCATTCGGGTACGAGCCGGAGCTTCAGTGGTTCGAGCCGCGTCCCGGTACGCGGTCGGCGAACGTGGTGGCGGTACTGCCGGGGACGGTGCACCCGGATGTCACGTACGTCGTCAGCAGCCACTTCGACTCGTCGACCCGGGGGCCCGGCGCCGATGACAACACGTCGGGTACGGTGGCGCTGCTGGAGGCGGCGCGGGTGCTGGCGGAGCGCCCGCAGCCGGCGACCATCGAGTTCGCGTTTCTCACGGGCGAGGAGGCGGGGCTCCTGGGGAGCCGGGAGTACGTGCGCCGGGCGGCGGAGGCGGGCGAGCGAATCGTTGGGGTACTGAACAACGACATGGTCGGCTTCGCCGACGACCACCGGCTCGATAACACTATCCGTTACTCGAACGCCGGTCTGCGTGACTTGCAGCACGCGGCGGCCTTCCTGTTCACCGACCTGATTACCTACGACGCGGAGTACTTCAGGGGAACGGACGCGCACTCGTTCTACGACGCGTTCGGTGATGTTACAGGCGGCATCGGCTCGTACCCGGTCCTGTCGAGCCCGCACTATCACCAGGTGCACGACGTGCTGGAGACGGTCAACCATCAGCTGATCACGGAGGTGAGCAAGACGACGGTGGCTTCCGTCATGTTGATGGCGTCCAGCCCGTCGCGGCTCGAGGATCTCGAGTTGGTGTCGCGGGCCGGGTCGGGCGTGGAGTTGCGGTGGGCGCCTGCCTCGGAGCGAGACGTCGACTCGTATGTCGTCTACAGCGGTCCGTCGCCGGAGGAGCTGGAGCTGGCGAGCAGCGTTAGCGTGCCGAGTGTGACGCTGAGCGATGTGGAGCCGGGGACCGTAATCGCCGTTAAAGCGGTGAACGCGGGGGGTCTGGAAGGGTGGGATTGGGCCTGGCTGGCCGTGGAGTAAAGGGGAAACACACTGGCGCAAGCTACCCGACACTGTTAATTGGGAAGCATGAGCCTGCTCCATCTCTATCGAGCGCCCGGGCTGTCGGCAGCAGCGCGGGCGGCGCTTCTGCAAGTGGCGCGGCAGCGCGTCTCCCCCGCCGTCCAGGCGATCGAGACCGAATACTGCTTCAACATTGCAGCGGCGGATGAGCTGACGGCGGCGGAGTTCAGGACGCTCAGCTGGCTGCTGAGCGAGACCTTCGAGCCTGACCGCTTCGGCGGGCTGAGCTTCCTGGACCCGGGTAAAGGGGTTCTGCTGGAGGTGGGCCCACGGATGAACTTCAGCACCGCGTGGTCTACCAACGCCGTCTCCGTCTGCCATGCCTGCGGTCTGACTAAGATCCAACGGATCGAGCGCTCGCGGCGCTACCTGCTGAAGGGAATCTCAAAGCTAAGCGATGAGAAGGCCTGGACCTTCCTGTCGGAGGTCCACGATCGGATGACAGAGACACCGTATGCGGAGCCGTTGGTTAGCTTCGAGAGCGGGGTGAGGCCGGAGGAGGTGCAAGAAATCCCCGTGATGGAGGAGGGGCGGGCAGCCCTCGAGCGAGTCAACCGTGAGATGGGGCTCGCCTTCGACGATTGGGACCTGGAGTATTACACCGACCTGTTCGTCAACCGGGTCGGTCGCAATCCCACTAACGTGGAGTGCTTCGACATCGCCCAGTCGAACAGCGAGCACTCGCGGCATTGGTTCTTCAAGGGCCGTCTGGTCATCGACGGCCAACCGATTGCGGCCAAGCATCTCATCGCGCTGATCAAGCACCCGCTGGAAGCGAACCCGAACAACAGCGTCATCGCCTTCAAGGACAACTCGAGCGCGATCCGCGGCTACCCGATCCGTAGCATCATCCCGTCGCGGCCGGGCGAGCCGTCGGCGTTCGTCGCCGCCGATCTCGACTACCACATCATCTTCACCGCCGAGACCCACAACTTCCCGTCCGGCGTGGCGCCGTTCCCCGGCGCCGAGACGGGGACCGGTGGGCGCATCAGAGACGTGCATGCCACCGGTCGCGGCTCGCTCTACGTTGCCGGCACTGCAGCCTACTGCGTCGGCAACCTCCGGATCCCGGGCCACGAGCTGCCCTGGGAGAGCCCGGACTTCGCCTATCCGGGCAACCTGGCATCGCCGCTCGAGATCGAGATCGAGGCGTCGAACGGCGCCTCCGACTACGGCAACAAGTTCGGCGAGCCCGTGATCCAGGGGTACACGCGCTCGTTCGGCCTGCGGCTACCCAACGGCGAACGTCGCGAGTGGCTCAAGCCGATCATGTTTACCGGTGGCATAGGCCAGATGGACGCGCGGCACGTCGATAAGGGTGGCCCCGAGAAAGGGATGTGGGTCGTCAAGATCGGCGGCCCCGCCTACCGGATCGGGATGGGCGGTGGCGCAGCGTCCAGCATGGTGCAGGGCGAGAACGTCGAGGAGCTCGACTTCAACGCGGTGCAGCGCGGCGACGCCGAGATGGAGCAGAAGGTCAACCGCGTGATCCGGGCCTGCGTCGAGCTGGGCGATCGCAACCCCATCGTCAGCATCCACGATCAGGGCGCCGGCGGTAACTGCAACGTATTGAAGGAGATAGTCGAGCCGGCGGGCGCGCGGATCGAGATCCGCGAGATCCCGCTCGGCGATGAGACGCTGTCCGTGCTGGAGATCTGGGGCGCCGAATACCAGGAGAACGACGCCCTGCTACTGAGGCCCGAGCACGCCGACGTCTTCCGTGCCTTCTGCGGGCGCGAGAAGGTCACCTACGCGTTCGTCGGGCGTATCACCGGCGACGGGAAGATCGTCGTTCACGACGAGAGCGACGGCTCGACGCCGGTAGACCTCGAGTTGGATGCCGTGCTGGGCGACATGCCGCAGAAGACGTTCGAGTTCGAGCGGATTCCGCCGAAGCTCGAGCCACTGCAGCTTCCCGATGGGCTAGGCGTGAGAGCGGCGCTCGATCGGGTTCTGCGACTGCTGTCGGTGGGGTCGAAGCGTTTCCTAACCACCAAGGTCGATAGGAGCGTCACGGGCCTCATCGCGCGACAGCAGTGTGCCGGTCCGTTGCAGGTGACGGTCGCCGACGTCGCTGTCATCGCGCAGAGCCACCTCGGCACGACCGGCGCCGCTACCGCCATCGGTGAACAGCCGATCAAGGGCTTCCTGGACATGGGCGCGATGGCGCGGCTCAGCGTCGGCGAGGCGCTGACCAATCTCGTTTGGGCACAGGTGAGCGCGCTGGAGGACGTTCGCTGTTCGGGGAACTGGATGTGGGCGGCGAAGCTGCCGGGCGAAGGTGCCGCGCTACACGATGCCGCGGCCGCGATGAGCGAGATGATGCGAAAGCTCGGGATCGCCGTGGACGGGGGCAAGGACAGCATCTCGATGGCGGCGCACGCGCCCGACGCGTCCGGCGCGGACGAGACGGTGAAAGCGCCCGGCGAGCTGGTCATCTCCGCCTACGTGACCTGTCCTGACGTCACGAAGACGGTGACCCCGGATCTCAAGCTGCCTGGTGAAGGGCGCCTGTTGTACGTCGATCTGGGCGGCGGCGCTCACCAGCTGGGTGGCTCGTCGCTGGCCCACGCCTATGGGCAGATCGGTGATGCGTCGCCGGATGCGGAAGATGTGGGTCTGCTGAAGCGCGCCTTCAACGCGGTGCAAGAACTGGTAGCGGCCGAAAAGATCTCGGCCGGTCACGACCGCAGCGACGGCGGACTGATCACGACGATCCTCGAGATGGCGTTCGCGGGCAACCACGGCGTCGAGATCGAGCTTGACGACCCGAGCGACGCCGGTCCGATCCCCTTCCTGTTCTCCGAGGAGTTGGGGCTGGTTCTCGAGGTGAGCGCCGCCGATGAAGCCGAGGTTCTCGAGACGTTCCGGTTTGCTGATGTCCCGTGTGTCGCGATCGGCACGACGCGGGCCGATACGTCAGTAGTAGTCCGCTACAACGAGCGGGAAGTTCTGAATGATGATGTTCGCGACCTGCGTGACATCTGGGAAGAGACCAGCTTCCAGCTCGATCGGTTGCAGGCCAACCCGGAGTGCGTCGAGCAGGAGCAACAGGGTCTCCGTGAGCGGACGGGTCCCAGATTCTCCGTGCCGTTCGCGCCGCAGCCGACGCCGGCGGCGATCCTGGAGAGTAAGAACAAGATCCCCGTCGCAATACTGCGGGAGGAGGGAAGCAACGGCGATCGAGAGATGACGTCGGCCTTCTACGCGGCGGGCTTCGAGCCTTGGGACGTGGTGATGTCGGATCTCTTGGCCGGTCGCGTCGACCTGCGGCGCTTTCGCGGCGTTGTCGGCGTCGGCGGTTTCAGTTACGCCGATGTCCTCGACTCGGCAAAAGGTTGGGCCGGTGTCATCCGCTTCAACGAGGGCCTCTGGCAGCAGTTCCAGGAATTCTACGAGCGCCCCGACACGTTCAGCCTCGGCATCTGTAACGGCTGCCAGCTGCTGGCGCTGCTGGGCTGGGTGCCGTGGCAGGGCATCCCGGACGATCAGCAGCCGCGCTTCATCCAGAACGCGTCCGGTCGCTTCGAGTCGCGCTTCGTGGCGCTCAAGGTCCAGAAGAGCCCGGCGATCATGCTCAGGGGAATGGAGGGCGCGACGCTGGGCATCTGGGTCGCCCACGGCGAAGGTCGGGCGTTCTTCCCCGAAGATTCGATTCTCGAGCGCGTCCTCGAGGAAGGACTGGCCCCGGTCCGCTTCGTCGACGATGACGATCGTGTCACGGAAGCCTACCCGTTCAACCCCAACGGCTCGCCCCACGGGATCGCCGGCCTCACGTCGCCGGACGGCCGGCACCTGGTGATGATGCCGCACCCCGAGCGCGCCTTCCTCAAGTGGCAGTGGGGGTGGATGCCGGAGGCGCTGAGGCGCGATTTGAAGGCCTCGCCGTGGTTGAGGATGTTTCAGAACGCCAGGGAGTGGTGTGAGGGCCGGTAATCGGTGTGCGGTTTGCGGTGCGCGGTGTGCGGTACCTTCCTATTCGTAGCGCAGGGCTTCCATGGGATCGACGCTGGCGGCGCGTCTGGCGGGGAGGTAGCAGGCGGGGAGCGCGACCGCGAGGATGAACGCCACGACGGCGGCGAAGGTCGTCGGGTCGTTGGCACTCACCTCGTATAGTAACCCGGACAGCACGCGACTCAGGGCCAACGCCCCGGCCGTGCCGAGTGCGAGGCCCAAGAGAACCAGAGTCATTCCCTGACGGGTCACGAGTCCTAGGACATTTGGTTTCCCCGCACCCATTGCCAGCCTGATTCCCAGTTCGTGAGTGCGTTGACTGACGGTATATGAGAGGACGCCGTAGATCCCCACGGCGGCGAGCAGGAGAGCGACCGCGGCAAAGATGCTGAGGAGCAGCAACCAGGAGCGCTGGGAGGCCAGCGAGTCGCTCATGATCTGCTCCATCGTCGCTACCTCATAGAGTGGCAGATCCGGATCGAGTCTCCACACGGCCTGGCGCACGTCGGGAACGAGGCTGAGCGGCGAAGTGGCGGCCGTGCGGATGACGAGGCACATGGACTCCGGCGTTTGGATCTGCGGGTTCGGCAGGTACATCGTCAGCTCCGCGTCCGCGTCGAGGCCGAACGCCCGGACGTCACCGACGACTCCGACGATCTCCAGATCTTCCAACTGAGTAGGTCCGCCCCAGGCGATGTGCATCCCGACTGCGTTGGCGCCGGGAAAGACGCGACTCGCGAATGTCTCGTTCACGACGATCACTCGCGGCGCGTCCGCCGCGTCGGTCTCGCGGACATCGCGCCCGGCTAGCAGCGGTATTCCCAGCGCTCTGAAGTACCCGGGAGTGAGATGCCGACGCTGGACCCGGTAGTCCTCATCGGGGCGACCGGGAACGGTGACCGTGGTACCGTGGAACCAGGTGAGGGGGATCCCCTCGATCGCTGCAGCCGCATCAACCCCCGGCATCCGCTGGATTTCGTCTACCAAACCTGCGAAGAAGGCCGCGCGTTCGTCCTGAGTCTCGTACTTCGCGGTGGGCAGCGATACGCGAGCCGTTAGCACCCGCTCATGGCTGAACCCGGCGCCGACGTGCGCCAAGCGCCAGAAGCTGTTGAGGAGCAGGCCCGCACCGATCACCAGCATCAACGAAAGTGCTACCTCGGCGACGACGAGAGCTCCACGTAATCTGCGGCGGCCCAGGCCGGCCAACCCTTTGAGACCGCCCTCCTTGAGCGCTGAGAGTAGATCGACGCGGACCCCCTGCGTGGCGGGAATCAGTCCGACCAGGATGCCGGCGAGCAGAGTGACTATCATCGTGAAGAGGAGGACCGGCCAACTGATGCTGACCTCGGCTGCCCGTGGTAGCTGACTGCCGATGCTCGCCAGGAGTACTTCGGTCCCGGCGACGGCCAACACCAACCCCACGACGCCGCCGATGAACGCGAGGACGATGCTCTCGGTGAGCAACTGCTTGAGCAGTCGGGTCCGGCCGGCACCGATGGCGGCTCGGACGGCCATCTCTCGGCCGCGGGACTCGGCGCGGGCCAGCGAGAGGTTCGCCACGTTCGCACAGGCCACGAGGAGAACGAGCCCGACCGCCCCGAGCAACATCAGGAGCGGCGTTCGTGCTCCGCCCACGATTTCGCTGCGCATCGGCGCCGCCACCCAGCGCCACTCCGTGTTGGTCTCCGGGTAGGCTTCGGCGAGTCCTCGGGATATCGCCTCCAACTCTTCGCCGGCCACATCGAGTTCGACCCCCGGCCCCAGGCGACCCAGGACTCGCAGGAAGTGCCGTCCCCGCAGGCTCACGTCACGAACGCTGAACTCTTGGGGGAGCCAGAGCTCGGGCGTGTCGGTACCAAAGCGCAAAGTCGGCGGCACGATGCCGACGACGGTTCGCGGCACGTCGCTCAGGATGATCGTCCTACCGAGAACCTCCCTGTCCCCGCCGAAGCGGCGCTGCCACACACCGTGACTCAGGACTACCACCGGCGCGGCGCCGGCCAGTTCCTCCTCAGGGAGAAACGAGCGGCCGAGTTGCAGCGGCGTTCCAAGTAGCTCGAAGAATCCGGTCGATACTCTGAGTGCCGTGAGCCGCTCAGGATCTCCTTCGCCGATGAGCGTCACCGAGGTTTCCCTAAAGGCTGCAACATCCTCGAGTAGCGTCGCCTCATCTCGGAGGCTCATGAAGTTGGGTGGAGAGAAGGTGAACCACCAACCGCCCCGCGGCTCGACCTCGAAGATCCGGATAAGGCGATCGGGATCTTGATANNTTTCTCCCGGCCAGAACTGCCGGGCCATGGCCTCGTTGATGATGGCCACCGGCGTTCCGTCGGCCCGGTCCTCCTCCCTGAAGTTTCGACCTTCCAGGAGGGGTATCCCGGCGGCCGCGAAGAAGCCCGGTTCCACGGACGTGAAGTCCACGCTGTGAGCGGACCGTCCCGGTGGCGGAGGAACGCCCTCCACTGTCACGTCGATGATCATCCGGTTCAGCGTGTTGAGGTGCGGGTTCGAGATGGCCCCGGCTCGCGTCACACCAGGCACGGTTCGCACGCGATCCAAGAAGGACGTTATCAGCTCCAGCCCCTCCGCGTCGGAGTATCGCGGCGACGGTACCATGAACGACACGGCCGCCGTCGGCTCATATCCAAAGCCTGGATCCACCAGTTTGGTCGCGTCAAAGCTGCGGATGAACAGCCCGGCGCAGACCAGGAGGATTGCAGAGACCGCCATCTGCCCCGCCACCAACGCCCGGCTGAGTGACACAGTCCTCGGTCGGCCGCCCCGAGCACCCTCGCTCTTCAATGTTGGGGCAACGTCGGGTTGGGTGGCCTGGAGAGCCGGAGCGAATCCCACCGCGACACCGGTTGCCAGCGACGCCGCTAGGGTGAATGCCAGGACCGTCCAGTCGAAGCCCACGTCCAGGCCCACGGGAATGAGGGACGAAAGCGTGAGGGATCGTCCCAGCCCCAGGATCCACGTGGCGAGAAACAGGCCGGCAACCCCGCCTAGGAGGCCGAGCAACACGGTCTCGGTGAGGAGCTGTCGGACAAGGCGGCCTCGAGTGGCTCCCAAGGCCAGGCGGAGAGCCACCTCCTTGCGCCGGTCTGCGGCCTTCGCCAGCAGCAGGCTGGCAACGTTGGCGCAGGCGATGAGCAGAACCAGTGCCACCGAGCCCATGGCCAGGAAGTTGACGGACCTCACCAGCCGGTCGACGCCGGGGTTGAACACGACCTCCTGCGCGGGCACGGCTATGAGGCTGTCTCCCACCTGCCACACACTTGGGAAGGACTCCTGGAGGTACTCCGACACCCCTGCTAACAAGCCCCGCAGCTCCGCCAGGGTCGCCCCGGGTGCCATGCGCCCGACAGGCATGAACGCGTTCCAACCCCGGGACGAGACAGGATCTTCTGCCAGGGGCATGAGCTCGCCCAACATCATGATGGGCGCGAAGAACGTCGGCTGGATCCCGCGCACGGACCCCGGGAACTCCGGTGGGGCCACCCCCACGACCGAGTAGTCCCTCCCAGCGAGGTGCAGCGATGCTCCCACCACCCCGGGATCGGATCCAAACGCCCGTCGCCAGTACTCGAAGCCGAGCACCACAACCGGGTGCGCCCCGGGGGAAACGTTGTCGTCGGGCAGCAGGGGCCTCCCGACATGAGCGGGAACTCCCAGCATGCGGAAGTAGCCCCCAGTTACCAGCTCCCCTACCAGCACGTTCACTTCCTCTCCCATGTCTCTCTGGGTGAGGACGTACTGATAACCCTCCAGCTCTGACAGCACCCCGGAGGTCCGCTGCCTCACCTCCCGGTAATCAGGGTAGTTCAGCGCGTCGAACTGTCCCTCGGCCCGGTCGCGGTAGATGTTGACCAGCGTCTCCGGCGCCCGGACGGGTGTGTCCCGGAACAGTATGGCATTCACCACGCTGAAGATCGCCGTGTTGGCTCCGATGCCCAGCGCCAACGTCAGCACCGCCACGGTCGTGAAACCGGGATTGTTGCGGAGGGAGCGGAGCGTGTAGCGAACGTCCTGTGCGGTCGCTGCTGCTCGCTGGGAAAAAGCCGTGACCACGACGCTCCAGAACTCGCGCACGACGAACGTGATGGCCCGCCCCTTCGCTCCGGCCCGCGCTTCGTCATATCGCTCGTTGAACATCTGGACCATACCCGGGCCGTACACATCGCGAAACGAGGTCGGGTACCAGCGAAGCCAGCGCTGGTAGAACTTCGACAAGGACCGGTTGGGTCCGCTGTGTGTGCCTGTCTCAGCCATCTACGAATGCCTCCGCTGCCGGCCGGGCCATCAGGCCGGTACGAGTCTCATCTCGCGTGCCGCTGACAAGAGAGTCTCGAGGCGTCGCGCCTCCATGGCGAAGACGCGCCGGCCGAACGGTGTCAGCTGGAAGTACTGGCGACGGGCATCGACCACGGCGATTCGCCGCGGTCGTTCGCTTTCCTCGATCAGCCCGTCGCGGTGCAGCCGCCGCAATGCCTGATAGAGGCTCCCGGTCGCCGGGCTGAGCCGGCCACCGGAGCGGCGCTCGATCTCCTTGCCGACGGCGTAGCCGTGGGACGGCCCCGCGCCCAGCGCCAGCAGGACGTGGAATGACAGGTCGCTGAGAGGCAGGAATTCTTCAGGATTGCGGCTTTCGCTCATGTGGCGACGTCCCTTCTGAGAAGCCGAGCCGGCGGAGCTATCGCCGGCGGTTCTATAGTGGGTGCGACTATAGTGGTAGTGCTAATAATGGGGCGGCTCGGTTTCGAACGCAAGCTTCGGCGAGGACCGTCGCCCGAGGGCCCGAGAAACCAAAGGGCATTAGGGGCCGTAGTGTGTCCTGGAGCAAAGGACTGGCCGATATTCCTATTCCCGACATCCGGTCTCGCGGCAGGTGGGACACGCTGGGGCGCTGAGACGTGGTCGTGTGTCCGGACCCTGTCACGTCATGAGGCGCCACGAATAAAGGCGTCGCCGCCCGTGTACACATAACAGGATGCCGCGACAGGCCTGTGCGATCGCCACTAGCCGATGTGCGTTTCAGCCCTATAGACGCATCGAGCTTCGCGCTACTGGCTGTCTCGGTGGGCGGTCGTATCTTCCGCGTGGCCATTCTGATGCAGGGTACACCGCCCCGGGTCGGGAACATGTTGCGTTGGGCGGTCAAGGGTTGAGTAGATGGACCGTAACGAATGAACGGAGGCTACTGAGTATGAGAGCAAACCGAGTAGTCGGTCTCGTGGTCGTGGCCCTGACGGCCGCCGCCTGCGCGAGCGACGGTGGCGGCCAGTGGGCCGGCAGCGTGACCGATAGCGCTGGGGTGGAGATCGTATCCAACGCCGGCCAGGGCATGTGGACGGAAGCGGATGCCTGGACGGTGGAGGAAGAGCTGAAGATCGGCACGCTCGAGGGTGACACGGACTACATGTTCGGTCAGGTCGGCTTCCTTGCGGTCGACTCGAACGGTCGGATCTTCGTCCTCGACGCGCAGGCTCAGCAGGTCAAGGTCTACTCTCCCGACGGTGCTTACGAGCAGACGATCGGCGACCGCGGCAGCGGGCCGGGCGAACTGTTGGGGGCGACTTTCGTGCTCATGGCGCCGGGTGACACGCTCGTTGTACCCGACCTCCAGAACCTGCGGATAAGCCGCTTCGCGCCGGACGGCTCCAGCTTGGGAAGCTCCCCGATTAACCTGCAGGCGCACGGGGTGCCCCTGGTCTTCGCCGGCACTGCCTCGGGGGTGCTCATCAGACAGGAACGCCAGTTCTCGTTCCCCGGCCAGCCCGAGATCGAGAACCCGCTGGACGCAATCGTCACCTTTGCGGCCGACGGCACGGTACTGGACACGCTGAAGACGTTCCCGGCCGGTGAGACGATCCGGCTGTCGGGCGGTGCGCCGGAGTTCAACTTCTTTTCGCCGGAACCGGTCTGGGCCGTCAGCGATGATATGAAGCTGTTCTACGCCGTGAACGACGACTACCGGGTCGGCGTCTACTCCGCCGCCGGCGAGCTGGAACGGGTGATCAAGATGCCGTTCGAGCGTGAGCTAGTGGCTGAGCGGGACAAGGAAGCTCTGATGACGTTCCTTGAGCGGGCGTGGACGGACGCCGGCGTTCCGCCGGAGGCGATCGCTCAGCTAAGCTCGCGGGTCAGCTTCGGAGAGTTCTTCCCGGCGTTTGCCAGCATGCGAGCGGGGCCGGAGGGCACCCTCTGGGTCCAGCACGGCCAGGCGCCGTCCGAGCTCAGCGATGAGGAATTCGAGAGCTACAACCCGCTGGAGGACGCTGGCGGTCCCGATTGGGACGTCTTCGACGGGGCGGGACGCTACCTCGGTATCGTGACCCTGCCGGCGCGTTTCGCGCCGCGTTTGATCCTCGGCGACAAGATCTACGGCGTCTGGCGTGATGAGCTCGACGTCCAGTACGTGATGAGGATGCGGGTCGTCGGGATCCGTGAGTACCGGGAAGGCTAGTCACTGGTAGTCGGTGGTAGGTGGTCGGTGGGTTCCGGTAGGCGACCGGCCGCCGGCCCCCCGACCGTCACCCTGCTTTTCTTTCGTGAGCCGGGATCGCGCCTTAGCTTTTTAGTGAGCCCGGTTCCCCAAGCCCCTGCAGCCGGTACACTATGGTGCGTGCAGTGGCCCGATCCAACTTCTCCCATGTCGTAGGCTTCGACGACGGTCCTTTCGACAAGTACCGCCAGGCCAACGTGCCCGTTGTGGGTGCCGTGTTCTCCGATCTGCGGCTCGAGGGCGTGTTGACCGGCCGAGTGCGGACCGACGGTGCGAACTCGACGCGCGTTCTGGCCGAAATGGTCACGGCGTCGAAGTTCGCTCCGCAGCTGCAGCTCGTCTTGTTGCAGGGGATCGCGTTGGGTGGGTTCAACGTCATCGATCTGCACGGCCTGCACGAGCGGTTGGGGATCCCGGTGATGGTGGTGGCGCGACGGCAGCCACGGCTGGACCGGATCCGCAAGGCGCTGCTGACTCGAGTGCCGGGCGGCGCGCGCAAGTGGTCGCTGATCGAACGGCTCGGTGCGATGGAGTCGGTTGCGGGTGTCTACGTGCAGCGCCTCGGGCTTTCGCAAGGAGAGGCGGAGGAAGTGATCGGCCGCTTGGCGGTGCACAGCAATATCCCGGAGCCGTTGCGGACTGCGCACCTGATCGCCGGTGGGATCGCCACGGGCCAGAGCCGGGGCCGTCCTTGATAGGTATGGAGGCGGCGAGTCTGAGTTGAAGGAGAGGTTTCTTCATGAGCTCCGAGGTTCCGTCTTTTTGGGTCATCGCTCGTCGCGACTTCTACGCGTCGTACCTTACCGTCTTTCTGGTCAGCACGTTGGTGGTCTACGCAATCGTGCGACTCGTCCGGCCGCCGGCCGAATTCCCGATCGACTACCTGTTAGTCCTCGTAGCCCTCGAGGCGGTGCTTGTCTTAGCGCGGGCATACCAGGTCAGAGGGCGGTTCGCGAAAGGTGTACCCGTGGAGGGGACGGTGGAGGAGGTGTACCGGGTGGGATCGGGAGCCGGTTCGCACACAAAGGTTGAGTACAGCTATACGTACGAGGGCGAGGGTCACCGTGGCAGCTACCCGAAGGGGAGCCGCTTCGAGCCGGGCCAGAAGATCACCGTAGTCGTCGATCCGAGCGCGCCCCAGAGGTCGCTGATAAGAGAGATATTCGGGTCATAGATGGGCGGTGGCTGGTGCGACGGCACGGTGGCGCCTAGGATGGTCGTGAGGCGATAACGATACAGCGTCGGTGATAGCTATGGACACAGAGGATCTGCGACCGACTGCGGTGGCCGGCTACTTCTATCCGGCGGAGCCGAAGAAGCTCACAAGCATGATCGAGTCTTTCCTTCGGGACATCGAAGAGGAGCCGCGTCCGGTTCGAGCGGTGATCGCGCCGCACGCCGGACTTATCTATAGCGGTCAGTGCGCGGCGCATGTGTTCGGGCGCGTGTCGATCCCCCCGGTCGTCGTCATCCTGGCGCCGAACCATTCGGGGCTGTGGCGTGCGCCGGGGGGTGCCAGCGTCTGGGCGCGGGGGGCGTTCGAGACTCCACTCGGCCGGGTGGCTGTGGCGGAGAAGTTCGCGGGCGAGCTCGAAGCACGCTGTCCGCTGGTGGCGCACGACCCACTGGCGCATGGAGACGAGCACGCGGTCGAGATCGAGTTGCCGTTCCTGGCGAATCTGGCACCCGAGTCGGCCATTGTGCCGATCGTCATCGCCTTCGACGACTGGGAGCGCACCCGTGAGCTTGCCGACGCGCTGGCGGGGCTGATCGCGGAATGGCCGGAGGAGGTGCTGGTGGTCGCTTCCTCGGACATGACGCACTTCGAGCCGGCGGATCGCGCGGCGGAGAAGGATAGGATCGCGCTTGCCGCGGTGGAGCGGCTCGACGCCGAGGAGTTGTTGAACGCCTGCGATCGTGAGCACATAACGATGTGCGGGCGCGCGCCGGCGGCCGTGGCGGTGGAGGCGGCGCGGCAACTGGGGGCGACGCGGGCCGAGGTCGTCGACTATCGTCACAGCGGTTGGGTGACGGGCGACAACTCGAGCGTCGTCGCGTACGCCGGGGTCACCATCGGCTGATGTGGTCGGGGGCGGGAGGACCACTCGCTTCGTGCTCGCGCCACCGGCCTAAAGCGACCTGTTGCTCCGTGGTGAGCTCGCAAACTACGCGAGCTGGTCCTCCCACCTCCTCCCTTGGAATTCCTTTGTGAGCGCGGAGCAAGCACCACCCCCACGCCGAGCCGACCCCGGGCTCGCGCCGGGCCTTGGCGATCGCTAATCTTCCGCATGCCCGAGGACACGACGGCGTCCAGCCAAAGCGAGGCACTTCTCCTCCGAGATCCTAACCTGCACGTCATATTCGGGGTCACGCTGATGGCGGTGCTCGGCGTATCGAGCATCACGCCGGCGTTCCCGCAGATTGCCGTGGAGCTGCAACTCAGTCCCGGCGCCGTGGGCTTGCTGGTCGCCATCTTCACACTGCCGGGGGCAACGCTCACGCCGGTACTCGGCGTACTGGGTGATCGGATCGGGCGGAAGCGCGTCCTCATTCCCTCGTTGTTCTTGTTTGCCGTGGCGGGGACCGCGTGCGGGTTCGCCCGGGAATTCGAGACGCTTCTCTGGCTCCGCTTGCTACAGGGGATGGGCGCGGCGGCGCTGGGCGCGCTCAACATAACGATCGTCGGTGACCTCTATTCGGGCTGGAAGCGTGCTACGGTCATGGGCTACAACGCCAGTGTGCTCAGCGTCGGCACGGCGTTGTACCCGGCGATCGGCGGGGCACTAGCCCTGATCGGCTGGTTCTACCCGTTCTTCCTGCCGATCCTCGCGGTTCCGGTCGCGCTGCTCGTGCTGTGGCGGCTGAAGAATCCGGAGCCGTCGAGAGACGAAAAGCTGAGCACGTACCTTCGGAACACGCTAATCAGCGTGCGGAACCCGCGGGCCTTGGGTCTGTTCCTGGCGAGCCTGGTGATCTTCGTCGTCCTCTACGGCGCCTATCTCACGTATCTGCCGTTTCTATTGCGGCTGTCGTTTGACGCATCGCCGTTGCTCATCGGACTGATGTTCTCGGCCACATCGCTCGCCACTGCGGTGACCTCATGGCGGCTCGGTCGCTTGGCGCGAAGATTCTCCGAGCGTAACCTGGTGAGGCTCGGGTTCGCGTTCTATGCCGTCGCGATGATAGCGATACCGCTGGCGCCGAGCGTGGGACTGCTACTTCTGCCCGCGTTGTTGTTCGGTGCCACGAACGGGATCAGCATCCCCAGCATCCTGTCGATGCTGACGGGGCTGGCGCCCGCCGAGTATCGTGCGGCCTTCATGTCGGTGAACGCGATGACGCTGCGCTTGGGTCAGACGCTGGGGCCGGTGGTCGCTGGACTGATGCTACAGGTCGGGGGTCTCGCAGGTATTTACTACGGGAACGCGATACTGTCGGTGGCGACGCTGGGGGTCGTGAGCGCTGTGGTCAAAAAAGGCTAACAACAAGGCGAGTCTTCCGTGCAAGAAACATTCGTTGTGACCCCAGACGGGGTCAAGCTCTACTGCCGGACCGTCGGTGCGGGGGAAGAGACGCTCATCGTCCCGCTGGCGACCTACCATGCGGATCGTTTCGATCCCCTGGCGCGCGGCCGGCGCCTCGTTTTGTACGATCCTCGTGGCCGCGGCCGGTCGGATGCAGTCGGCACGTCGGCGGTATCGCTCGAGTGCCAATTGCGCGACCTGGAGGCGGTGCGAGAAGCCGTCGGGGCGGAGAAGGTCGCGCTCGTCGGCTGGTCGAGCTTGGGGATGGAGCTGTTTGTCTACGCCTTCAAGTATCCCGACCGGGTTACGCGGCTAGTGCAGCTGGCCCCTCTCCCGCCGCGCCGCTCGCCGTACATGGACCAGATCATCGAGGACCGTGGGCGGCGGACGGATTCCCAGGCGATGGAGGCGCTGCAGGGCCGGCAGCAGGCGGGCGAGTTCGATGACGACCCGGCCCGCCTGTGCCGCGAGATCAACTATCTCAGCTGGGGCGCCACGTTTGCCGACCCGGTGGCGGCGCTGGAGGTGCCCGACGTCTGTGTACACGAGAACGAATGGCCGACCAATCTGGGCCCCTACCTCGAGGCTCTGCAGGGGTCGTACGGCGACTACGATTGGCGGCCCGAGTTGAGGGTGGTGACCGCTCCGCGGCTGGTGATCCACGGTAGCGAGGACAACATCCCACTGGAAGGCAGTAAGGAGTGGGCGGCGGGCCAGCCGCACGCACGCCTGCTGGTCCTTCAGGATACGGGCCACTGGCCGCACTACGAGAACAGGGGGGTCGTCATCGATTCGATCGAGAGCTTTCTGTCCGGTGGGTGGCCGCCGGGCGCACTGGTCGTGGGATAGGTACTGTCTGAACGCATCGCTCTGTGGTTGAGAGCTGAAGACTCCATGACTAATTGACTAATAGAGCAATTGACTCACGACTCGCGAGTCTATTTCGGCTGGTTGGGACAACAAGTCCAAACTCGAGTATTCTGTTGGTCTATTAGTCAAGTACTCATGGAGTCCCATTCCCGAGCAGACTAGGAGACTGAGAGAATGACTGCACGCACCTCTACCGCGTCCGGGCCGTTCCTTGTGGTAGCCGCCGCGCTGGTCGGGTTCGCGGCCCTCGTGGGCGGTGAGCCCGAGTTCGACCGCTACTTCACGGACAAGACGATGCGTGTCGACTACTACCACACGGGCGACGCGACGCACGAGGTTCTGAGCCTCGAGCGTGTGGTCTCGGACGGTCCGTGGGCGGGACCGCGCACGAACCTGATCGACGACACCAACTTCGGGAAGTACTTCTACGAGGTCTACGATCTGGATAGCGGTGTTCTGCTGTTCACGCGCGGCTTCGCGACGATCTATGGAGAGTGGGAGACGACCGGCGAGGCGCGAACGACCCACCGGACGTTCCACGAGTCGGTGCGCTTCCCCTGGCCGAAAGGTCCGGTAAAGGTAGTCATCAAGAAGCGCGATGACCTGACCACGTTCCATCCGATCGGCGAGTTCGAGATCGATCCAGGTTCACGCTCGGTCAACCCGGCCGACCCGCCGTTGCTCGGGCAGGTATGGACGCTGTTCGAGCATGGGCCGCCGGCGGGGAAGGTCGACATCGTGTTGCTGGGCGAAGGGTACACGGCGGAGGAGATGGAGAAGTTTCGCGCCGACGCGCGAAGGTTGACCGAAGAGCTGTTCTCGTGGGAGCCGTTCAAGAGTCGCAAATCCGACTTCAACATTCGGGCGATCGACCTGCCGGCGGCGCAGTCGGGCGTGACGCGAGCGCACTCCGAGCGGTACCGCAGGAACCTAGTGGGGACGCAATACGGGATATTCGACTCGGAGCGGTACATGTTGACGTACGACAACCGTACGCTGCGGGATGTACTCTCGGCGGCGCCCTACGATTTCATGGGGATCCTAGTGAACGAGAAGCAGTACGGCGGCGGCGGCATCTACAGGACCCAGATGGCGGCGGCGGTCGACTCGGACTTCTCCGACTACATCTTCGTGCACGAGTTCGGGCACCACTTCGCCGGGCTGGCCGACGAATACTACACCTCGGACGTGGCCTACGAGACGGGCGCGGTGGAACAGCCGGAGCCGTGGGAGGCGAACGTCACGGCGCTGCACGACGTGGCGGCGCTCAAGTGGGCCGACCTGGTGGAGCCGGGCACCCCGATTCCGACGCCCTGGGCGAAGCGTGCCTTCGAGGAGCACTCACAGCAGATCCGCGCCCGGCGTGCCCAATTGATCGAGCAGCAGGCTCCGGAGTCGGAATTCGACGCGCTATTCCACGAGCAACGTGAGATCGAGGCCCGGATGCTCTCCACTCAAGAGTATTCGACCGCCGTCGGTGCCTTCGAGGGGGCGATGTACGAGGCGACTGGACTCTACCGGTCCTCGATCGACTGCATCATGTTCACCCGGGACGAGGTCGGGTTCTGTCGCGTCTGCCGGCGAGCGATCGAGCGAATAATCGATCTGTACGCTGGGCGGTAGGTTGCGCCGATTAGAGGGTTGAGCGGGCTGCGAGTGCGCAAAGGTCGTTCGGAGGTCTATACGCGCATTTACGAGGTCGTAAAGCGCATTCCGCGGGGCCGAGTCGCGACGTACGGCCAGGTGGCGGAGCTGGCCGGCCTGGGCGATCATGCCCGACAGGTGGGATACGCGCTGCACGCTCTTAAGGACGACTCGGTGCCGTGGCATCGAGTCGTCAACGCTCAGGGCCGGATCAGCGTGCGGCACGAGCCGGGTCTCGACCGCTGGCAGCGCCAACTGCTGGAGGACGAGGGTGTTGCCTTCGGCGGGAAGGGGCGGATCGCGCTCGAGCGCTACCGCTGGACTCCGGAATCACCTGCCTCTGAGTGAGGTTACGATGATGAGGAAACCGGGAACGGCCAAGTCTCTCACGCGCCGAGCGCTGACCTACAGGATCCTCGACGCGTACCTCGGTGGGGAAGAGCACGACTGGACGGCGCAGTTGGCCGCGCTCGCCGAAAGGAACAGGGAACGTGCTGCGGAACGGCGGGCGGAGTTCGAGGGCGGACGGATCGAGGGCACGAGCCCATCGCATCCGCTCGAGGAGTACACGGGCACGTACGGCGGCGCGCTCTACGGTGACGCCACGGTGACGGTGGAGGGTGACCATCTCGTCGTCGCCTTCATTCCCAACCCCGACTTGGTGGGTGACCTGACGCACCGGCACTTCGATACGTTCGTGCTCGAATGGCGGCAGGACTTCGCCTGGTTCTACGAGCTGGAGTTCAAGAAGCAGGAGTAGGCGAAGCTCGGGACAGGGAGTTGCATTTGGCCTCGCGGGAATCGGAGACATCGGGACGGCCGCTGGGACTGTGGCGCAGCACGGCCCTCGTAGTCGGCAACATGGTCGGCTCGGGGGTCTTCCTGCTTCCGGCGTCGCTGGCCCTGTATGGCGGCATCAGCCTCTTGGGCTGGGCGTTGTCGACCGCCGGTGCCGTGATCCTGGCCCTGGTATTCGCGCGCTGGGGTCGGATCATGCCGGAGGTAGGCGGCCCCTACGCCTACACTCGGCGTGGCTTCGGGGACTTCGGGGGCTTCCTGGTCGGCTGGGGCTACTGGATCTCGATCTGGAGCGGGAACGCGGCGATCGCCACCGCCTTCGTCGGCTATCTCGGCGTTTTCGTGCCCGCTCTCTCTGGCAGCCCGGCGCTGGCTGCGGTCACGGCGGCTGGCGCTATCTGGCTGCTCAGCTGGGTGAACGCCAAAGGCGTCAGGGAGGCCGGGATCGTCCAGGTCGCGACAACGGCGCTCAAGCTGCTGCCGCTCATCGCGGTGGGAACGCTGGGGCTGCTTTACTTCGATGCGGGCAACTTTAGGCCGTTCAACGTGAGTGACCAAACGACCTTTTCTGCGCTTACGGCGACGGCGGCCCTCACCATATGGGCGTTTCTCGGGTTGGAGTCGGCGACCATCCCGGCGAACGACGTGCGCGATCCGAGCCGCACGATCCCGCGGGCCACGACGGCCGGGACGCTGACTGCGGGGGTCGTCTACGTTCTGGGCACGATAGGTGTGATGGGTGTCCTGGCGCCGGCCGTCCTCTCCGGTTCGACGGCGCCGTTCGCCGACGCGGCGGGAGCGATGTGGGGCGGCTGGGCATCGTACGCCGTGGCGGCGGGCGCGGCGATCGCCTGCTTCGGCGCGCTGAACGGGTGGATACTGCTGTCGGGACAGGTCCCGTTCGCCACAGCTAAGGACGGATTGTTTCCCGCTGCCTTCGGCCGACTCTCGAAGAACGGCACACCTGTCTTCGGGATCGTGGTCTCCGGCGTTCTCGCCACCGCTTTGCTGCTGATGAACTACACCCGTGGCCTGGTCGGGGCCTTTACGTTCATCATCCTGCTGTCCACGTTGCACACCCTATTCCCGTACGTCATGTGTACGGCCGGCGCGTTCCTCGTACGTGATCACGCCGGTGAGCGGCGCATCCCCTGGCAGCTCGTCCCGGCGCTGGCGTTTGTCTTTTCGCTGTGGGCGATCGCCGGCCTGGGTCGTGACACGGTGTACTGGGGCTTCTTGCTTCTGCTGGCCGGGGTGCCCGTGTACGTCTGGATGAAGCGAAGTCATCGGGGGGTCGGCGAATGAACACGAGGGTCGTACTTAGAGTCGCAGTGCTCGGCCTGCTGTTCGCGCTGTGGTCTTGCGAATCCGCCACCGACCCGGACGTGTTCGTGGCCGGCGAAGCGCAGTTCCCGCTGGACAGTTGGCTCGTTACCCAGGACTTCGGCGTCTGGAACTCCAACTGGGGCGGCTACCACCTCGCGGAGGACGTGGACGCTAGGGGCGGCGACCCCGTCTATGCCATGGCTGATGGTACCGTGGCTGGCATATTCACAGGCGTCCAGGGTTACGAGGCGGTGATGCTGATCGAGCATCGCTTCGATGAGTCGTATGTCGTGTCGCTTTACGGCCACGTCAGTACGCGCCGCGGATTCGAGGTGTCGGAAGGCGAGGCTGTGTCGAAGGGCGATCTGATCGCTTACATCGCCGATGACGACGAGGATGGCGGCTCGTGGGGACCGCACCTTCATTTTGGGATGCGAACCGGCCGCTATTCTCTTGCGGAGAGGATCTGTGACTACTGGCTGTACGTGGGCTATACGCGAGTTTGCCCGGGCATCACGCACGAAGAGCACCGGGCGCTTTGGCTAGACCCCACAGATTTCATAGTGTCCCACGGGGGGCGGATACCGATGATTTTTGGCGTGGGGGCACCTTCGGTCGAGACTTACTGACGGTGGCGGCATAGACCATTTGAATCGGGAATCTGGACATGGCTGAGGTAGAGCGGTTGGTCGATATGATCGACTACCAGGAGGGCTCGGTGGTCAGCCGAACATTGGTGAAGAAGAAGACGGGCACCGTTACCCTATTCGCCTTCGAGAAAGACGAGGGTCTGAGCGAGCATACGGCGCCGTTCGACGCGCTCGTCGTCGTCCTCGACGGCGCGGCGGAGGTCACCGTGTCCGGTGTGGCCAGCCGCGTCCGACAAGGAGAAATGGTCCTGTTACCGGCCGGCGAGCCCCACGCCGTGGCCGCCGTCGAACGGTTCAAGATGATGCTGACGATGATCCGGTCGTGAGCTGGAGCGCCGCCGACGGTGGAACCCGGTCGACCGTTTGATGTATTTTTTGGTTGACACATCGACCGAGAAGCTCTGTCCTGAGGACGTACGCTGGGCTACATCCTGACATGGAGCACAGAGACACAAAGGTGAAGGTGGGCCTTGCCAAGCGGCTGGGCCGGGCGTTCCTGCGCCTGCTATTCTCGCTGCTCCTGGTTGAGCAGGCGGCCTGCGGTAACCCGTCGGTGGAACACCCGGAGGCGGATAAGGTCGTGCTGCTGCACGGGCTCGGCCGTACGGACCTGTCGATGCTGCGGATGGAGAACGCGCTGAAGGGACGCGGCTACGAGGTCGTGAACGTGAGCTACCCGTCGACACAATACTCGATCGAGCAACTTGCGAGGGAAGAGCTGGGCCCGGCGATAGAGGCGTGCTGCTCGGAACCGGGGGGCAAGGTCCACTTCGTGACGCACTCGATGGGCGGGATCGTGCTGCGGTATTACCTGGAGAACCACGCTACCGACAGCCTGGGCCGTGTGGTGATGCTGAGTCCGCCGAACCAGGGGAGCGAGGTGGCCGATTGGGTGGCGGAGAACCCGATTCTGGAGACGATCCTGGGGCCGTGGCCGCAGGAGCTGGGAACGGGCCCGGAGAGCGTGCCTGGCCAGCTGGGTCCGGTCGACTTCGAGCTCGGTATCATCGCCGGTAACAAGACGCTGAACCCTCTCTTCTCACGACTGATCCCGGGTGCCGACGATGGGAAGGTCGCGGTGGAAGCGACGAAGGTCGAGGGGATGACCGACTTCCTCGTCGTGCCCAGGAGCCACACGTACATTATGATGAGCGACGATGTCATCGCTCAGGTCCTGCACTTCCTCGAGCACGGAGAATTCCGCCACGCCGACACGGAAGCGGACAGTGCGGATAGCGGGGAAAGCGCGCCCACCTCGGACTAGCCCCAACCGTTACAGACTGCAGGTGAAACGATCCCGGACCGTGTCCAGTGGGGGGTCTTCTGATGTCATCTGATCGACAGGCTAGGATCATCGATGCTAGGCCGGGAACATCGCGGAACACGGGATCTGCGGGTACAAGGATCCGAATAATCCCGGGTTTCAGGGGAAGCTCGAGTGGCTCGGCGAGCGGTTCAGAGAAGGGATGCGAATCAAGATTCTCCATTCCGAGGACGAGGTCCCCTAATCCCTACGGGGTCTTCAGCATCCGCCGGAATGGCGAACTGGTCGCTGACCATCCGATCAGCAAGGCTCGGTTCAGAAACATCATGAACAAGGTGTTGAAGTGAGCAGTCAACTCATCGAGCTCCCGACGCCGCGATACGACGGCGCGTCGTCGGTCGAGGCAGCTTTGCGCGAGCGCCGCTCTATCCGGGAATACACCGATGAGCCGCTCACACTTGCCGAAGTCTCGCAGCTCCTCTGGGCGGCGCAGGGGGTCACTCACGGTTTCGGGCGGACGGCGCCCTCAGCCGGCGCACTCTTCCCGCTGGAAGTCTATGTGGTCGCGGTGCGCGTGGGCGGTCTGGCACCCGGGCTCTACAAGTACCGGGTCGGCGACCACGAACTGCTGGAGCTAGCGCGGGAGAACGTGCATCCAGATCTGACCGCAGCTGCCCTGAGTCAGGAGTGTGTCAGGGACGCGGCTGCGGTCATCGCGATCGGCGCCGTTGTCGAGCGAACGGCCACGAAGTACGGCGGTCGGGCCGAGCGGTACGTGGACATGGAGGTCGGTGCCGCGGCGCAGAATGTGTCGCTGCAGGCTGCCGCGCTGGGGCTGGGCGCGGTGTTTGTCGGCGCCTTCAACGACGCGCGACTGAAGGAAGTGCTTTGCATGGGGAAGAGAGAGGCGGCGCTTGCGATACTTCCGGTTGGGCGGCCGCGGGTTGCCTAGATCGGGATGGTCGGAGCCGGGGGACCGCTCGCTCCGGCCGACCCGGCAGTCGGAGTCGGTGCACACCGCGAGGACATCAGGCAACTCACCCACAGTTTTGGTCTGAGGATCTGAGCCGGGTCGCTAACACCAGCTCCGCGAGTCGGTCCCCCGACTCCTCCCGGCCCGAATGAGGCAAGGTTGGAGAATACCCCCGAGGACCGAGGCAAGTTGTAATGACGAGCAGCGGTCCGTGCGCACCCACCGGTTGCAGGCGTTGGGGCGGGTCGTCGAGTCGAGCTGGTTTTAGAACATATGGAAGGGCTGGTCTCCTGCCGATACGTGGATTAGCGTCTCCGCGTTGACGCAGGAAGCACCAGAGCCACATGCGACTCTCGGGTCGCAGCTGACAGGAGGACCAGCCCTATGTCCAAAGCCAATCTGCGATACGTCGGCATGGATGTCCTTAAGGACGTCACTTGATGGCCTACGTGGGGCTCGTCCCTCGCGAGGACTCGTCGGGCGAACGGGAGCGTCGGGGCCCGATCACGAGAGCCGGCAACAGCCACTGCCGGCATGTGCTGGTCCAGGCGGCCTGGAACTATCGGCACCGACCGGCGGCGGGCCGGTCGCTCCAGAAACGACAGCGGGGGCAGCCGCCGGAAGTGGTCGCCCACGCTTGGAAGGCGCAGCACCGACTCTACAAGCTGTTCCGCCGGGTGGCTGCGCGACGCGGTCCGCAGGTGGCCGCGGTGGCCGTCGCTCGGGAGCTGGTGGGATTCATCTGGTGGGTCATGCAGGATCTTGAAGCCGGGGCCGCAGCGGCCGAGCGACCTGCAGCCTGAGAAGCAACGTGTGAAGCTGGGGAGACCGAGGCACGACAGGAGGACGCTCGAGGTCGCTATGTGGTAGGCCGGCAGAGGCCGAACCCACGCGTGTTAGAAGGAGCGAGCTCCCGACGGATCCGAATTCTTGACGCTCTGGCTGCTGAGACAGCCAACCGCCGAATATCAGGAGGATTCATCGTCGAAGTCGCCTCGGCCTCCCCGCCCAGCACCGGAGGATTGATCTCGGCGCTTGACACGAGCCCTTCCATATCAGCGACCACGCGATCCCGGCGCAGCCGGGAGCGCGGGGGAGGCCGGAGCGAGGCGACCCGCTCCGACGCCCAAACCCCGATGCCGGCTTACGAGTCGTTCCCCGATGTCTGCTCCGGAACCGGCGGCTTTTGCTCCGCCGGCACCGGCGACACATAGGCTTCCCCGCCCGTCTGCTCGAGGAAGAACTCCTTCGCCGCCTGAAGGAACGGCGGATCGGTGAGCAGGTCGATGCCGGTCAGCGCCATCACCTTCGCCGCGACGGTCGCACCCGCGATCGACCCTTCTCTGCCGTGTGATGCCGCGGTTGCCCAGCTGTGCCACGGTATGTCGGCGGCGGCGGTTGTGACTCGGAGGCCGACGGTGGGCGTGATGTAGGAGACCTCGGCCACGTCGGTCGAGCCGCCGCTCACAGGCTCCGGTTCGTCGGCCAGCGGCTGGATCTCGGTGTCCAGCCCTGTCTCTTCGAGTTCCAGCGAGCGTTGCAGCTCGCGCGCGAACTGCTGGTACTCGTCGGAGAAGACCGGTGCGCCGACGATCTCCAGGTTTCGCTGCGTTGCCTCCTGTAACGGCCGGTTGAGCAGCGTTTCGTGGACGCCGGTGATGAGCGTGACCTCATGCGTAGTGCGCGTGGCCATGGCGGCACCCTCGGCGATCTTTAGGATCCAGTCGTAGTACTCCTGCACCTTCTCGCGGTCGGCCTCGCGCACGTAGTACCATACCTTCGCGTACTCGGGCACGACGTTGGGTGCGTCACCGGCGGCTGGGATGACGTAATGGATCCGGGCCTCGGGCCGGATGTGCTCGCGCATCAGGTTCACGCCGTAGTTCATCAGTTCGACAGCGTCCAGAGCGCTGCGGCCGTTCCACGGGTCGGCTGCTCCGTGTGCAGCCTGGCCGAAGAACTCGACGGTGAAGTTGTTGAGGGCGCGGCCCGGCTGATTCCGAACCCCGGTCTCGAGGCTCGGGTGCCACTCGAACGCGGCATCCAGGTCGTCGAACACACCCGCTTTCGCCATGTAGACCTTGCCGACCACGGTCTCCTCGGCTGGTGTACCGTACAGACGTACCGTCCCCTCCAAGCCGTGCCGCTCCATCGTCCGCTTAATGGCGATGGCGGCGCCAACTGACCCGGCGCCGAACAGGTTGTGGCCGCATCCCTGCCCGGCGGTAATCTCATCCTCGCGCGGCGCCCGATGCGGGACCGGCGCGTTCCCGATGCCGGGAAGCGCATCGTACTCGGCCAGCACTCCGATGATCGGGTGGCCGCTGCCCCAGGAGGCGACGAACGCCGTCGGCATGTCAGCCACGCCACGCTCGACCGTGAAGCCTTCCTCCTCGAGCAGAGCGGCGAGAAACTCGGCCGACTGCGCCTCCAAGAGAGCGATCTCCGAGTAGTCCCAAAGCCTCATCGACATCAGATGGATCTCCGCCGACAGCCCGTCCACAATATCGAGGGCCGTCTGCTTCTCCGGCGACAGGTCCTGCGCGACGAGCGGACCGCCGCAGAACAGCAGGAAGCCGGCTATGATTGCGATGCGAACTCCAGGCCGCTGGGTCATGACTCAGCCTCTCCTTGTCCGGGTGCGTCCCTCTGAACTCCGGCTACGGCTCAGCAAACTGGCGTAACGGCGCCGGGCGGGCAAGCTAGAAGTTCCGCAGCTCGTCCTTACCACCGATGGCGCGGGCGGCAACGTCGTAGGCGAGCGGAAAACCTCGCTCGCTGTTCGTGAGTACGACGACGCCGACCCCGTGCTCGGGGTAGATCACCATCAGGCTGCGAGACCCGAAGGTCATGCCGTTCTGCCAGAGCGCGTCGCCGGCCTCGCTGTGCTGGATGCCGGGCCCCAGACCCCAGGAATAGTCGCTGTTGATGCGGATCTGGGGTGTGCGGACCTGCTGCGACAGCTCCTCGCTGATGTGTCTTGGCCTGGCCAGTTCGATGAGGAACGTTGCCAGGTCGGGCGCAGTGGTCCGCAGCGTCCCGACCGCGCTGGGTTGCGGGGAAGGGCCGCGCGGCACGGGGCCGTGGACCGATCCGGCGAGCAGGAGCAGGCCGACGATGCAGGTCGCGGCCCAGATCCCGACCAGGACGGGACGCGAACCCGACTGCTGCCGGGCCGCCGCAGAGCCGGCGATGAAGTGTCTGCCGATGAGGGTCAGTCCGATGAGTGCCGCGGCGAAGGCGATCCCGACCGCGGCATTGAGGACGGCGATGCTAGGGAGCGCCCGACCAACGGTCAGGGAGAGCACGACTAGAGTCGCTAGGCCAGCGACCAGCGCGGCGGCCGCCACCCACAGGCCCATGACGCGCCAGCTTCCCGTCAGGACGCGATGGACGGGTACACTCAACAGAACCAGCACGACGAAGATGGGAACGAAGGCCGTCAGCATGGTGAGCAGCGGAAGGGTGTAGTCCATATGCCCGTTGGCCATGCTCGGCAGAATGGCTGGACTGTTCACGAAGGCGCTCGACGACATAGCGAGCGGCTCGAACACGAGGTCGCTTGCAGCACTGCTGAGAGGTTGTCCCGTGGTCTGCTCGATGACCTCTTGCACGTACATCGCACCGACCCCCGAATAGAGGAACTCGCTGCCTGGACTGAACGCCACTGTTTTGTTCGTCGGCAGCAATTGATCGGTGAGGCCCGAGCTATGCGAAGCGAGGTGTCGTAGCGTGATCCGGTCGGCCCGTTGCGACGGAGGTAGCCACGGTTCACTCAGGTAGGCGGTGACGGGCTGGTCGAGTGAGAGCCTGCCCCGATCGACGAGGCGGAGCGCGGTGTAGGCGGTCACCACTTTGCTGATGGAGGCGACCTCGAAAACGGTCCCTGGCCTGACCTCGCCGCCGGTTACCGTGTTCCTAACGCCGAAACCGCGACTCCACGCCAGCTCGAAATCGCGGATCAAAGCGATCGAGAGTCCGGGCACGCCCGCCGCGCGCATCCGCTCCGGGATGTACGATTCGAGATCGGCGATGACGGACGACACGGGCTCGGTGTTTCGGAGCGGTGGTTCTTGTGGGCTCTGTCGCGCGGTCGCGAACGCGGTCGGTGCTGCCACCATCAGAGTGATCAACGCCTGTGGCACCGCAGTTGTCGCGGGCCAGACTCTCGTCCTGAAACACCGGGCTCTCGTCATTTGTCCTCACCTTTTCGTCTGATCCCCGGACCGGGGCTTGCACAACCTGGGTGCGTGCGCAATGCTGTGCAACTCGAACGCGAATCGAGAATCTCCACCCTTGTGATGAAGGGTAGAACATGCTACGCAGAACTGAAGTGCTGGTACTGGGCGTGATTCCGGCCGTCTGCCTGGCCGTAACGGCGATGAGCTCGGCGTTCGCGCAGGCCGCCCACCGCCCGGTCACCCTGCTCGCTCGGCCGGAGCGGACCGACTACCGTGAGACGAGCTCGTACGCCGACGTGATGGAGTTTGTCGAGCACGTAGTCGACTCGCGTCCCTGGATGCAGCTGACGACCATGGGCTACTCGATGGAGGGGCGGGCGCTGCCCGTGGTCGTCGTAGGCGATCTGCCAGACGCCGGTCCTGAGACGGTGCGCGCCACGGGCAGGGTGCGCGTCTACCTGCAGGGGAACATCCACGCCGGCGAGGTCTGCGGGAAGGAGGCTTTGCTGCTGTTGCTCCGCGCCCTGGCGGCCGGGGAAAATCGCGAGTGGCTGGATTCGCTGGTGCTGCTCATCGCGCCGATCTACAACGCCGACGGCAACGAGCGACTGAGCCTGACCAACCGTCGCGGTCAGCACGGCCCGATAGGCGGGATGGGCCAGCGGTACAATGCGCAGGGCCTCGACCTCAACCGCGACAATATGAAGCTTGAATCGCCGGAGGCGCGGTCGCTGGTCGCGTTCTGGAACCGATACGATCCACACATCGTCATGGATCTCCATACGACCAACGGGACCCGTCATGCGTATCGCGTGACTTACGCGCCGCCGCTCCACCCGAACACGGATCCGCGGATCGTCGAGTTCGCGCGGGCGAGCATGCTGCCGGAGGTGACCCGGAGGCTGAAGGAAAAGTACGACTGGGATTACTACTACTACGGCAACCTCCCGTGGCGCGGCAGCGATGCGGAGCGCGGCTGGTACACCTTCGGCCACCAGCCGCGATACCTCACCAACTACGTGGGGCTGCGGAATCGGATCGGGATACTGAGCGAGGCGTACTCGTACTCCACCTTCGAGGAAAGGATCCTTGCGACCCTTCGCTTCGTCGAGGAAGTCGTCGAGGTCGCATACCGGTACGCCTCGGCGATCGCCGACGCCGCGGAACGGGCCGACGCAGCGGAGATCATCGGAACCGAATTGGCGCTGGCGGCGACGCTGGAGCGCTCCGCAGAACCGGTCGAGATCCTGATGGGCGATGTGGTTCAAGAGCGGAACCCGTACTCGGGTGAGCTCATGTTGCGGCGGCTCGATGTACGGCGGCCCGAGCGGTTGGCCGAGTTCGGCAGCTTCCGGCCGACGGAGACCGAGCGCGTCCCGGCGGCGTACCTGGTTCCCGGCGATCAGTTCAGGGTGTTCAACGTGCTGAGCGATCACGGGGTCTCTTGGGAGACGCTGGAACGGGAAGAGCTGCGCGCGGTGCAACGGTTCGTGATCGACTCGACGCAGGTGGCGGGGCGCGAGTACCAGGGCCATAGGCAGCGCACGCTGTTCGGTCACTACGAGGACGTCGAGCTGACGGTAGCTGCGGGCACCGTCCTCGTGCCGGTCGACCAGCCGTTGGGCCGGCTGGTCTTTTCGCTACTGGAACCTCGATCCGATGACGGGCTGGCCAACTGGAACTTCTTCGACGACGCGCTGGAGGGGGCGGAGTACTATCCGGTGCTGCGTACGTTCGAGGGCCACTAGGCGGGGCGTGAGCCCGGGCTGGTCCGGCGGCCCGATTTGCCTGGCGGTGTGAGTACTGATAGCTTTGCGGTTGGCACGTAGGGCTGAAATGCGCAGGGGACGCACGCTCGCGGGCGTTCCCGTTTTTTTGTGTCGCGGCGCTGAAAGGAGAACCAGGTGGCAGAGGCGAAATTAGGTGATCGGGTGAGGGTGCACTATAGGGGATCGCTGAAGGACGGGACCGAGTTCGATTCCTCGTTCAACGGCGATCCACTCGAGTTCACGCTCGGCGAGGGCATGGTGATCCCGGGTTTCGAGAACGCGATCGTCGGGATGACTGACGGTGAGACGAAGACGGTCTCACTCTCGCCGGACGAAGGCTACGGTCCCTATTCGGACGAGCTGATAGCTGTGATCCAGCGATCGATACTTCCCGCCGATCTCGAACCGCAGGTGGGAATGCAGCTGGAGGCGAAGGGTGAGGATGGAACGGTTACCGTGGTCACGATCACGGAGGTCGCCGACGACACCGTCACGCTCGATGCCAATCACGAGCTCGCCGGCCGGGAGCTCGTCTTCGAGATCCAGCTGGTAGAAGCGATCGTCGACTAGCCCGACCGGCTACCGAGCCACCGTCCGTCGGCAGAACCTCCGCGGGCCGCGCCTAGTATCGCGCACGGCCCGTGTCTTTTTTTGCTCGCGCCGGGCCAACGCCAAGTACTCGTCTTTGCTGGCGTAAAGGCTCGCGATACTGGGCCGCGGATCGCCGAGCGCTAGGCGCTCCGCCTCGGTCTTGGGCAGCGGGATGTACGTGCCGGTGAAGTTGGACAGCTCGTCTGCCCCGCCGGGGGTAGGCGACGTGATTACGGTGGGCGATATGTAGAGTCTTCGTCGCTTGATCGACGACCCAGTCGGCCCGCACCAGACCCTCCAGCGGGCTCCCGTCTTCGCTGACAGCGACGGGGACGTGCAGGCGCATCAGCCCCGCCGCGGTTCGAGACCTCGAGCAGTGCGACGCCGCCGCCCGGAATCGGGTTCTTGGGCCGCAGCACCACGAAGTTGGCCCGGGCCTCGACACGTCCGTCGGCGCGCCGGGGTGCCAGCGCCAGGTCGACGATCCTGGCGTTCATCGGGTCACCGGGGTCGAAGGCGAAATAGACCACGCCGACGATCCTCTCGTAGGGGCCCGCCGGCCCGAAAGTGTGGCCGTCGAGGACGTCCTCGCGGGATACGATCTCGATGCGGACCACCTCTGCGAGCGCGGGGGAGAGGTGAAGATGAAGATGGAGATGGAGATGAGGGGCCGTCTGATCATTGGTGGCCTCCCGGGCGTGAGATGTGGGCGTAAGATCGAGTAGTGGGGCGCGCGGAGCAAGCGGGGGGCGTAGGGTGATGGCGCGGAGGTAGCTCGCCGTGTAGGTTACTTGCGCGGAGCAGAGCAGAACCGGTCAGTGGGAGCTGGGCATGCTCTATCGCACGCTCGCCGATCTGGTTGTCATATTGCATCTGGGATTCGTCGTGTTCGCCGTGGGCGGTGCGCTCCTCGTACTGCGCTGGCGGCGCGCGGCATGGGTGCACCTGCCGGCGGCGATCTGGGCGGCGCTAATCGAGTTTGCCGGTTGGATCTGCCCGCTGACACCGCTCGAGAAGTGGTTGCGCACACAGGGCGGTGGTAGCGGGTACCCCGGCGGTTTCGTTGCGCACTACATACTTCCGATCCTCTACCCGCGCGGGCTGACGCGTGAGGTACAGATCGTACTCGGTATTCTGGTGGTTCTCATCAACCTGGGGATCTACGGGTGGCTGATCGGTCGGAGGGCCAAAAGCGGATCGAGGCGCGGGGATCGCGCTTGAACGCTCAACAGGATGCGACTGAGCTCGACCGCCTGATTCGGCTGTACATCTATGGTCGGTTCCTGGAAGACGCACGACCACCGACGGTCGAGCAGACGGCGGAGGCGCTGCAGGCGACGAGTGCGGCGGTAACGCTCGCCTACGAGCGACTCGCCCGGAAGCGTGTCCTGGTCCTCGAGAGAGGCGGCAGGGAGATACGGATGGCGATGCCGTTCTCGGCGGTGGAGACGCCGTTCGAGGTACGGGCGATCGAGCGGCAGTGGTACGCGAACTGTGCCTGGGACGCGTTGGGGATTCCGGCGATGCTGAACTGCGACGCCCGAATCGTCACGCGCTGCGGTGACTGCGGCGAACCGGTCACGGTGGCGGTAATGGACGGCGAGGTGGTAGGGGGCAAAGAGGTGATTCACTTCGCCGTACCGGCGCTGCGCTGGTGGGAAGACATCGTCTTCACTTGAACGACGATCCTACTCTTCCGGTCGGAAGAGCACGTCGACAGGTGGTGTGAGGATCGTGGCATGGGGCGTGGTGCGGTATTGTCGCTGGAGCGGGCCTGGGAGCTTGCGGTCGCGTGGTATCACGATCGCATGCGCAGCGACTGGCGGCTTAAGAAGAGAACTGAGGTGCAGGAGCTGTTCGCGCGCCTCGGCCTCACGTCACGGTTCTGGAGCCTGGAGGAGTCGAAATAGGCCACCCGTGAGGATGTTGTTGCCCCACGTCGATCTTGTCTTTAGCTTGTTAGTACTGCTCGCAGCTGGGAACCGGGATTCGCCGTTCCCGGCTTCGCCAGGACCGCCTTTCTTTGGGGGTCGATAGAGAGTCTGCGTCGGTCGTCAAGCGACTATCCCATCCGGATAAGGATTCCCCGTTTCGTATGGTGCGTCTGCTCCCTGATCTCTTAGGGCCCGTCGGCTCGTCAGCGTGCAGCGCGTAATTCCGTGCTTCAACAGGGAGTGTCCAGCAGTGGCGAAGAGGATCTACGTTGGTAACCTGCCGTTTACGGCGACGGAGGAAGAGCTGAGCGAGCTGTTCGCCCAGCACGGTGCGGTCCACTCGGTGGATCTAATCAGCGACCGACAGACAGGCCGGCCGCGTGGCTTCGGTTTCGTCGAAATGGACGAGGACGCAGCAGACGCAGCGATAACGGCACTCGATGGCATGGAGTTCGGCGGTCGGACGCTGCGTGTCAACGAGGCTATGGAGCGCCGCCAGGGTGGAGGTGGCGGTGGTGGTGGTCGCGGAGGAGGCAAGCGCGGCGGGCGCGGCGGGCGCCGCTAGTAGACGTGGCTCGGTCGGCGCGCGTTAAGGGGAATCGCGCAGCGCTAGAGTCCGAGCCAGTAGTTGACCTTCACAATAAAGACGTTCTGGGAGTCGAGGCTCCCGAGGGCGTCGATGTCGCGGCCGAGATCGAACGAGCCGTCGTTGACCCGGTCCGAGCGGTTCTGCTGCCAAACCAGGAATAGGGTCGAGCCGGGCCGGTATTCCCACCTCAGCACCGCGTTCAGGCGCAGTGAGCGGATGTTGAAGTCGCGGTCCGAGAAGGACGTGTCGGCGATCCCGTCGCCGTCCCAATCGACGTAACGATCGCCGTCGCTCTCGCAGGTCCTTCCCCCAGCGCACGAGACGTTCTCTCCATCGATCACCGCCGTCCCTTCCTCGTATACGTCGAAGTCGAAGCTCTCCGAACGCGCGAGCTGTTTGTAGGTCAGGTAATCACCCGAGGAGATGAGCGGTTGGGCGTAAAACTGGAGCGTCAGCTTCGGATTGAACGCCACATTCAGCCGGGTGTCCAGCGAGAACTGGTGCCGTTTGAGGTCGGAGAACATGTAGCGACTTCCGTAAGTCGGCTCGAAGGCCTCGTCGGTCACCGCCCTGACGTACTGGGCCGGGTCGAGCTGCCTGGCGTAGTTGGGCGACAGGTGGATCTCGAGACTCGGAGAGGGCCGGATCGTCATCCCCAGCGACGTCGACATCCGGTAGCCACCGCGGTGCCCGTCCTGGTATTCGACGCGGGGCCTCATGCTGAGAACCTTACGAGGGTCGGTGCGGATACTGACCTCGAAGTGGGTCGAGCCCGGGTTCGTCATCAGCGGGCCGCCACGCGTCTTCGAGTCGCTGAGCAGTTCGGGCGAGTAGCGGCCGTTTATGTCGAGACGCCAGTAGTTGAGGAACTCGTAGTTGGTGCGAAGCGAGAAGCTGCCCGCCTTGCGCGCCCGCTGCCAGGAGTTCCAGGAGAAGACGTCTTCGAGTGCTTCGTGTCGCCAGTTCTGGTAGCCCCAGAACGTAAACCGGTAGCTGCGGAACAGCTTGCCGGGGCTGATCTCGTGGTAGCTGAGCCGTAAGCCGGCGTCGAGCTTTTCGCTGCTGCGGCTGAAGCCCAGGTCGTTGACCTCGAAGCCCGGGGTTATCTCGCCGATCCAGACGGAGCCGGTCCAGTGCACTCCGCTCTGCCGCTCGAACTCGAGCCGCCAGTTCACGCCGCTCATCGAAGTGGCTGTCGTGTCAAGTGAGAAACGTGTCGCGTCGGGCCGCTGGAAGTAGTGGCCGGTCGACCTCTGTATACGGGCCAGCGCGGTCGTCGAGCCGGAGATGTAAGAGCCGGCGAAGTGGCCGGATAGCGCCCAGTCCCGGGAACTGGGACCGCCCCAGGCATGCTCGAAGTCGAGGCCCAGACTGTAGGCGCTGGAAGTCAGGTAGTCGAAGCTCCCGTCGCCGGGTAGGTTGCGGTGAGCGATGGTGAGGATGCCGCCCAGCTGTGAAGCGCCGCCGCGGAGGTCCTGCAGCCCTCGGAACACACCGTACTGGCTGGCCGGTTCGACCATGAACTCCCCGGTTTCGCCGGTCCCGACGTTGTGGCCCAGCCCCTTCTCCTCGGCCGTGATGGCGACGAGCGCGCCGAGCGATAGGCCACCCGCCGATTTGCCGGTGACTTTGGCAGCGCTGAGGATCGTCGTCTCGCCGGGGATCTGCGCGTAGTCGGCCTCCGAAGGTTCTGAGCCGTGGGGCTCGCGGCCGACACGGCGACTGTAGAAGAGCTGATCCGAGCGGCCACCGAGCCTGTAATCGAAGATCCGCGCGTCCTCCACGAAGAACGGTCGCTTCTCTGGGAAAAACGTCTCGAACTGGGTGAGGTTGATGACGGCGGGATCGACCTCTACCTGGCCGAAGTCCGGGTTCACAGTTGCGTCTAGCGTGTAGCTGGCGCCCAGCCCGTAGCGTAGATCGAAGCCGGCGCGCTGCGACCAGTCGTCGCCGTCGAAGAACGGATCGCCGACCTCCGCCGGCGCGGTGTAGGCGCTGGCCAAAGCGTAGGGCCGCATCTCGAGCCGACGGGCGCTGCGCGGGAAGTGTAGGTTGTTCAACCGCCCGAACACGCTCACCTTGCCGTGCCGCACCCGCGACTCGAGGGCGAAGTAGGTGCGCTCGTTGCTCGACAGCCGGCGCCGCGAAAAGTTGACGCCCCAGGACTGCACGCTGTCAGCGGCGTTGTACCTCAACTGACTGAGCGGGATCCGGAGTTCCGCGCTCCAGCCGGCCGAGTCGTGGTGCACGGCCGACAGCCACACCGCATCCCACGCATCATCTTCGCGAACATCGTTGTACAGGTACACGTCGCGCTGCACGCCCGCGGCGCTCACCCGGAAGCGGTAGCCGGTTCGCCGGTCCGAGTTGGGGTCGAGTGAGAGCTCGAAGTAGTCGTACTGGCCGTTCTCGTCGCGGCGCACCAGCTGCGTGCCGATCCTATCCGGCTGCTCATCATACATCCGCGCGCTGACGTACAGAGCGCCCTCGTCGTAGAGGACACGAACCTCTGTAGGCTGCTCGGCGGGAGCGTTTTCCACCGGCTCACCCTGGACGAACCCGGTCACTGGCGGTGCGTCCTGCCAAGCGTCTTCGTCGAGCCGGCCGTCAATCTTGATGTCACCTGTGCGAGGCGCCGCCTCGGCCGCCGGGATCGTCGCCGTCTCTCCGTCCCCGTTGCTCGAATGCTGGGCGACGGCGGGCGGAGACCAGAACAAAACCGCCCCGGCGAGCACTGCCCACACCCCTCCCCTCCAGCCGGGGGCGCCGGTCGACGGTCGCTGACCTGAGCAGCCGTGGCCGAATCGGGACGCGATGGTCACCATCGCACTTCTTAACACCTTCTGTCCTAGGGGCGTTGGCGGGCCGCGGGGGGGTCCTGCACGAGTGAGGACTCGCGGCGACACCTAGAAAGCACTCAATGAAACAAATATGCGGGGTTCGCGCCAGTGTAGCCGCCGTACCGTTGACGATCGGTTGACGGCGACCCGCTAGACTAACTGCCTGTCCGGCATAGGAGGTGGAGGTGAGGCGCTACAGAGTCTGGCTGGACCGGGCGTTGAGCCTGGTGACCGTGATCTTGGGTCTGCTGGCAGCGTACCTGGTTGCGACGGAGCGAGTGATCCCGGCGTTACGGGGGGAGCCGGTAGCGGTGGATGTCGGCGAACGGCTTGTCGGGCGACTCGAGTTCGACCGGTTGGTGGCGGTACCCGGCTCCCGCGCAGGTGATCGGATTGGGGTACCGGGCCGGGGTGCCGTGCTGTTGCTGGTTTATAGCTCGAGGTGCCCGGCCTGCTACGCGAACCTCGCGGCCTGGGATCGTGCGGTGAGAGCGGCGGAGGGTGTGGCATCGGTGTTGTCGGTAGCGCTGGAGGAGGATCTCCCGGCGGCGCGGGCCTATGCGCGGAGGCACCTGCCATCAACGGTGGCTGTGATTCCGAGAGATGCGCGGCGTCTGACGGGTGCGTTGGGCATCGGCATCGTGCCGTCGACGATACTGGTTGGCGGGGACGGTACCGTGTCGTTCTTGCGGCAGGGCAGTCTCGATCGAGTTGCCCTGGACTCGTTGGTGAGTGCGCTGGAGGCCCTGCAGGGCCCTTCAACTTAGAGGAAAGGATGGGACGATGCGGAGAAGGTTGGTATTGGTGACGGCGCTGGCGGCGCTGGCGCTGGGGCAACCGGCACCGGCGCTCGCACGGGACTGCGAGGACGTCTGCGCCGACAAAGCGGTTGAGCGGTGCGACGACCTCGACTCGGTAAGATGCGGGGCGTACATCGGAGGGTGTCTGTTGGGCTGCTCGGTGGGCCAGCTCATCAGAATGATGCACTAGGGAGGAGGTGGATTGATGCGACGTGCCTTGCTGATTTCCTCGCTACTGCTACTCGGCCTCGCGGGCGGGCCGCCGCCGGCTGAGGCATTGCCGGGCCGCGCTGTGTGCGACGGCTACTGCGCGTTCGTGGGCGCCGGCTGCTTTGTCTTTCTGGGCATCTTCATCGGCAAAGACAAGTGCGAGTCGATGTACGAGGGTTGCGTCGATGGATGCGTTGCGGGCTTGATGGAATCCAGGCCGGAGCACGATTAGCCGGTGGCCAGCGGCTACCGGCTGACTGGGGCTGGCGTTGCGGTCGTTCTAATGGCCGCAACGCTTTCCCCGGTCGCCTGCAGGGACGGGACCTCGGAGCGCGGCGGACGGGCGAGGCGGTCCGAGGCAGGCCGTGGCGAGTACGCAGATGCCATAGCGCCGCGGCATCTGGAGGCTCGCTGGCTCGTTGCCCCGGACGTTTCCGGCGAACCGCCACTGGCTGCGCCGCTCGCCCTGGCTGTCGACGAGTATATCGGTCGACTCTATCTCCTAGAGACGCAGCCGCCGGAACTGCGCGTCTATGATCTGGAGAGCGGGGTATTCCTGGACGCCCTCGGTCGGGCGGGTGACGGGCCGGGCGAGTATAGGCGCCCCATCGCTCTCGCGGTGGAGACGGGTGGTGGGTTGGCTGCCGTCCTGTCGATGAGCGGCCGCGTCACCTTCTGGCGTACTGATGGTGGGCTCGCAGGGACGGTGCGGATCGGGCCCGGACTGGCGACCGACATCGTCGCTGCGCGGGCGGACAGCTTCTACGTGAAGTCCGATGTCTTCCCGCCCGCTGACGTAGCCGAATTCCGCGTCGTGGCGGTGGACACTGCCTTGGAGCGGCCGCGCTTTCGCGATCTGAACGTGCCGGGCACTGAGGAGCCGGGTCGACCATATAGGAATCACAGCTATGCAGTGGCGGCGACGCCAGCGGGCGACCTGCTGCTGGCACCTCCCGGTCCCGAGTACACGATCCTGCGGGTCGGCGCCGGCGGTGATGTGCTCCAGCAGATCGGCCGGCCCGAGGTCACGCCGCTCGCGCGGAGCGAGGAGGAGATCGAGGCAATACGCGAAAGGGTTAGGCGCGCGTTTGCCGCCTTGGGCCGTGCGGCGCCCCAAGGCACCCGGGTCCCCAGGTACCGCTCGCACGTAGCGCGCTTGGCGGCGGCGCCGGATGCGAGCATCTGGGCGCTGACCCAGCGGGGTGATAGCAGCGCGGCAATCATCGATTGGTTCGATGCGGATGGAGTGTACTCGGGTAGCGTGGTTGTCGACCTGCGGGTGAGCGAGCTGGCGGTCTCTTCCACTGACATCTATCTGCTCGCCCGCTCGAGGTTCGACCTCCCAGGCGTTGCCGTCGCGCGGCGGCCGGGGAGATGAGAGCGGCTGATGATGGTCCGCTGATCGAGGTGGAGGATCTGTACTTCGGGTACAGTTCGAGGGGAGAGCTGGCGCTCGAGCGGCTCAGCTTCGACATCGAACGCGGTCGCGTCGTCGGACTCGTGGGGCCTAACGGCTCCGGGAAGACCACCCTCTACCGGCTAGTCCTCGGCTTCTTGCGGCCGCTAAGAGGTCGGGTGGTCGTGTCCGGGTTGGATCCGGCGGTCTACAGACGGAGCCGCGGCATCGGCTACCTCCCCGAGCAGGTGAGGTTGCCGGGGAATGTCCGGGTCCGTGAGCTCGCCGTGCTGATGGCCCGGCTTGCCGGCTTAGGCGGGCCTGAGGTAAGCGAGGCCATCGAGAGGTACGCGAACACGCTCGCCCTCGGTGAGTTGACCGACGCGGTCGTGGGCTCGCTGTCCCACGGCTACCGGCAACGGGTGGGACTGCTGGCTGCGTTGCTGGGCGATCCGGAGCTCCTGCTGTTCGACGAGCCGACGAACGGTCTGGATCCCGCCTCCGTCGGCGTGCTGAGGAGCGTGATACGCGAGCTGAAGCGTAACCGGCGGACCGTCGTCATCTCGTCGCACAATCTGTCGGAGCTCGGGCGCATCTGCGATGAGGTGCTGGTTCTCGGATACGGGCGGCTGCTAGGGCGGTGCTCGCGGGAGGAGTTGGTCGAGCGGCCGGAGACCTGGGTTGTAACCCTGGGCACTGAGAGCGGTGAAGTACCTGCGCGGGCCGACGTGCTTTGCCTCGAGTTGGGCGGCGTCCGACTCGCCGCCGATCAGGCGGCGTTCGCCGACGCCAGATCCGCTCGTGCGTTTGCGGGGCAGGTAGAGACGGCGGGCGCCACGGTCGAGTCCATCGAACGGCGACCCTTCGACCTCGAGTACCTGTTTCACTCGCTCGTGCAGAAGAGTCTCTTGGACGGCAGGGCGCGACGATGAGCCTGTCAAAAGCATTGCGGCTGGTCCCGGCCCTCTTCCGGTTCGTGGCGGGCGACGTCGTTCGAAGCCGATCCGTTTACTTCGCGGGGGTGCTGGCTGGCTACTTCACCTTCGAGCTCGTCGCAGCCGTGGTTCTTACGGGTGGGTCGGGCTCAGGATTCGGAAGTAGGTTTATCCTGGTTTCGTTGATCGTCTCCGCACCGCTCTGCCGCCCCTGGCTGAACGAAGATATCCGCCTCGGTTACGCTGCGCTCTGGCTACAGAAGCCGGTGGCTGTCTTCGATTACTACTTCGCGCGGATACTCGCGGTCTTCGGCTGGTGCGTCGTGGGGACGATCGCCATCGGGCTCGCGTCGCTTCCGGCGTCGATCGGTACCGCGTCCTTGATAGATGTGGGGCGCGCGGTCGTGACGCTGGGTTGGATCCCGACGACCCTCGCCGTGCTCAGCTTCCTGGGCGCGGGGCTCGGCGCGCGCAACAGCGGACTCTTCGCATACGGCGCGCTCTTCGCCGGCTTCGCGCTGCCGGGCTTCCGGGACGCCGTATGGCTCGGCCCCCTCTATTGGGTATTGAAGGTCCTTCTACCTCCGGCCCATTCAGCCTTGCAGGCCAACACGAGCTTCGGGGACGGCAACTTCCTCGCTGCCGCCGCGGACCTCCAACCGCTCCTCGTCTACATACTAGCCTGCAGCTGCCTGGCGCTGGCACTCGGCGGCTCGACGGCGAAGCGGCTGGCCCGGGCCTAGTGGCGGGCGAATCGGCGATTGCGCGTGGGGCAGTTGGAGGCTATTATCACCGTTGAAAACGAGACTCAATCAACGTTTTTGCCACCCGCCGACTGCATTGTGAGCTGACGTACGTATGGCCGACGAGAGCGCTTCCACTTCTCCTTCACAGGTCGTTACCCCCGGGCCGCCCACCGGCTGCGCGATGCTGATGATGGATCTGTTTCGGAGCTACCTTCATCAGAATCGGCTGCCGCTGACGCATCAGCGTGAGGCGATCGCCATGGCGCTGTTCGAGGCGGAGCACCATCAATCGGTGGACGACCTGGCGGACCTGCTGCGGGGCCGTGGCGAGCACGTTGGGAAGGCGACGATTTATCGGACGCTGAACCTGCTGGTGGAAGCGGGGCTGGCCCGGGAGCTCGACTTCGGGGAGGGGTTCAAGCGCTACGAGCACCAGGCGGGCGAGACGCAGCACGACTACCTGGTCTGCACGAGCTGTGGGAAGGTCGCCCGGTTCCGGCGTGAGGCGATGGACCGGCTCCAGGCCGACGTTGCGTCGGAGCTGGGTTTCGCCGTGCAGAGCAGGATGTTGAAGATCTACGGGTTCTGTGACGCCTGTGCGGGGGCGGAAAGCTCGGGGCAGGTGGTGGGGTCACCGGCCTCGGTGGGTGCGGGTCCCGAAACGGGGTAAGCTGTCCATCCGCCACGGCGAGTTCGCCCCGTGGCAGGTCAGATTTAGCCGCCCGGCGATGGCTTGCGGGCGGCTCTTTTTTTGCGTCTTATCCGCCGGGTCAGCCAACGACAGAGGGAGAGATGAAAGAGCACGAGCGACTGATCGATCTGCTGGTGGAGCGTTCCTTCCGGATCGGCGATTTCACGCTGCGCAGTGGGAGGAAGAGCCGCTTCTACGTGGATGCTCGCACGACGACGCTGTCGGCGGAGGGCCAGGCGCTCATTGGTGTGCTCGGTCTGCAAGCTCTAGCCGAGGCTGGGCTCGAGCCCGAGGCGGTAGGTGGACTGACGATGGGTGCCGACCCGATCGCCTACGCCATAGCCCACCGGAGCTACCTGGACGGGCGGCCTATAGAGGCGTTCACGGTGCGGAAGGAGGCGAAGGGTCACGGAGCCGGCAAGCAGATCGAGGGTAACCTGGAGGCCGGTCAAAGCGTCGTGGTCATCGAAGACACGATCACGACGGGTGGGTCGGCCCTCAAGGCCTGTGATGCGGTGAGGGCCGCCGATGCGAAGATCCTGGCGGTCCTCGCCCTGGTCGATCGTGAGGAGGGCGGCCGCGAAGCGATCGAAGAGGCCGGCTACCGGGTCGTGAGCCTGGTGAAAGTGTCGGAACTCCGGGAGCGCGCCGGCGACACCGGCTGATCCGCGTCATCAATAACGGATCCATCGCATGCTGCGTAGCATCCTACTCTATCTGAGCGAACAGGAGCGACTACAGAATTTCGTCCTCCGCTCGAGGTTCGCGCGCAAGCGGTCACGCCGCTTCGTGGCCGGCGAAACGTTGGACGAAGCGATCGCTGCGGCCCGCGACCTGAACAGGCGGGGCATGGACGTGACGCTCGATCACCTGGGCGAGAGTGTGGAGAGCGAGGACCAGGCGAACAAGGCGACCGACGATTACATCAGGATCCTCGATCGGCTGGCGGCGGAAAGCGGGGCGGAGGCCACGATCTCGATCAAACCGACACAGATCGGCCTGGCGATCGACCGTGAGCTGTGCCTGAAGAACATGCGGCGACTCGCTGAAACGGCAGACGCACTAGGCAACTTCGTCCGCATGGATATGGAAGCCTCGTGCTACGTCGACACGACTCTCAGCGTCTTCTACGAGTTGTTCGGCGAGTTCGAGAACATCGGCGCGGTCATCCAGTCGTACCTGAGGCGAAGTGAAGAAGACGTCCGTGAGCTCGCCAGGCGCGGTGCTCCGGTGCGTCTCTGCAAGGGCGCATACAAGGAGCCCGCCCGACTGGCGTTCCAGAAGAAGCAGGAAATCAACGATAGCTACGTCAAACTTCTTGAGATCCTGATGGACTCGCAGGCGCCAATAGGGATCGCGACGCACGATGATCTGATGATCGATGCGGGGAAGCGACTGATACGGGAGTGCCGCGACCGCAAGGCGCCCGTCGAGTTCCAGATGCTGTATGGCATTCGCCGCGATATGCAGGCGCGGCTGATCGAACAGGGATACGGGATGCGGGTATACGTTCCTTACGGGAATGAGTGGTATCCCTATTTCATGAGGCGGCTGGCGGAGCGCCCCGCCAACCTTTTCTTCGCCCTCCGGGCCATGAGGGGTAAGTAGGTTGGCAGGCTGCTGAAGACGGTAGCCGCGTCGTACAGCAGCCTGCTAGGGCAGTTCCTGCAGTGTCACGGGCTGCATGACCAACCCGAAGGTCTCAGCAAAAGAACGCGCGACATGATTCGCGACTTCGTCGACGCTGTAGGCCCGTCCGCTTTCGCGTTCGACGGTAGTCATCTCCACGGCATCGATGCCGCAAGGTACGATCAGCTCGAAGTCTGAGAGATCCGTACACACGTTCAGCGCGAAGCCGTGGAAGGTAACCCATCGCGTAACGTGCACGCCGATCGAGGCGATCTTGCGGTCTTCCACCCATACTCCTGTGTAGCCGGGCACCCGGATGCCGGAGATCTCCAGGGAGATCAGCGCCTGTAACAGGACCTCCTCGAGTTGTCGGAGGTACCAGTGAAGGTCCTGTTTGTGGTGTGTCAGATCGATAATGGGGTAGCCGACCAGCTGGCCGGGCCCGTGGTAGGTGACGTCGCCGCCGCGCTCCACTTCGTGGAGCTCGACGCCGCCGGCGGCTAATGCTTCGGCCGATTCGATCACGTTGGAATCCCTGGCGCCCCGGCCGAGGGTGATCACACGGGGATGCTCGAGCAGGATCAGGAGGTCGTCGGCGAGCTCTCGCTCGATCCGCGCACCCGCCAGTCGGCGCTGTAGCGCGAGGGCCTCGCCGTAGTCGGTGAGGCCCTCGAGCCGGAGCAGTCTGCAGATCTTGTCTGAACTCAAGGCGCTATTGTGTCGTCGCCCGGCGGCGCAGTTCGCGTGTGCCCATTGCGGCGCCTAGATGTGGATGGGCCGTCCCAGGGCCGCGAGTGCTGCTTCCATGACAGTCTCGGATAGCGTGGGGTGCGCATGTACGGTTGTGGCGATCTCGTGCACCGTCGTCTCGAGAGTGCGCCCTAGACCGGTCTCGGCAATCAGCTCGGTGACGTTGTGCCCGACCATGTGCACACCTAGGACCTCACCGTACTTCGCATCGGCGACGATCTTCACCATGCCGTCCGGCGCCCCGGCCGCCAGCGCACGACCGTTAGCGCTGAAGGGGAACTTTCCGACCTTCACCTGGTGGCCATCCTCTTTGGCCCGCTGCTCGGTGCGGCCGATGCTGGCCACCTCCGGGTGGCAGTAGGTGCAAGACGGTACATCTTCTCGTGCCAGTGGGTGGGTCGGGAGTCCGGCAATCTGCTCGACCGCAACGATCCCTTCGTGGGAAGCCTTGTGGGCGAGCATCGGATTCCCTGCGACGTCGCCGATGGCGTAGATCCCGTCGCCCGCTGTACGGCCGAATTCATCGACCGCGATCCAGCCGTCGTCGTCGAGGTTTACTCCAGCCGCCTCGAGACCCAGGTCTTCAACGTTCGGCGTCCTGCCGACGGCCATCAGCAGTGTGTCGCACTCGATGACCTCCTCACCGCTGGCGCCCTCCACGGTCACCTGCAGCTTGGTATCCTGCTTCTCCAGCGACTTGATGTCGGTTTTCTTCTTGACCTTGATACCGCGTTTCTTGAAGGAGCGCTCCACGACACCGGCTATCTCGGCGTCCTCGAGCGGGAGTAGCTGCGGCAAGATCTCGACGATCGTGACGTTCGTGCCGAAAGCGTTGAAGATGTCGGCGAATTCCATGCCGATCGATCCGGCGCCGACGATCACGATATGACCCGGCGGTTTCCTGATCTCCAATGCCTCGCGGCTGGAGACCACACGTTCGCCGTCGAACTCGAAGCCGGGGAAGGTCTTGGGCCTGGAACCCGTGGCGATGATGACGTTAGACGCCTGGACGGTAGCGCTAGATCCTCCCTTCAGCTCGACTTCCAGCTTCTTGCCGCCGGCAAGCTTGGCCCGGCCGAAGATCGGCATCACGCCGTTCTTGTCGAACAGGAACTTGACACCCTTGGTGAGACGTTCGCTGATCTGGCGGCTGCGGGTCACGGCAGCTCCGATGTCCAGCTCGTAGCCCTTGACCCTGATTCCGAAGTCGGCTGCCCCGTCTTTGATATGGCGCGCCAGATTCGCGCTTTCCAGCATGGCCTTCGTCGGAATGCAGCCCCAATTGAGACAAACGCCGCCCAGGCCGCCCTCGCGCGACTCGGACTCGACACAGGCGACATCCATTCCCAGCTGGGCTGCGCGGATGGCGGCGACGTAACCGCCGGGGCCGGCGCCGATGACCGCCAGGTCGTACGAGTCCTTTATGCCTTCCCTCTTAGCCACGGGTAGATCCTCGTTGGAGTTGTGGTGTGATCTGGGGCAGAAACTATGTGATTGGGAATCGAAAATCCATGACCGTTAGACCACGAGGGCGCCACTAATCTGAATATCCAATATCCCACATTCAGTGACCAGGTGCTCAAGGTATATTCAGTTGGCAAATCTCAAATGCCAAGATCCAGCGGTTATAGGACGCAGCCAACCGCCATCCTTGGAGCGCTGGATATCGGATTTTCCTACCTGAGACTCGAATGATCCTTGGAATTCGATACCTGGATGTCGGCTGATGGATATTGAAAAGGAGCGCAGCTCCACTTACAGCACCAGTCGCAGCGGGTTTTCCAGCATCTCGGCGAACGTCGCCAAGAACTCCGCGCCCATCGCCCCGTCGACGGCCCGGTGATCGCAAGAGAGCGTAACCCGCATGCGCGGCCGGATCTCTACGGCGCCATCGACGGCGACTGGCTTCTCCTGGGTCGCGCCGACCGCGAGGATGGTGGCGGCCGGCGGGTTGATGATGGCGGTGAACTCATCGATCCCGTACATGCCGAGGTTCGAGATCGTGAATGTGGCGCCCTGATAGTCCTCGGGTGCGAGCTTCCTCTCCCGCGCTCTGGCGATGAGCTCGCGGCTCTCGGCTGAGATCTGCCGCAACCCCTTGGCCGCCGCATCGCGCAGCACGGGGGTGATCAGGCCGTCGGGTAGGGCGACGGCGATGCCGACGTCGACGCGGGTGAACCTGCGGATGTGGTCACCGGCGAAGGATACGTTGACGTCGGGATGCTCGCTGAGCGCCTGCGCCGCGGTCTTCACGATGATGTCGTTGACACCGATTTTGGTCCCCGACTCTGCGAGGGCCTCGTTGAGCTGCCCACGCAGCTTCAACACCTCACCCATGTCGATCTCGCGGGTTAGGAAGAAATGAGGAATCGGTCCCAGGCTCTGGATCAGGTTGCGAGCGATGGCTTTGCGCAGCTGACTGAGCTCGACGCGCTCGTAAGGGATGTCATAGTCGATCGCCGGCGCCATGGCCTCAGGAGCCGGGATGCCGGCGCTCGCCGCCGCCTCGATGTCGCGCTTGATGATACGGCCGCCGGGGCCCGTACCGCGTAGACCCTCCAGCCGGATCCCGCGATCGTCTGCCATCCGCCGGGCCAGGGGAGACGCTTTCAGCCTGCCGCCATCACCGGCGGGCGCCGGCGCTTCGCCGGGCACAACCGCTGCCGACGGTTCGCTGGTGGCGGGCTCCTGAGATGCGGCTGCGGCTGCCGGGGCGGCGAGTGCCGCGGCCCCCAACTCCTCGAGCAGGGCTGAGATGTCTTCGTCTTCGGCGGCGACGACACCGAGGGTCGTACCGGTGGGGACGGTAGTGTCTTCTTCCACTAGAATCTTGCGCAGGACGCCCGAGCCCAACGCTTCCACCTCCATGGTGGCTTTGTCGGTCTCGACCTCGACGACCACGTCGCCCGACTCGACGGGGTCGCCTTCCTGCTTCACCCACTTGAGTACCCGCCCTTCCTCCATAGTCGGCGAGAGCTTCGACATCACTATTCGGCTGGCCATAGGCTAGTCCCGGTAACACACCTGACGGATCGCCTTGACGATGAGATCCGCCTGGGGGAAGTGAAACTGCTCGAGGTTCGCGGCGTACGGGTGTGGCGTGTCGGCGCCGGTGACGCGAGCGATTGGAGCGTCCAGGTAGTCGAACGCCTCGCGCTGGATGTCATCGACGATCTGGGCACCTATGCCGCAGACCGGCCAACCCTCCTCGACTATGACGCAGCGGTTCGTTTTGCGCACCGAGCCGAGAACCGTGTCGATATCCATGGGGCGCAGGGTGCGTGGATCGATCAGCTCGACGGATATTCCGTCCTCACGTTCGAGGGTGTCGGCCGCGGCCAGTGCCGCGTGTAGCGGCCGCGAGTGTACGACCACGGTCACGTCGCGCCCGGGCCGCTTGATCTCGGAGACGCCGAGCGGCAGCGTGAAATCCTCCTCCTCGGGGACGTCGTCTTTGGACCCGTAGAGCAGCTCGCCTTCAAGGAAGACGACGGGGTCGTCGTCCCGGATCGCCGACTTGAGTAGGCCCTTGGCGTCGCGTGCCGTCGCCGGCGCCACGACCTTGAGGCCCGGGACGTGCGCGTACCATGAGTCGAGCGCCTGCGAGTGGGTGGCCGCCAACTGGTTGGCGGCCCCGCTGGGCCCGCGGAAGGTGATGGGCAGCTTGAACTGGCCGCCCGACATGTAGCGCATCTTGGCGGCCGAGTTCACGATCCCGTCGATGGCGAGCAGCGCGAAGCTCCAAGTCATGTACTCGACGATCGGGCGCAGGCCGACCATCGCCGCGCCCACTCCGAGACCGGTGAAACCGAGCTCGGCGATGGGCATGTCGCGTACGCGCCACTCACCGAACTCCTCCAACAAGTCGCGGCTCACCTTGTAAGCGCCCTGATACGCACCGACTTCCTCGCCCATGAGGAAGATGTCGGGATCACGGCGCATCTCCTCGCGGAGCGCCTGGTTCAGCGCGTCCCGGTATGTGATCACCGCCATGGGTCCCTCCGCTTGGCGTCGGGATACTCTTCGGAGTATATGTCGTCGTAGAGATCGTCCGGCTGCGGGACCGGGCTCTGTTTGGCGAACTCGACCGAGTCGTCGACGATCTTCTTCACTTGCCCCTCGATATCGCTCAGGTCGGTGTCCTCGATCACGCCATTCGCTTTGAGAACCTCGATGTACTGCTTGATCGGATCGTCATGCGCCTTGAACTGGTGGACCTCTTCTTTCGTCCGGTAGTGTCCGTAGTTGGGGTCCGACATCGAGTGGCCTACGAAGCGGTAGGTCTTGGCCTCGATCAGGCTGGGCAGCCTATGGGCGCGTGCCCGCTCGACGGCCGCTTCCACCGTCCGGCGCACTTCCAGTACTTCCATCCCGTCGATGGTCCAACCCTGCATGCCCGAGTAGGCGCAGGCGCGGTCGGCCAGGTTCTCGATGGCGGCGGCGCGGTGAACGGCGGTGCCCATGCCGTACTGGTTGTTCTCGATGATGAAGACGACCGGGAGCTGGAAGAGCGCCGCTATGTTCAGTGCCTCGTTGAAGGCGCCGATATTCGCCACCGAGTCGCCGAGGAAACAGACGCAAACCTGGTCGCTGTCGCGGTAGCGAATGGCATAGCCGATACCCACGGCTATCGGCAGGTGGCCGCCGACGATGGCATGGCCGCCGAGGAAGTTGACCGAAGAGTCGAAGAGGTGCATGGAGCCGCCTTTGCCCTTCGAGCTGCCGTCGACGCGGCCGAACAGTTCGGCCATGATCGCGCCGGGATCCATGCCGCGGACCAGGCCGTGGACGTGGTCGCGGTAGGCGGTTATCACGTAGTCGTCGCTGCGCAACGGCGTGAGAGCTCCGACGGCGACCGCCTCCTGTCCTATATAGAGGTGACAGAAACCGCCGATCTCGCCGATCTGGTACATCTCGCCGGCGCGCTCCTCGAACCGACGGCCGAGGATCATCCACTTCAGCATCTCGACCAACGCAGTACGGTCGAGACCTAGGAGCTGGTCCGATTGAGTGATCTTTGTTGCCACTAGTTCAAGACCTCCGTATACAACTACTACCAAGAGACGCGGGCGCCGCGTCATCGCCTCGGCGTCACTACCCTCCGCTTGTTCGGGTCAGCTGCTGGCTGGGCCTGCCGAACGGGCATACGAGCCGCATCCGATCGACTCGACCTGCTCCCGCGCGTGGTAGGAGCTGCGTACCAGCGGTCCCGCCTCGACGTGTTTGAAGCCGATCTCCTGCTCGCCGAGCTGTTTCAGTTCGGCGAACTCGCTGGGCGTGTAGTATCGGTCTATCGGCAGATGACGGGGCGAGGGGCGCAGGTACTGACCGAGCGTCAGGATCTCGATTCCGACGTCGGCGAGATCGGTCATCGCCTCGGCCAGCTCGTATCGCGTTTCGCCCATCCCACAGATTATGCCAGACTTGGTGAGTACCGTTGGGTCGATCGCCTTCGAATGCTCCAACACCTCCAAGGCCCGCTCGTAGCGGCCACCCGGACGGATGAAACGGTAAAGTCGGCGAACCGTCTCCAGGTTATGGCTGAAGATCTCCGGTCGTGCCTGGACCACGGAGGCGACGGCGGTCGCGTCGCCCTTGAAGTCGGGAGTGAGGACCTCGACGGAGCAGCCGGGTGCGAGCTCGCGGATCGCGCTGATCGTCGCGGCGAAGATAGCGGCGCCGCCGTCGGGCAGATCGTCGCGGTTGACCGACGTGATGACCGCGTGTCTGAGACCCATCGCCTTGACGGCCTCGGCGACGCGCAGCGGTTCTTGCTGATCGAGGGCCTCGGGCATGCCGGTCGTGACAGCGCAGTACGAGCATGAGCGCGTGCAGATGTCGCCGAGGATCATGAAGGTGGCGGTCCCCTGGCCCCAGCACTCGCCCATGTTCGGGCAATGGGCCTCCTCGCACACCGTGTGCAGGGTCTTGGCCCTCATCAGGCGCTTGAGGTTGGTGTACTCGCCGGTGCCCGGAGCCCGTGCCTTGAGCCAGGACGGTTTGCGGCCTTCGGGTCCGGCGTTGACGGGCGTACGCTCCTGGAGCAGCGGCTGCATGTCCTCGCGCTGCTGCCGCAGTGCTGCGTACTCCAACGGGAGCGCGCCGTGCTGAATGACCTTTAGTTCGCGCATACCACCTTTACCGGGACGAAATGGCCGCCGCGGGCCGATCCGCCAACCGGGTCGCAGATCCACGTGCTGTCGGGACCCTGAAAGCTAGCAGACTTCGTGCCCCCGACCAGAGGCCGGGCGACTTGCGTTCTCCGGGCTCAGCCACGAGTGTACCAAGGGTTGTACCAGGAAAGCCCGCGGAGGTTCACATGTCGGTCCAGGTAGGCCAGGCGGCGCCCGGCTTCGAGCTAGAGGCGACGAGCGGTGAGACGATGTCGCTGCAAGATCGGAGGGGGGTGGGGACGACGGTTCTGCTGTTCGTCCCACTCGCCTTCACGCCCGTCTGCACGAACGAGCTATCGATCATGCGGGACGAGTACGAGACCTACACCGGGCTGGGTGCGGAGGTGTTCGCCGCCAGCGTCGACAGTGTTCACACGCTGAAAGTCTGGGGCAAGCAGCTCGATCTTCCTTTCCCGCTGTTGAGCGATTTCAATAAGGAAACGGCGAGGGCCTACGGGGCGCTGTACGAGGAGTTGGGCGGGCTGAGAGGCGTGGCCAAGCGGTCGGCGTTCGTGATCGATCGGGAAGGTGTGGTCCGCTTCCGCTGGGTCTCGGAGGATGCGGCCCTGCTGCCGCCGTTCGACGAGATCAAGGCGGCGGTGGAGGAGGCGGCGTCTGCCTGACGATTCCGTACGCCGAGTCGACCTGGGCGCGGAGCTCAACTAGCGCGGCCACAGCATCACCGGGGACGAAGTCGATCCGCAGGTCGACCAGGCGGTCGCGCGTGGCGAAGCGGGCGCCTGGACCAACGACAACCAGGGCCGCCGAGTGTGACCCATCCTCTTCACCGCCGGCGTCGCGGGCCGCCCCGAGCGCGGTAAGCAGGCGGTCGGCGAGTGGGCCGTCGGTCGTTTGGAAAGCCTCCTCGAGCGCGAGGAGCACGTCGGCATTTGCCAGCTGGTGCCCTGCGACTACGAAGTGCTCGCCGGTCTTGTGGGCGGCGTGACCTTCCAGCTCGTTACCGGTGAAGGCGGCGGCACCTTCTGGGGTGATCGCCAGCACCTGACGGCTCTCTCTGTCCAGATCGGCCGCGAGGCCGACCGCGATGGCCGTGCCCGGGTCCATCCCGTCCTGGAGTGCGATGAGCACAGTCTCGTTGAGCTGGAGGAACGGTCTGCCGAGAACGACGACGCCGCCGGCCTCGGGGTCGAAGAACTCGAGGTTCATACCGATGAGGGGCGCGGTGCTGGCGGCGGCGACACCGTACTCGCCGGTCAGGTGATCATGAGCGAGGATAGCGAAGGACGCCGGGGGTGGGAGGGTAGTACCCGGCTCGGGCCCACATGCGGGCGCGACGGCGGCCAGCCCCAAGGCGAGGACGGCAGTCGTGTGGAGCGTCGCCTTCGACCTCTGCATCATCTCCTGGATGTCCTTTCCGTGCTTGCTGGGTTGGGGGTTGCCGGGGAAATTGACTGCTGGGCGAAGCTAGGGCAGCGACAACAGTTACGTCAATCGCCGGAACCTTGCTCTCACCCCAGCCCGTTCCTATAATCGGGTCGACCATGAGCCTCGGGAACGGGGCCTGTGGCTGAGTCATTGCAGTATAATGACAGAGGAGGCAACGAGGAACGTGACCTACATCATCGCACAACCCTGTATCGATGTTAAGGACGCTGCGTGTGTTGATGTGTGCCCGGTCGACTGCATCTACGAGGGTCCTGACCAGTACTACATCCACCCCGAGGAGTGCATCGATTGCGGTGCCTGCGTGCCGGAGTGCCCGGTGGATGCCATCTTCCCAGATGACGAGGTTCCTGAGGAGTGGAGCGAATTCATCGCTAAGAACTACACGCACTTCGATATGGAGCCGCCGACTTGATCATCGCGACCGGGTCGTCTTCGACGAGATCCCAAGCGCCCGGTTCTGGCCGGGCGCTTTTTGTTGCCGGGTTAGCGCAGAACGTGGCTGAGAAAAGCCATGGAGCCGGCGCGCAGCGTCGCTGAGGCTAGGCAGATCCAGGAGCGGCTCCGGGAGCGGCTCGTCTTCCGGCCCCCGCGCGGGTTCAAACCGCGGGTTGTCGCCGGTGCGGATGTGGCGTTCGACAAGGCGCGGAATCTAGCTTTCGCTGCCGTGGTGCTCATCGAACTCGATTCGCTGGAGACGGTCGAGACCGCCACGGCCGCGCTGCCCATTAGCTTCCCTTATGTCCCCGGGTACCTGAGCTTCCGAGAGCTGCCGGCGCTGGCAGCCGCCTGGGAGAGCTTGCGCGAGCGGCCGGACGTTGCCGTGCTCGATGCCCATGGGTACGCACACCCGCGGCGCATGGGGCTGGCGTGCCATGCCGGCCTCGCGTTCGGCCTGCCGGCCGTCGGCTGCGCCAAGTCGATCCTCTGCGGTGAGGTGGGTGGGCTGGCTGAGGAACGGGGAGCCCGCGCGCCGCTGGTCGATCCCAAGAGCGGGGAGCAGCTAGGCTGGGCGCTTCGCACCCGGGATCGGGTTCGCCCGGTCTACCTGTCCGTGGGGCATCTTATCGACCTGCCCACAGCGGGCGAGCTCATCCTGAGGCTGACGCCGGGTGGTCGCTACCGCTTCCCGGAGACGACACGGCGGGCCGACCGGCTGGCAGCCGAGTTCAAGAGCGGGGGCTGACGCTGGCGTGTCCGAGCGACACGACCGGGCGCGTCGTAAGTACACGCTCTACCGATCCAATCTGATACGCTCCCGGGAAAAGCCCGCATGAAATAGGGGATTTCGGTGAGGGCGCCTGGGCACGGAGCGTGCCCATAGGCTCTGCGACTACGTGCGGGCGCCGCGGGCGTCGGCCCACATCCATCGTGCATTTCGGAGACCCCGACGGGTGTCGATCATGATACTGAGAGCGTCTAGAGAGGGAGCCGCTGCCCGGGAACACCCGGCAGGCATCGTCGTCCTGGACCACCTTCCGCAGCCGCCGGCGGGGCGGCTTCGGGCCTTCGTCTGGTGCAGGTGCCACCCTGCCCGTCCAGCCCTGCCACCGGAGCGGGCCGCGGCCCCACCGGCCCCTATGCTGATGGTCGGTTGGGGAGGGAACGGGGGGGACGGTCACCTCTCTGGTAACGGCCACGGCTAGCCTGCAGCCAACGCGCTTCCAAGGTCCTGGTGCCGCCGGGGCGGAATAACCGGTCGGCTTCGGAGTACTGCCTGTCCGCTGACAACCCATCGCGTGTCCGCCGGTACCGCCGAGTACCGGCGGCGCCGGGACCATCCACACCGCTTGACGCCACGCTGCCCGCGCCCTAGCGTGGCGGACGACCTGTAGCCGCCGATCCCACCGCATGCTAAGCGAAACGGAGGAGCGATGGAGGCGCGCAGCCGCGAGGGTTGGGGTACGAAGGCCGGCTTCATCCTGGCAGCCGTCGGGTCCGCAGTCGGCTTGGGAAATATGTGGCGGTTCCCCTACGCAGTGTCCGACAAGGGCGGTGCCGCTTTCGTTATCCTTTATATCCTGATGGTCTTCGCGGTGGGCGTTCCCATCATGCTGTCCGAGTTCGCCGTGGGTCGACGGACGCGTCTGAGCCCGATCGACGCGTTGCGCGAGACCGGTGGCCCGCGCTGGATGTCGCTGGGCATGCTCTACGTGCTCACCGGCTTCCTGATACTCGCCTACTACTCGGTGATCGCCGGGTGGACGATGCGCTATACGCTCGAGGCGGTTCTGAGCGGATTCGCGGCGGATCCCGGGGCCTACTTCGAGCAGTCGACCACCGGCGTCGGCGCCGTCCTCTATCACGTAGCCTTCATGGCGATCACGATTTCCATCGTTGTCGGCGGCGTCAAAGCGGGAATCGAGCGGGTCTCGCTGGTGCTGATGCCCCTTCTCTTTCTGCTGATCGTCGGGCTCGCGGTCTACGCCTTGACGCTGGCCGGAGGCGGCGCGGGCTACAGCTTCTATCTGCGCCCCCAGCTCGCCGACGTCTTCTCGACCTCGACTCTCGCGGCGGCGGCCAGCCAGGCGTTCTTCAGTCTGAGCCTGGGAATGGGCGCCATGCTTACGTACGCCAGCTATCTCAAACGCCAGGAGAACCTCCCCGGCTCGGCGGCGACGATCTCGCTGGCCGACTTCGGCGTCGCGTTCGTCGGCGGACTCGTTGTGTTTCCGGTGATTTTTGCATTCGGACTGCAGGGCGATATCGGTGAGAGTGCGATCGGCGCGTTGTTCATAAGCGTGCCGCGGGCGTTCGTCGAAATGGGCGCGGCAGGCAGGGTCGTCGGGTTGATGTTCTTCACCGCGTTGTTCGTCGGAGCACTGACGTCCGGGATCTCGCTGCTCGAGGTGGTGACCTCGAGTCTGATCGACCACTGGAAGCTCGATCGCGCACGTGCCGCGCTGGGTGCCGGCATCGTCATCATGCTCATCGGCATTCCCAGCGCCTACAATCAGGACATTCTGGGGTTGTTCGACGCCGTCGCCGGCGAGTTCCTCCTCGGAGTGGGCGCGTTCTTCCTCGCCTTGCTGGTGGGCTGGCGGGCAATGAACCTTGCGGATGAGGTGAGACTGGGCTTCTCGCACGAGGGTTTGATCCGCGGCTGGCTCTGGCTGATCCGTGTGGTGGCGCCGATCATCCTGGCGGTCGTGATCTACGACCGCGGTAAGAACGTCGTGGGGATGATACGATCATTGTTCGCGGGTCCCTAGAGCGGACCCCGACTTGGAGGCGGTAGATGGCGATTCTCGACGATAAAGAGATCGAGCGGCGACTGGATGCGCTTTCGGGCTGGTCGCGAGAAAAGAACGCGATCGTCAAGCGGTACGAGTTTCCCAGTTTCGCGGAGGCGATCGCCTTCGTGAGTCGGATCGCGGCGCGCGCCGAATCGCTCAACCATCACCCGGATTTCGCGGTCCACTACAGGGTCGTCACGCTGTCGCTCTCGACTCATAGTGCAGGTGGGATAACCGAGAAGGACATGGCAGCCGCGGCGGAGTTCGACGAAGCGGTGGAGTAAGGCTTGGCGATCAAGTTCCACTACCACAAGGCACCCAAAGATGTCCCGCGCCTCGGCATTCGCCGGGGCGATCAACTTTGTCATGTCTACAGCGACACCTCGGTCGAGGAGCTGATCGCCTGGGGCCGCGCCCGCGGCTGGCTGTCCGCTTACCTCGACCGGCGCAACGACCTTCCTCACTTCGACGCCTTCCGAACGCGGCTGCGCTTTTGCGGCGCTGGGGTCGACCGTAAGGAGTTTGTGCGGGATGTGCGGGCCTGGCGCGGCCGGGCTAAGAAGCGCGCCGCAAGATGACTGTTGGGTTCAATATCCAATATCCCACACTCAATGATCAGATGTCCAAGTTGTTCTCAGGTAGCAAGGTCCAAGGAACAATCACCGAGGTCCAAATGAGACTGGTTGGACGTCGATCATCGGACCTTGGGACTTGTTAGCTGAGTAGAACTTGAGATTCGATCATCGAATGTCGGCTATTGGATATTGAAATAGACCGACCAGCTAGTACTTGGCGAGATCCAGAATCGCCGCCTGTATGTCCTCGACCTGCGGAAGAATGGCATCCTCCAACTGCGGCGCATACGCGACGAACGTGTCCAGCGCCGCCACCCGGCGCACCGGACCGTCGAGCCATTCGAAGAGTCCGTCGGCGACGCGCGCGGCGATCTCCGCGCCATAGCCCCACGATAGCGGGTCCTCATAGACTACCAACGCCTTGTTGGTTCGCTTCAGCGACTCGGTGATCGTAGCCATGTCGACGGGGTTGAGTGTCCGCAGGTCGATGACCTCCGCTTCAATGCCGGCTTCCTCGGATGCGGCCTTGGCGGCGCGGGCCGAGCGCTCCACCGTGGCGCCGTAGGTGATCACCGTGAGATGAGAGCCCTCGCGGACCTTCCTGGCGCGGCCGAACGGGATCATGTAGTCGGGGCCCGGGTAGCGCCCCTTGTTGTAGGTCTGGCGGTAGAGGTGCTTGTGCTCGAGGAACAGTACCGGATCGTCGCAACGGATCGCGGTCCGCAGCAGCCCGTTCGCGTCCTCGGCGGTCGCCGGGCAGACGACGTGCATCCCCGGTGTGTGCGCGAAGATGCTGGCCCCGGTCTGTGAGTGATAGACGGCGCCGCCCTTCAGATAGCCACCGTAGGTGACGCGCACGACCATCGGACATTTAAACGCGTTGTTGGAGCGCCAGCGGATAAGCGGCACCTCGTCGCGCAGCTGCATCATCGCGGTCCAGATGTAGTCGAAGAACTGGATCTCGACGACCGGCTTGAGGCCGCGCTGCGCCAGGCCGACGGCGCGGCCCACGATGTTCGCTTCGGCTAACGGCGAGTTGTAGACGCGCTCGGAACCGAAACGCTTCTGAAGTCCCCAGGTCACCTTGAACACGCCGCCTTTGCCCTTCACCTCGTCGAGCGCTGCCTCGCGGCTGGCGTCGGCGACGTCCTCGCCGAAGACCAGGATGGTGGGGTCGCGCTCCATCTCGTCTTTCAGGCAAGCGTTCAGCAGATCGACCATTGTCGTCGGATCGCCCTCACCGAACTGCGGCTCGGTCGCGAACTCGTCCGCTGTGGGGTCGACGTCCGGCGAATAGACGTAGAGGGTCGCCGTGTCGGGCTCCGGCTGCGGTACCTCGGCCGCTCTGTCCACCGCCTCCTGAATCTCGGCGTCGATCTCCGAGCCCAGCTTCTCCAAACCCTCCTCGCTGATGACGCCGCGGTCGAGTAGGACGCGGGCGAAGCTGACGACCGGGTCGCGCTCGGCCTCCTCCTGGCGCTCCTCCTCCGAACGGTAGAGACGCTCGTCATCCGACATCGAGTGCGAGTAAGGACGAATGACGTGAGCGTGAACGAGGGCCGGGCCCTGTCGCGCGCGGCAATGGGCTACGGCGCGCCTCATCGTTTCGTAGCTGGCCAGCGGGTCACAGCCGTCGACCTCGTCGATCATCAGAGCGGGCACGCCGCTCATGCACTGCGAGATGCTGCCGCCGGCGGTCTGTACCTCGATCGGAACCGAGATGGCGTATTTGTTGTCCTCGACCAGAAAGATGACCGGCAGTTTCAGGTTCGCCGCTGTGTTGATCGCCTCCCAGAACTCACCCTGGCTGGTCGTCCCGTCGCCGCATGTGACCAGCACGACCTCGTCTTCGTTGAAGCGATCGCTGCGATCCCTCAGTTCGTCGATCGACGCATAGCGGTGACCCGCCTCGGCGCAGCCCACGCCGTTGAGGAACTGGGTGCCGGTGGGGCTGGACGAGGTGACGATGTTCAGCTCGGCCTGTCCCCAGTGGCTGGGCATCTGGCGGCCGCCCGATGCCGGGTCGGAGACGGAGCCGAATCCCTGCAGAAACATCTCGTACGGCGTGACGCCGAGCTGCAGGCACAGCGCACGGTCCCGGTAGTAGGTGTAGAACCAATCGTATCCGGGCTTTAGCGCGAGGGCGGCGGCCACGCCGATGGCTTCGTGCCCCGCGCCGCTGATCTGGAAGAAGATGCGATTGCCCCGCTTGAGCTGCATCTCCTTGTCGTCAATGCGCCGGGAGAGCAGGATCGTCCGATAGATATCCACCAGCTGATCCTGACCTAGATCGCGGTCGTTACTGGCGAGTGTAGCCATTCGCTGCTGCCGTGATCTCCTTTTCCCACAAGGGTTTTCGCCGCCCGCTCAGACCTGGAGCGACCCACAAGATAGAGGGCATCCGCATCTCGCCGCCACCCGTCTGGTTGTTGCAACCGTCAGGGCACTGCCCGTGCCGAAGACATCATGCGTTTTCAAGAACATCTGGTGAAAACCGGGCCGAGTTTGTATACTACCTGTCCCTCTCATCACGCCGTGAAGAAGGAAGCGTTTCCCTAGTCCGGGTGGGCACGGGCGGTACGCGTGCTGTTGCTTAAGTGTATGTTCCAGCGTACTTTCTGAGGCCCAACTGATAGACAACCAGTAACCTTCTTGGAACGCGGCCGGCAATGGACGGTATCGTCTGCGACAACTGTTCTACGCCGCTTCCGGTCGGCAGTAAGTACTGCAACGAATGCGGTACGCCGGTGCCGGGCGAGGGCGAGCCGCGATCCTTCAATGGGTTCCCCACAGACCTGCGCCAGGCGTTGCAGATGGCGACGGCCGGCGAGTACGAGATCCACCACGAGCTGGGCCGCGGCGGCATGGGCTCGGTCTTCCTGGCCCGCGAGATCGGTCTCGACCGCTTGGTGGCCGTCAAAGTTCTGCCGCCCAGCCTGATGTTCGACGAGGGCTTGATCGAGCGCTTCAAGCGCGAGGCGCGGATGGTCGCCAAGCTCCACCATCCCAACATCATCCCCGTCTATCGCGTCCATCACAGCCACAACCTCGCCTTCTATACCATGCATTTTGTGCCCGGGCGCTCGCTGAACGAGCTGCTGGGGCGGAACCGGGTGCTGTCGCTCCCCGAGGTAGAGCGGATCATGCTGGAAGCGGCGGCGGGCCTGGGTTATGCGCACAAGCGCGGGGTCGTCCATCGAGACGTGAAGCCGGCGAACATCCTGATCGACGCCGAGGGCCACGTCCATCTCACCGACTTCGGTATCGCGAAGGCACTCGTCGGCAGCACGCAGCTGACCGAGACCGGGGCCGTCATCGGGACGCCGCAGTACATGGCACCGGAACAGTGCGAGGGGAAGTTGGTGGACGGTCGCGCCGACCAGTACTCGCTGGCCGCCGTCGGCTACCACCTGCTCGTCGGACATCCGCCGTTTCAGTCGGACTCGATGAAAGAGCTGCTCTACCATCACCTCTTCACGCCGCCGCGACCGCTCAACGCGCTGCGGCCCGAGACGCCGCTGCCGTTGCGGGACACGATCCACAAGGCGCTGTCCAAGGATCCCGCCGATCGCTTCGACTCGCTGGAAGACTTCCGCATGGCGATCGAGGGGAAGGGACCGCCGATCTTCGTGCCCTGGATCGACGCGCCCGACGAGCGGCGGCGCACTCCGCCGGCGTCGTCGGTGCCGGTGCCGCACCCCTATCGGCGTGCCACCGATCCGCCGACGACGCAGCGTCTGCCTGATGCGCCCTGGCTCACAGAGGGGCTGCGCAACGAGATTGCCTCCGGGCGATCCTCCGTCTATCGACGGACGATGGCCGGCCTCGCCGTCGCCTCGACCACGATCGCGGTGGTCGCCATACTCGCCATGACACAGGGCGCCGGCACCGGCGGCGCCTGGCTGAAGAGTGTTACCGGTGGCGAAGACGAGAGCGCGATGTCGCTGGCGGTGAACGAGCCAGGTGCGCCGGAAGGACCCGCGGCCGCGGGCGGGGAGACCGCTCAGCCTGCCACGACAGAGCCCGAGGACGGCCCCGATCTCGGCTACTTGGTCGTCGCCGGGAACCTGCCGCCCGATGCCAGACTGCAGGTGCCGGGGCAGGAGATCGACGTCGCGTTGACCGAAGGCCAACAGGTAGAGCTACCTACCGGAACGCATGAAGTCGTCGTGCGCGCCGCCGGATTCGATCCGTATCGGCGTGAGGTCGTCGTCGAGACGGGCGAGGAAGTGCCGTTGAATCTTTCACTGGTCCGGACGGCGCCGGCCCAGCCGCGGAGTCAGGCGCGCGTGGCTACCGATAACCGGCCGCTGATTCCCGTCGCTCTGCGGGACTCGCTCGATGCTCTGATGGCGGAAGCGCGCGCGCTTCACAATGTTGGCGCCTGGTGGGATGCGGCAGAGTGGTTCAAGGAGGTCCAGCGTTCAGCACTGGAAGGCGTGCAGTCGTATCGAAACGGTCAAGAGTTGCAGGCTTTGGCCGACAGTGCCAAGGGTGACCTGGAGAGAACGCGGCAGGCCTGTAGGTTGGAGAATCATCCAAACTGTCCATAGATTAGCGCCGGGAACTCATCGAGCAGTTGAATCGGTAACCCCGTCCACTGAGATGACGCAGCGGTACGCCTATCTTCTGCTGTTGGTTTGCCTCGCCGTGTCGGCGATCTTGCCGAACAGGCTAGAGGCTCAGGAGCGTGAGCCCTACTCCATCGATCAGCTCGTCGAATTGCTCGAGTCGGGCGTATTCTCCGACGAGCGCATCGAGATGTTGGTGAGAAGGAGTTGCATCGACTTCCGGGTCGATGACGAGGCTGCTCGGCGGCTGTCGGCTGCCGGTGCTTCATCGAGCTTGATCGCGAGCCTCAGAAGCCAGTGCGTGCGACTGCCTTCCGGGTTTGTGGACGCGGTCGTCGTGACGCCGGCCGAGCTCGATGTGGAGGTTGGGGCAACCCGCATCCTGCGTGCGCAGGCCATCGCCCCTGACAGCACGCAGGTCATGGGGGTCGTCTTCGAGTGGACCTCGGCGGATACCGCGGTGGCGGAGGTATCCAGCGGCGGCACGGTGCTGGCCAAAGCGCCGGGAGAGGTCCGCATCGCGGCGACGACCCAAGAGGGCCCGTCGGGTACGGCGCTGGTGCGCGTTGGAGCTGCGACGAGGGTTGAACCGGAGGAGATGCTCGAAGCCGAAGTCGCCGGCGCCAAGAGCGTCGGGACGGCGGCGGCGCTGGGCGTGGTGGTTCCCGGTGGCGGCGAGTTCTACACCGGGAACACGGGTAAAGGAGCCGCCGTGCTCGCCGGCTCGGCTGCTGCCCTGGCGGCGGGCTACTTCATCACCAGTGAGGAAATCCTCTCGGTCTCCTATAGCGCCACCGACCCGGGCACCTGCGATGCGGGGACCTGCACCTTCGACGTGACGCGGTCGGAGGAAGCCAAGGAGACCAACAACCTCGTTTACGGCGCCGCGGCGGCGGGCGCGATATGGCTGTACGGGTTGATCGACGGGATCCGCTCGGCTAGACAGTCGCGGGTCGCGCCGCCGGCAGGAGAGGGAGACGGGGAGCCGGACATCTCGCTGGAAATCATGCCTGCCGATGGAGTTCGCTACACCAGCTACGGCGAGCTCCAGCTCACCTTCATACGGATCCGATCGTGAGACAGAGGATCTGGATTCTCTGGCTTATCGTCCCGGCCCTCATAGCGTCGAGCTGTGAGGAGATTACGACCCGGGAAGGGGCGGGCACGCTCCGCGTGGAGATTAGTGCTACCGACTCGCCGTTCCTCGCCGCCGGCGACACGCTGGTCGGCGACACGGTGCGGTTCGAGGTGAAGGTGTTCGACGGCCAGCAGGAGATCTCCTCCGGTGATTATGAGTTCACCGCGTCGCCGGCGGCAGGGGCCGTGGAGGTGCTGGACGCGAACACGGGGCTGGCAACGTTCGCCGACGTCGGGCAGTCGACGGTCAGGGTGTCGGTCGGGCAACCGGACCTGGGTGGCGCGGTGACGTTGCGGGCCGAGATGACGGTGATCGTCAAGGAATACGACGTCGAGCTCACGCTCGTCTCTACGGTCACGGGCAGCGCCGTCGATGCCGGTAGCGGGCTGCTGGGAGATACGGTGCGGGTGGAGGCGACGGTCAGGAAAGGGACGGAGGTGATCCCCGACGCCGGCCTGACGGTCACCGAATCCTCTGACGACCAGGTGGCGAACACGGCCGCGGGTGGACCCGATGAGGTCTCGTACGATGGGACGGGCGACGCCACGCTCACGGTCACCTTTACCGACCCGGCGATCCCCGGTGACCTGCCGCTGACGGCGACGATCGACGTGTCGGTCAACGACTTCACGGTCGACGTGTTGGCGGAATCGCTGGTGCCGGGGTCGGATCACCTGATGAATGGTGATACGCTGATCACCGATTCCGTTGTCTTCAGGGCGCTGGTGGTCAGAGCCGTGACCGACACGCTCAAGAACAAAACCAGTGACGGTACGGTCTGGACGTCGTGGAGCGGCGGCAGCGTGATCGAGATGAAGGACGACTCGGTGGGTGCCTTCCGAGCGACCGGCCAGGATACGGTCTTCGTCGAGTTCACCGATCTCGACTTGCCGGGCGAGCCGTTCAAGCACGCGATCGAGGTGACGACCTACAACACGACGATCGACGTGACGACGCTGGTGGGCGGCTCGGACCACCTGGCCACCGGCGATACGCTGCTCAGCGACTCGGTGCAGGTCACCTCTACGGTGACCCGGGCCAGTGACGGGGATTCGCGACCTAGCTCGATCGACTATCTCGAGTCCACCGACTCCAGCGTCGTGAGCCCGTTGGACAATTCGATCGTAAAGAACCGGGCGCTGTTCGCCGATACCGGCACGGCGACGCTCACCGCGGTCCTGGCGCAGCCGCTGCTTCCGCGGGACAGCCTGCAAGACGCTCTCGACCTCGAGATCAGCACGTACGTCGTGACGGCGGATCCGACGACGCCTACGACGCCGGTCATGGGTGATACGGTTCAGTACGATGCCACGGTCATCGATACGCGCGACGGTTCCGAGATAGTCAGTCCCGGCCTCGCCTTCGCATCGTCCAACCCGACCGCAGTACGAATTCTTGACGCGTTGACCGGCCGTGGCCTCGCTCGCGATACGGGGAGCGCCGAGGTAGAGGTCACGCTGACCGATCCCGACCTGCCCAGGGGAACGGTCGCCGACACGTTTGCCGTGACCGACATCACCGACGATCGGTTTTATGGGACCTTCGATGTGACGACCGGAGATTTCGGTGACCCGGTGGTCATCGAGGCCAGCGAGGTGCACGACTTCACCGACAGCACGAAGATCGTCTTCCCGAACGGCACGGTCTTGTTCGTCGACCAGCTCAATGCGGCACGTGATACGATATGGGCGATCGTCGGCGCGGGGGCGAACACCGGCCAGCTGACGCTGTCGAACCTTTGGGCAAACGGGGCCGAGGACCGGGACGACGTCCCGACGCGGATTACGTTCACCGCGCCTCTGGGTACGGTTGCCGACGTGTTCGAGGTCAACGACACGTTCCCGCTGGCGCACGCCGACTCGTTCACGGTGCCCGGCGTATCAGGAGTGTTCTTCCAGGAGCACATGAGCATCGATCCGGCGAAGTCCGGACCGATCGACAACGACTTCTTCTGGTTCACGCTCAGCGAGAACGTCACGCTGGATATCACGGCCGAGTGGCAGCAGGGGGCGAACGTCGACTTCTACGTCTGCTCGGGAGTGAACGTGCCTCCCGACGACCTGCTCGGAACGCCGTGCCAGCTGGAAGCGTTCGACACCAGCACGACGGGACCGGAGACCGGCTCGGTCATGCTGATTACAGGTGGACCGTATGTGATCCGCTTTTGGTGCAAGGACAACTGTCCTGCGGTACCGCTGACTTACAAGGTGACTATCTCTAGGCAATAGAACGAGCAAGACACGAGAGGTGTGAGTGGCTAGAAAAGACCAGTTGATCATCTGCCCCGCCTGCGGCGAGGTTAACGCTGCCGAGAACGTCTCCTGCAGGGTCTGCCTGGCAGATCTCACCGGGGACAAGAAGTCCGCGTCCGCCTCGATCAGCCAGCTCGCGCATCTGTCGCAGCTGGTGAAACGCGTCGAGGTCACCAATCGGCGGCTCAATTTCCTGATCTTCAGCATCTGGCTGATCTTCGCGCTGTTCGTCGGCTGGACGGTGGTAGGGAGGATCATGGGCGTAGGCGGACCCGGCGCACTGCTGGACTGGCCGTTCTGAGATTCTCCGCGTCCAAACTGGGGGTGGTCCGAGGTACCAGGTCCACCCCATTCTTTGTTTCTGCAAGGCTTTTCCATCACACGGATCATTTCCGGGCCTCTGGTTGTCGCGCCTGACGTTGGTGGGCTAGATTTCAATCCTCGCCATCGGGCACGTGGCACGGAGGAGGCGATGGCCCCGCAGGGACTCGCGCTGGAAGAAACCAAGCTCGCCAGAGATCAGCTGGCCCAGGACGTCGAACGGGCGACGGGCGGCGACGTGGTAGTGGAACGCGTGCTCGGTGAGGGTCGGATGGCGCGGGTCTACCAGGCGGAGCAGCAGAGCCTGGAGCGCAAGGTCGCCGTCAAGGTGCTGCTGCCGCGCCGAGCCCGGGACCGGAGCACTCTGATCCGTTTCGGACGCGAAGCTCGGGCGATGGCGGGCTGTACCCACCCCGGTATCGTCAGCGTGTTCAGCGTCGGCGAGACCTCCCGCGGCCTTCCCTTCTTCGTGATGGAGCACATCGAAGGCGAGACGCTCGAGGAGCGGCTGCGTCGCAAAGGCAAACTGCCGCTTCGGGAGGTGACCCGCATCGTGACGGCGGTCGCCGATGCGCTGACTTACGCTCACGGCTGCGGGCTGGTGCATCGTGATGTGAAGCCGGCCAACGTGCTGCTCGAGCGGGGGACCGGCAGGGTCCTGCTGACGGACTTCGGGCTCGCGAAGGCGGTGAGGGGTGTCACTCGCATCACAACGCTCACCGGTACCGGCGAGATCATGGGAACGCCGGAGTACCTGAGTCCGGAGCAGGCGGAGCGCGGCGAGGTCGACGCGCGGAGCGACCAGTACTCGCTGGCGGTGATGGCTTACGAGATGTTGGCTGGCCTCCTGCCGTTCCCGGGGCCCACGCCCCAGGACTTCGTGCGACAGCATGTAGAAGACACGCCGCCCTGGCTGCCGAGGGTCGAGCCGACGATCCCCGTCGCGGTCTCCAAGGCGGTGGACCGCGGCCTGATGAAGGAACCGGGCGCCCGCTTCGGGAGCGCCGAGGCGTTCGGGCAGGCGCTCAAGGGGGCAAGTGAAGCAGCGCTGGCGGCCGAGCCGCGGCGCAGGCTGTGGTGGGGCTACGAGCGACAGCTCGTGCAGGCGACGGCAATATACGCCGGCGCGGCCTGGGGCGTGCTCGAAGCTCTGACATGGGTGCTCGAGACTTTCGGGCTGCCGATGGCGTTTCGGCAGCCGGCCCTACTCCTCGTCATCGGTGGCTTACCGCTCACCCTCGCTTTGCTCTGCTACGCGCGGAATCGGCCCCGGCCGATCGAGATCTGAAGCAGCGGCCAACTAATCGGGCTCCGCCGATTCGGTCTGAGCGTCAAAACCGGGCCGGGCCTCCGGGTGAGCGATTTGACCTCCGATGTAGGACGTCCAACCGACCCACCCCGTCAGAGCGATCACCAGGACGAGCAGGCTCGGAGCGAGCCAGCGCGGCAGGGACCGCGGCCGGCGGTTCATCAACAGGCCGAGAAGCGCGAAGGCGCCGATCACCTCCAGCGTGATGAGTGCCATCCGTCCCGCATCCTCGTGGCTGTGCAGCGCCTCCTCGGAGATCCCCGGCATCCCCTCGACGATCTCATGCGCCGGCTCACCCGTCAGGTATACCGGGATCGAGATGACGGCGACGGCGATGAGAATCACCATACCGGTGCGCGTCAGCTCCTCGCTCTTGCGCAGTATTCCCGCCATCAGCATGGCCAGGCAGAATATCAATCCGATCACCGGAAAGTGATTCAGTACGAGGTGCAGGTGTGCGCCGTTCATCTCAGCTCCTTTCGTCCGGTCGTACCGATCCAGAGATGACGGACAAAGGGGGCGCGTAACGGCGTCTTGTCAAGGAGCCGGCAGGCGCGACCAGGAGTTGTGCCCGGCGGATCTGGGTGCGGGTGATTGAGCTTGCCCCGCGGCTGGAATAGATTTGGGCTTCCGGAAGTCGAGGGGCGGTAGCTCAGCTGGGAGAGCGCCTGCCTTGCACGCAGGAGGTCGTGGGTTCGAGTCCCATCCGCTCCATCAAGTTAAGTGGCGTAGCCCGTTGGGTTACGCCACTTCGTCTGCGTGGGGCAAATGTCCCCTCTCACCAATTGTGTTCACCAATTTGACCCAATTCGGCGGGGGTCTATTTGGACACGGCCTCCTGCTTGACGATGCGTGTCGGCTGGTTCACCACGGCGTAAGTGGTAGCGCGGTCGGCGCGCTGGTAGATCTCCTGTACGGTACTTACCGTCTTCCACCCACCGGCAGCGGCAACGTCCTGAGCCGGCAGGTGCTTGCGCTCGGTCGCCCACATCCGCCGATAGGCATGCCAGAGTGAGCCATCCAAGGGTTCAACCCTGGCTTTCTTCTCAGCCTGCCGCAGCCACTTTGACGCGAGTTCGTAGCGTAGCGGTTCGGTCGGATCTCTCGGTGAGGGGAAGATTGGTGCTTCGGGGTTGAACGGAGGACGCTGCTCAAGCACTCGTTCCAACGCCTCACGCGCCAGCTCGTTGATCGGCGTACACCACTCGCGGCCTTCCTTGTCGGTGTCGGCAGGCCACGCAATCTCGCCATACCAAGGGACGCCTTTCGGCAGGTCCGAGGGCCGGGGGCTGTTGAGCCTAAGGTCGCGATAGCGCAGCGAGCAGATAGCCCAAATGCGACGGCCCGTAGCCACGGCGAGGTCCAGTAGCTCGGGCAGGTAGGTCGGTGTCACGCGGCGCTTGCGGCGGCCGCAAGGCAGGGAAACCGCCGGGTGCCACTCTACGTAGTGGTCGTGTAGACTCCGTGTTCGAGGTCTATTGCAGACGTTGCCCCAGGATAAGCGGTGTCGAGCACTGCAACTCTGGAGATGAAGACGAGAAACGGGATCCGACGCGATGTGCTGACGTTTCTGCTCGTCTTCGTCGTGCTCAGCACCGGCCTCTTCGTTCTCTTCTTCACCTACGGCGAATCGATCCCCCTGGTCTTCGCGATGATGTGGTCGCCCGGTATCGCGGCCATCGTTACGCGGGCAATCCACCGTTCAGGCGTGCGCGATTTCGGATGGGGCTGGGGCGGCACGCGCTTCCAGGTCGCGGCGTTAGTACTTCCCCTGGTGCTTTGCCTGGTCGTGTACGGTCTCACCTGGCTGACGGGACTCGGCGCTGCCTCCATAGCGGATTACTCGACTTATGGGACAGACATCGTCTACCGGATCGGTCTGACGGGTGCGCTGGGATTCGCCGTGGCTCTCGTTCTCCAGGTGCTTTACAGTCTTCCGGTGTACAGCCTATTCATCCTGGGGGAGGAGATCGGTTGGAGCGGCCTACTCACGCCGCAGCTCGCCAGGCTCACGTCGTTCTTCAAGACTTCCCTCATCGTCGGCTTCGTGTGGGCCGCTTGGCACTACCCCGCGATGATCGGCGGGTTCTATGGGATTGGGGACAGGAGCCTGTGGTTCACGATGCCGTGCTTCACGGCAATACTGGTCGGGTGTTCGTTCGTCCGGACTTGGCTGCGTCTCAAGTCCGGCAGCCTCTGGGTTGGGGTCTTCTTGCACTTCAGCCACAATCTGTTCATCCAAGACGTGTTTGGTCAGATCACCGTAGATCGAGGTCCAACCCCTTACATCGTTTCGGAGTTCGGAGTCGGTTTGGCCGTCGCCTACTCGGTGGCCGCGTTTCTGCTGTGGAAGAGGCGTTCTGAGTTGCCAAAAGCGAGCGGTCCAGCACCAGGGTTATCGACGACTTAGGCGCGCCGTTTTCGACAGCGTTAGGTTGGTAGTGGAGTCTCACACCGCGCCTCTCCCCAATTCTCTCACCAATTCGGTTCGATAGTATGCCGATTGCGGGGTAGGGGGAAGTAGGCACGATGCCGGATATGCCGCGCCAACACTAGGCAAGAGGTCGGAAAAGGGTGGGTTTAGTAGACGCCTTGCACGCAGGAGGTCGTGGGTTCGAATCCCATCCGCTCCACTCCTCCTCGTTCTGCGCGCAGGAGGTCGTCTGAAGGTGGCCGTCCGGCGAGCAGCAGAAGCAGACCTCAGGTCGCAGGTCGTCGGCTCGAGCCCTCTTCTGGCTCTTCCGGCGGCCTCATGTGGGGGAGCGGGCCGATGAACGATTCCAGGACTTCGGTCAGTCGATTCGAGGCCCTCGGAGATATGGAGAACAGGTCGAAGAGCGAATAGAGAAGCTCCACATCTGCGTCCAGCCATTCGTCCTGCTGATCACGTCGCGAGGTTTGGAGCTGGGTGACGGCCCGCTGCAACACACTTGCGACCTTGTACTGGACGCTGGGCCATTGGTCTCCGAAGAGGCCTGGCATCTCCGCGGACAGCGCATCAATCGCGTTGACGATTATCTCGCTTAGCGAAACGGGATTGGAGACTCCTTCCATCCTAGCATCCTCCGCTGAGGGTCGATTGCCACTTTACCCGTTGAGACGTCTGCGAAGGCGCCTGCGGATGCTTGCGACAGTGAGTTACGGTGTACGAGGAGGTCGGGCGCTTGCGGGACCGGAAGCAACGGCCGACGTGAAAAGGGCGGTAGGAAGAACAACGTGCGCACGTGCGCCTCAACTTCAGACTAGTGCGTGGATGGTCTATTGCAAGATGCCGGGTTCGGACTTGGATATCAAGGAGCCCGTGAGTGCAATCCCCGGAGCGACCGTTCTACACGGGGTGATCTCGCCGAGGAGTTGGCTTCAAGAGGCGTCTGTTGCCTGTCTGTAACCGTTGCCACATAATGAAAACGGGAAAGTAGTGGCGGCTGCAGCTTTTTTCCGCTCGTACGGGGATTGTCAGCCGTGGGAGTACCTCAGATACCCGGACACTTACGGGCCGGGCCTGCTGTCGTATTCAGGCAGCCCGGGAGAGCCGAATCTAGCCGCGATCCTTCTTCCTTCCTGACCGACATAACGAATGGTATCCCGGGAGGCGATGCCCTGCGCCGTTGCTTCCGATGCGGAGTCTGCGGTGGCTCGTGCCCTTCTGGGCAGGACATGGATCACACCCCCAGTCGTCTCTTCGCAATGATCCAGGCCGGTCTGTGGGATGAGGTTCTCCGCAGTAACACGCCGTGGTACTGCGTCGCCTGTTACTACTGCACCGTCCGCTGTCCCCAGGAAGTTCCCATCACCGATCTCATGTATGGGCTGAAACGCCTGAGCATCAAGGAGGGCCTGTGCGGAAAGGTCGATGGGCCGGACTTCTCACGGATCTTTATGCGCAACGTGGAGCGCTACGGTCGAAGCTTCGAGCTAGGTCTGGCCAGCCGATACAACCTCGCTCATAAGCTGCGCGAGCTGCCCGGCCTGGTCCCGACGAGTCTGGGGATGCTGCTCAAAGGCCGCATAGTCCTCAAGCCCCAGAGGGTTGAGGACATCAAGGGACTGCGGGCGATCCTGAGGCGCGCCAGAGCCCTTGGAGGGGCGCGATGAGGTACGCCTTCTTTCCGGGGTGCTCGCTGGCGCAAGCCGCTTCCGCCTATGCCGACTCCATCGGGGCGGTGGCAGGGAGTCTGGGCCTGAACCTGGCACAGATCGAGGATTGGAACTGCTGCGGCGCGACGGCTTACTTCGCCGAGGAACTGCTGCCGGCCTACGCGCTGGTGGCGCGAAACCTGGCGCTGGTGGACGGTGACCTCGATCAGGTGGTGACGCCCTGCAGCCTGTGCTATTTGAACCTGCGCAAGACGCAGCGCGCACTGGATGAGCACGAGGCTGTGCGAGCCGCGGTGGACGACGCCCTGGCCGCGGGCGGCCTCTGCTACCGGCCGGGTCGTACCACCGTGCGTCACCTGCTGGATGTGGTGGTCAACGATGTCGGCCTGGAGGCCATCGCCTCGAAGATTGCCCGGCCCCTGTATGGTCTCCGGGTAGCGCCCTACTACGGCTGCCTCACCGTGCGACCAGGCGGCGGATTCGATCATCCGGAACAGCCTGCGAGTCTCGATCTGCTGCTGAGCATCCTGGGCGCCGAGGTGGTCGACTTCCCCCTGAAGGCTGACTGCTGCGGCGGTCACATGACCCTGACTAGCGCTGAGGTGGCGTACGCCCTCCTGCGCCGTCTGCTTCAGAGCGCCACTGACCACGGAGCCGACCTTGTCGTCACCCTCTGTCCTATGTGCCAGCTCAACCTGGACGTGTATCAGCATTCGGTTAACCGGCAGTTCGGAACGAACTTCCGCCTGCCGGTCCTGTTCTTCACGCAGGTCATCGGGCTCGCCTTTGGCGTAGCGCGGAAAGCCTTGGGCATAGGGAAGGAGACAGTGCCGGCGGGACCGGTTCTGGACAGCAGGTGGAGCGCGGAGCGGGTGGCGCCCGAGAAGAAACAACGGCCTCGCCGTAGCCGGCGGGAGACGAGCCTTCCGATGCCTGCAGCGAGGGACGGGTGACATGACCGAGAGGATCGGTGTTTATGTGTGCCACTGCGGGTCGAACATCGCCGGCACGGTCGATGTAGAGAGCGTGGCGCGCTACTCTGCGACGCTGCCCGGAGTCGTGGTGAGCCAGGACGACAGGTTCATGTGCTCCGAGCCGGGTCAGGAACTCATCGTCCAACATATCCGTGAGCACGGCTTGAGCCGGGTCGTGGTCGCCGGCTGTTCGCCGCTACTGCACGAGCGGACTTTTCGAGCGGCGTGTGCTCGCGCAGGCCTCAATCCGTACCTCTTAGAGGTCGCCAACATCCGAGAGCAGTGCTCATGGGTCACACCGGACCGGGCCGCCGCCACGGCAAAGGCCAAGGCGGTGGTGGCCGGCGCGGTATGTCGGGTCGGCAAGCACGAGCCGCTGGAACCTCAGAGAGTACCTGTTAAGCGAGAGACGCTGGTGGTCGGCGGTGGCATCGCTGGAATCCAGGCCGCCTTGGAGCTGGCGGATGCGGGGTACCCCGTCATCCTGGTGGAGCGTGAGCCATCAATCGGTGGACACATGGCCCAACTGGACAAGACGTTCCCTACGCTCGACTGCTCTGCGTGCATTCTCACCCCGAAGATGGTCGCGGTCGGGCAACACCCGAACATCACGCTGCTGACCTATAGCGAGGTCGAGGAGGTCGGCGGCTACGTCGGCAGTTTTGTGGTCAGGATTCGGAAGAAGGCTCGCTACGTGTCCGCGGAGACGTGCACGGGCTGTGGTGTCTGCGAGGAGAAATGCCCGATCCGGGTGGTAGACGGTGCATTCGAGGCCGGCCTGGGCTATCGCAAGGTCATCTACACGCCCTTCCCACAAGCGGTGCCCAAGATACCGGTCATCGATAAGGAGAACTGCGTCTACTTCCAGCGCGGGAAATGTAAGGCGTGCGAGGTCTTCTGCCCGACCGGCGCCATCGACTGGGAACAAGATGATGAGGTTCTGAACGTCGAGGTAGGGAATATCATTCTGGCTACGGGCTATCGGCTGTTCGATGCGCGGCGCATTCCGCAGTACGGCTACGGCCGGCTGGCCAACGTCTTCACCAGCCTGGAGTTCGAGCGCATGTGCAACGCCGCCGGGCCGACCGGTGGCAAGGTCGTCTTGCGGGATGGCGAAACGGAGCCGCGGCGCGTGGCCATCGTCCATTGCGTGGGGAGCCGCGATCGGAACTACAACGCGTACTGCTCCAGCGTGTGCTGCATGTACTCGCTCAAGTTCGCGCACTTGGTCCACGAGCGGTTCCCCAAGGCCGAAGTCTACAACTTCTACATCGATATCCGCGCGCCGCGGAAAGGCTACGAGGAGTTCTATCACCGGTTACTGGACGAGGGCACGCACTTCGTCCGCGGCAAGGTCGCACAAGTCACAGACGTTGCCGAGACGCCGGACGAGGATGGGCATCTCATCGTCCTAGCAGAGGACACGCTCGTCGGCCGGCAACGCCGGGTACCGGTAGACATGGTCATACTCAGTTGCGGGCTCGAGCCTCAAGAGGACGCCAGCGAGGTAGCGCGCCGCTTCGGGACTAGCTGCAGCCACGATGGCTTTTTCATCGAGCGGCATCCCAAGCTGGATCCCGTGGCCACGACCACCGACGGAGTGTTCATCGCCGGCGCCTGCCAGGGACCGCAGGACATCCCATCGGCGGTGGCTCAGGGAGCGGCCGCCGCCGCCCGTGTGGCGGGACTGATCAGCCGGGGCGAGGTAGTGTTGGAGCCGGTGCTTGCCACGGTAGATGAAGCGGCATGCAGCGGTTGTGGGGAGTGCATTTCGGTCTGTCCCTACTCAGCCGTGGAGCTGCTGGAGGAACCAGGGACGGCGCACGTAATAGACGCGTTGTGCAAGGGCTGCGGCGTCTGCGTCGCCGCCTGCCTGTCCAAGGCGATCAGCCTCAGCCATTACAGGGACGAGCAGTTGGTGGCACAGGCAAGAGGGTTACTCAGTCTAGACTCTCGTACGTCTGAGCAGGACTTGGCGACGGCTAGATGAGATCGTAGGGTGGCGTCCGAAACGTGGCGAGGTCGCGATATGCCGGGTAGTGATGGCTACGAGCCGGTCATCATCGGTTTCCTGTGTAACTGGTGCTCGTACCGGGGTGCGGACCTGGCGGGCACGTCGCGACTGACGTACCCGCCGAACCTACGGGTGGTGCGCGTGCCGTGTTCCGGGCGAGTAGCGCCCGAGTTGGTGCTCCGCGTGCTGCACGAGGGCGCTGACGGTGTGCTCGTCCTCGGCTGCCATATCGGAGAGTGCCATTTCCACGAGGGCAATCACCGCATGGTCCGGCGCATGCAGGTGTTGCAGCGGCTCATCGGCTACGCCGGGGTCGAACCGCGACGGCTGCATTGGGACTTCGTCTCCGCCGGCGAGGGCGGACGCTTTACGCGTATCGTCACCGAGTTCACCGAGACCCTCCGGGCGCTTCCACCGTTCAGGTCAAGGCTGCGCGTCGCGAAACCTGGAACAGTAACCGATGGCGACTGGAGTGCCGTGGCCGTAGTGGGCGAGCGCGACCACGAGATCAAAGGGCCAAAGGATCCCCGCTGGCCGGAGTTGCGTGAGGCGGTCGCAGGCGCGCTGGCCGACAGTGCTGGCGTACTGGCGTTGCGGACGGCCCACGGCGACGTGGCGCCGCATCTGTTCCAGTCGTCGGACGAGCTGGATGGTCTCGCTCTCTGGCCCAAGTACCCGCTGCCGGCTGTCGTCCGGCGGCTCCAGGAAAGCCATCCCGAGATACGACTGGCGGTCGTCTGCCGGGCCTGCGAAGAGCGGGGCCTGGTGGAGATGGCCAAGCATCGCCAAGTGGACTGGCAGAGGCTGAGCCTCATTGGCGTGGCATGTAGTCCTGAGGAGGTGGAAGCCTGCCGCTGCGCCGAGCCGAATCCGGGGCATACCCACCGGGTCGTGGGGGAGGGCGCGGCCGGCGGAGCAACCGATCGCGTGTTGGCAGCGCTGCCTGAGTCGATCGAAGAACGGCTGGCCTTCTGGCGTGCCTGGACCGACAGGTGCATCAAGTGCTACGCCTGTCGCGACGCCTGCCCTCAGTGCTTCTGCCGCGCCTGCGCCCTCGAGGACGACCTCTGGGTCGAGCGGGGCTGGTTGCCGCCGCCGTATCCCATGTTCCACCTGATCAAGGCTATGCACATGGCTGGCAAGTGTGTGGCTTGCCGGGAGTGCGAGATGGCGTGTCCGGCTGAGATCCCGCTGACCATCCTCTACCGGATGGTAGGCCAGGACGTGGCAGAGTTGTTCGGTTATCGGACCGGGACCGATCTGGAGGCGGTGCCGCCTCTACTCCCGAAACTCGAGCAGGAAGTCGGGGCATGAACTACCACAATGTGCGCACCACGTGTGTCTACTGCGGTGTGGGGTGCGGGATGCACTTGCAGGTACTGGATGGGGAAGTGGTGGGGGTGTTGCCGGCCAAGACCCACCCGGTCAGCGAAGGTCACCTGTGCATCAAGGGGTGGAACGCCCATGCGTTCATCCGCCATCCCGATCGACTTACACAGCCGTTGATCCGGCGGAACGGTGGTCTCAAAGCTGCCACGTGGGATGAGGCGGTAGGTCTGGTGACGGAACGGCTCGAGAGGATCAAGTCCGGATACGGTCCCGATTCGATCGGTGTTCTCTCCTCGGCCAAGTGCACGAACGAGGAGAACTACCTGCTTCAGAAGTTCACCCGCGCTGTTCTACGCACCAACAATATCGACCACTGCGCGCGCCTTTGACACAGCCCCACGGTGGCCGGTCTGGTCACCGCGTTCGGCAGTGGGGCGATGACCAACTCGATTCCCGATCTGGAGCAGGCCGATTGCATCCTCGTCACGGGCTCCAACACCACCGAGACGCACCCCATCATTGGTACGCGCCTGCTGCGCGCCCAGCGCCGCGGGGCGAGGCTGATCGTAGCCGACCCACGGCGGACCCAGATAGCCCGGTGCGCAGACCTGCATCTGCGTCAGCGCCCGGGCACCGACATCGCCTGGCTCAACGGGATGGTGCACGTCCTCATCAAGGATGGCTTGGCAGACGAACGGTTCATAGCAGACCGCAGCGAGGGCTTCGAGGAACTCGAGGAGACAATCTCCGAATACACGCCCGAACGAGTCGAAGAGATCGCAGGCGTCTCCCGGGAAGATCTCATCCAAGCGGCGCACTGGTTCGGCAAAGCCGAGCGGGCGGCGATCGTTTACGCCATGGGCATTACCCAGCACACAAGCGGTGTGCAGCACGTCTGGGCGTGCGCGAACCTGGCCATGCTCACCGGGAACGTGGGCCGCCGGGGTACCGGCGTGAACCCGTTGCGGGGGCAGAATAACGTCCAGGGTGCGTGCGATATGGGAACGCTCCCTAACGTGTTTCCTGGGTATCAGTCCGTCGAAGACCCCGAGATTCGCGACAAATTCGCGCGGGCTTGGAATGTTCAGGCTACGGGCGGGCGCGACGATCCCTTCCCCTCAAGCGCCGGCCTGACGGAGACCGAGATGGTGGGCGGAAAGGGCGATCGCGTCCGAGCTATGTACATCGTGGGCGAGAACCCTGTGGTCTCCGAGCCGGATGCGAATCGCGTGCGGCAGGCTCTGGGAGCGCTCGAGTTTCTCGTGGTCCAGGACGTCTTTCCATCCGAGACGGCGGAGCTGGCGGATGTGGTGCTGCCTGCTGCTGTATGGGCAGAGAAAGACGGGACGTTCACTGCCACCGACCGCCGGGTGCAGCGAGTCCGCAAAGCCGTGGAACCGCCGGGCGAGGCAAAGGCGGACTGGCAGATCATCTGCGAGCTGGCCGAGCGCACGGAACCGGACGGCAAATGGAACTATTCGGGTCCCTCCGAGATCATGAACGAGATTGCGTCACTCACGCCTATCTATGGCGGGGTGAGCTACACGCGCCTGGAACAGCTCGGCTTCCTGCAGTGGCCCTGCCTGGGGGTCGACGATCCGGGCACGCCGTATCTTCACGAGGGGCAATTCACCCGAGGGCGCGGCCGCTTCCACGCCGTTCATCACGAGGCGGCGGATGAGCTACCTGACGAGGACTACCCGCTCTTGCTTACTACTGGCCGCCTGATGTTCCAGTATCACAGCGGAACACTCAGTCGGCGCTCGCCCAAGCTGGAGCAGGAGGCTGGTGCATGCTTGGTCGAGGTCAACCCCGATGACGCCGGGGCGATTGGGCTCGGAAGCGAGCGGCGGGTTCGGGTCTGCAGCCGTCGCGGCACGATCGACGCAGCGGTCCAGATAACGGATCGAGTAGAGCGCGGAATCGTGTTTATCCCCTTCCACTTCGTGGAGGCGGCCGCGAACGTGCTGACCAACCCCACCCTGGATCCCAGGGCCAAGATCCCGGAATTCAAAGTGTGCGCTGTCCGCCTCGAGCCCGCGGCGGAGTAAGCGGCGAGCATTAGAGAGCTCAAACCCTTGGTCGCGGTGACACAGACGGTGACAGTGCCCACCGGCGCTGGCCAGCGCAACATCCTCGAAAACCAGCATAATCTGGCGCTCACTGGCGCTGGCTGGCGCCAGTTGGCGGACTTGCACGCAGGAGGCCGTGGGTTCGAATCCCATCCGCTCCACTCTCCATAACAAAGGCTCACTGGCAGTCTAGAAGCTGATCCAGTAGTTGAGCTTGACGAGGAAGGTGTTCTCGGCTTGTGCGTCGAATACGCGCCGCATGTCGCCGAACCCGCTGAAGGAGCCATCCTGCCGATGCTCACTGCGCCCGTGCTGCCACACGAGAAAGAGGGTCGAGCCCAGCAGGTACTCCCAGCGCAGCACGACGTTGGAGCGGAATGACAGCACCGTGAAGTCGGGGTTCCCGATGTTGATATCGGCGGTGCCATCGCCGTTGAGATCCACCGAGGTGTTCCCGTCCGCATCGACCAGTAGTTGGTCGTCGGCGTACACGCGGAACCGGTCGTCAAAGCTCGCCCCACGGGGGTCGTCCACCTGCTTGTAGCGATCGTACGCCCCGGCCGAGACGAACGGCTCCGCATAGACCTGCAGCGAGAGCGTCGGCGTGAAGGTGAGATTCGCCCGGAAGACCATGCTCACCGTGGTCTGCTCGATCTCGCCAAACACGTACTGGGTCGAGCCCAGGGCCTCGTCCGTCTGCAGGTACTGCCAGGTGTTGAAGCGGCGCGAGAGCTGGGGGGCCAGCATGACGTCCATGTTGCTGGCGAGGCGCCAGGAGACCCCCGTCTCGAGCCCCCACCACCAGGAGCCGCTCTGGTCCTGGCGGCCGAACCTACCGCCGATCTCAGCGCTCAGCGTCTTGCGCTGGTCGGTCCACAGCCCCCACCAGCCGTTGGTCGCGGCGGGGGTGAGGAAGCTGGGCCCGCCACGGAGCGCCCTGCTGGAGAGTCCGCCGATCTTGCGGCCGATCCCGCCGTAGCCGCCCCAGTAGTTCGCGAACGTCCCGTCGAACTTGACCTCGCCGCCGGCGTTCACCCGGTCCCAGCCGTAGTTCCACACGGCCGACTGCTCGAAGGTCAGTTCGAAGTAGCGGAACACCTTGCCCGGCTCGTGCCAGCGCCGCTGCACCCAGGCCCACTGGAAGTAATAGTCGGCGCCCCAGTGAAAGCCCACGTCGTTCACCTCGAAGCCGGGAGATTTAGTCTGGATATCGAGCAGTGCGCGCCAGTCACCGGACCGCTTGTGGATTTCGACCTCCCAGGCGAAACCACTGAGCGACGTGCGCGTGGGATCGTAGGTGACGTAGTCGTTGTCCGGACGCTGGAGGTAGCGGGCCGAGGACCGCTGCGTGCGGTCGATCGCGTCGGCGCTGCCGCGCACGTGGCTCCCCACCAGGTATCCAGTGATGCTCCAGCGGTCGCGCGCGAAGCGGTGGTTCACGTTCAAGCCGAGCGTGTAGGCGTCGCTCCGCAGCCAATCGAGGTTGTCCGTCAGCGCCCGGTGCATCCCGGTACTGAACAGGCCGACTTGCGTCTGGCCGTCGCGGAAGTCGCGCGCCACGCGGGCCACGCCGTACCAGGTACGGGGCTCCACCACGTCGCGGAACTCGTTACCCAGGCTGTCCACCACGCGCGCCTCCTCCTCGGCGGTGAGCGCCCCCGTGAACCCGAGGGTCCAGCCATCGACCGTCTTCCCGCTGAGCTTCGCGGCGCCCAGGATCGTCGTCTGCCGCACGGTCTCCGCGTAGCCGCCGCGGGGGTCGGCCCGTCCCTGCGGGCTGCGCCCGATGCGCCGCGTATAGAACAGCTGCTCTGGGCCGCCGAGGGATAAGCGGAACATGTCCATTCCCTCGATGAAAAACGGCCGCTTCTCCGGGAATAAGGTCTCGATGGCGGAGAGGTTCACCACGGCAGGGTCGGCCTCCACCTGCCCGAAGTCGGGGTTGATCGTGCCCTGCACGGTGAAGTTGGAGGTCAGGCCGATGGTGAAGTCGGCGCCGGCAGCGGCGCTCTGCTCTCGCCCGGTCAGGAACGGATCGCCCTCCTCGCCGGGCGCGCGGGTGCCCGAGGCCAAGATGTAGGGCAGCACCTCGATACGGCGCGGCGCCTTCACGCCCTGGAGCCCAACGAGGTCGCCGAACTGCGACACCCAGCCCTCCTGGTCTTTCGAGGGCACGCGCCAGTATTGCTCCTCGTTCAGGCGATTGATGCGGCGGTAGACGTTAAGCCCGAACTGCTCCTGGTTGGCGGAGAAGCGAAGCTGACTGAACGGGATACGGAACTCCGCGGTCCAGCCTTCGGGATCGCGCGACGTGGCGACGTCCCACACAGCATTCCAGGAGTCGTCCTCGGCGCCGTCGTCGTACAGGTAGATGTCGCGCTTCACGCCGGCGGCGTTCACCGAGAAATAGAATGCCGTGCGCCGGTCGTAGTACGAGTCGATCGCCACACCGATCCAGTCGGAGGGCGACGACTCGTCGCGCCGCGTGAGGCGCCCGCTGATCTCGTTGGCCTTGGAGTCGTATGCCCGGACGCCCACATACACGGCGTCGTCGGTGTAGAGGACTCGTGCTTCGGTGCGCTCCGTGCCGGGCTCCCCCTCGTCCGGATCGCGCTGGGTGAAGTCGCAGATAACCGGCGCGGCCTGCCACGCCTCGTCGTGCAGCTTGCCATCCAGGTGTGGCGCTTCCGGAGCGGCGCGTATCGCCACGGCCGCGGGAGGAGGCTCGACGCCGGCGGGTGTCGAGGCAGCCGAATTCTGGGCAGCGGCGGGCGCCGCGAACCCCACGACTAGCAGCAGGGCGGTACAGGCCACCGGCAGGCGTTTCGGGGTGAAACCTGGTGCCATTCGCCTCGTCTCACAGTGGTACAGGAACCCCGAGCCGGCCTGTCGCATTCTGACAAAGCTAGCGCAGTCCCCTCCCGGAGAGGTGCGATGGCAACACGCTGATCTGTGACGACCAACGGCTGCCAAACAGCTGCCAGCGTGCGAGTGCAACGTTACTTCAATCACGGTTTGACCACTCGCGTGCGCCGGCGGCCGCCGCGGCCTCCCAGGTCAGCCTCACGGATTCCAGATCACGGCGCGACCCTCGCCCGAGGCGGTCGTGCTAATACCCACCACCTGGCCTCGGTCGTTCACGGCCCTAGCCTGGCTGATGGTGCCCCCCAGCGTGCCGAGATCGGTCATCACCCCGCCCTCCCAGATGAAGCCGTGGAACTCGCCCGAGGCGGTCCTGCTAATACCCACCACCTGGCCTCGGACGTTCACGGCGAAAGCCGCTACGGTGAACCCCAGCGTGCCGAGATCGGTCATCACCCC
>JABAOC010000733.1_pt2 | contig 76567 bp, 65 predicted proteins | sample 7062161 | NCBI WGS metagenome assembly JABAOC01 (sample SAMN14538625, study PRJNA623070) | marine sediment metagenome | biome: marine biome [ENVO:00000428]; feature: marine pelagic biome [ENVO:01000023]; material: deep marine sediment [ENVO:00002113] | place: India: Gulf of Khambhat ... | reverse complement strand
ATTCCCAAAAGACTTCCCAGTTCTGCAATGGAACGTCCCTACATCCCTTCGTCGGCGGACGGTCCGTAAATCGCCGGTAGGGGAACCCCGTTGAGCCGCAGGAAGACCGAGAGCTGCCCGCGGTGATGGATCGCGTGGTTCATCACCATCCAGCGAATCACCCCGTTCCTCGGCTCGGTGAAGATCTCCTCGCCGCCTTTCTTCAGCGTCCATGACCTGTTGAGCTCCTCGTCGCTGGTCGACTCCAGGGCCTCGAGGAACTTGGCGACGTTGGTGTCGAATAGCTCGAGGATCTCCGAGACCGACCGCAGCTCTGCGGGTTGATACGGCTCGCCGCCCGGCGGGTTAATGTCCAACTCGTCCAGCGTCAGCGCGTGAACGCCCCAGCTGGGCATCTCGGCCAGATGCGTGGCGAGGCGGTTCATCGTCATCGACTTGTCCGCCGGCTTCCACTCCAGTTTGTCTTCGGGCACTCGTTCCAGCAGCTTGCGGGTGGCTGCGCTCTCCGTCGTGAATTCGACCAATAGGGCTTCTCTGATCGCCACGGTCGTTCTCCTTCTCTGGTCGGGATTCGCAAGTCAACTGGCCATAATAGTCGGAACTCGAGCACTCCGACAAGGCGGGCGCGAGTGAGCGGTGGCCGTCTTGTCGTCGGCCGAGCGGGTGGCCATCCTTACTCACCCTAACACTCGCCGCAGGCCCCCCAGCTTCGTGGCCGCCGCGGCTGGCGCGCTCGAAGGTCGCCAGGCAGATACACCTACCGCCAAGGAGGAATCTGACGATGCGAATAAAGATCGGTCTCACGCTCGTGGCTGCGTTCTTGACGACAGCTTCAGTGGCAGCGGCCCAGACCTTCCCGGTTGACGACCCGGTCATCCAGCGCATCTGGGAGGAAGGGATGGAGAACTCGCAGGCCTATAGTCTGGCGCAGGCGCTGCTCGACTCCATCGGTCCGCGGCTGAGCGGGTCGCCCGCCCACAAGGCGGCAAACGATTGGGCGGTGCAGATGTTCAGCGGCTGGGGCATCGAGGCCCGCAACGAACAGTACGGCACCTGGATGAACTGGGAGCGCGGCATCACACACATCGATCTGGTGGAGCCCCGGGTCCGCAGCCTGGAAGGGATGCTGCTGGCCTGGAGCGCCGGTACGCGCGGGACGGTCAGGGGCGAGGTTGTGATGTTCCCGGACGTGCCGGACTCCGCCGCTTTCCAGTCGTGGCTGCCCGAGGCGCGAAACAAGTTTGTTCTCATCAGTTACGGCGAGCCAACCTGTCGACCCAACGACAACTGGGAGGAGTACGCCACCGAGGAGTCGTTCGAGCGTATGCAGGCCGAGCGCGACACGGCGCGCCGGGAGTGGCGGGATCGAATCGAGCAGACCGGTTACGACCAGCGTCAGATTACCAGCGTTCTCGAAGAGGCGGGTGTCCGAGGGATCCTGACGTCCAGTTGGCCCGGCGGTTGGGGCGTGCAGCGGGTGTTCAGCGCCATCACCGAGCGGGTGCCGGCGCTGGCGTTGAGCTGTGAGGACTACGGTCTGCTCTTCCGACTCGCCGAGCACGACCAGGGGCCGGTGCTCGAGGTCGAGGCGGAAGCGCGCTTCCACGGCGAGGAGCCGATATTCAACACGATCGCGGAGATTCGCGGTACGGAGAAGCCCGACGAGTACGTCGTGTTCTCGGCCCACTTCGACTCGTGGGACGGCGGCTCGGGCGCCACCGACAACGGGACGGGCAGCGTCACGATGCTGGAGGCGATGCGGATCCTCAAGGCTGTCTATCCCAATCCGAAACGGACGATCATTGCCGGACTGTGGGGCGCCGAGGAGCAGGGGCTCATCGGGTCGCGAGCCTTCGTGGCCGACCATCCCGAAGTGATCGAGGGGCTGCAGGTGGTGCTGAATCAGGACAACGGGACCGGGCGGATCGTGCGGGCCACCGGGGCGGGCCTGACGCGGGCCGGCGAGTACTTCGGGCGTTGGCTGTCGATGATTCCGACAGAGATCTCACGACACATCGACCTCACGTTACCGGGGACGCCGAGTGGTGGTGGTAGCGATCACGCGTCGTTCCTCTGCACGGGGGCGCCCGCCTTCTTCTTGGGGGCGCACAGGTGGGCGTATTTCCCCTACACGTGGCATACGAACCGCGACACGTTTGACAAGATCGTGATCGATGATCTCAAGAACAACGCGACGCTGTTCGCCATGCTCGCCTACCTCGCATCCGAGGAGGAGGAGTTGATGCCGCGGGACCGGCGCGTGCTGCCGGTGAGCCAGCGGACCGGAGAGCAGATGACCTGGCCCGAGTGTCGGGCTCCGATGCGGAGCTGGGAAGAATACCGCTCGCGGTAGATATCGTAGTGGGAATGGGAGGAACAGAGGGAATTCGGCAATTCATGACTGTCAATTAATCATGGATTGCCGAATTCCCGTTGCAGCGGAGTCGTACATGTGAACAGAGCCCTTAGTGCGCTTCGTTACTCGCTCGTCGTGGTACTGGCGAGTGCAGCGGCCTGCCGCCCGAGTTCGGCCGACAACGCGGAGGGTTCTGCGGCGGCGCCCGCTGATTCGGGGCGCACACGGGTGGTTCTGCTGGGCACCGGCACGCCGAACGCCGAGCCGGAGCGTTCGGGCTCGGCGGTGGCAATCGTTGTGGCCGGCACGCCGTACCTGGTCGATCTGGGCCCGGGGGTGGTGCGGCGCGCGAAAGCGGCCTATCAGACGGGCATCGCCGGGCTGGAGGTGCCAAAGCTCAGGTTCGCCTTCATCACGCATCTGCACAGTGATCACACCCTGGGCTACGGCGATTTCATCTTCACGCCGTGGGTGCTGGAGCGCGACGTCCCGGCGGAGGTGTTCGGACCGGCCGGCCTGCGGGCGATGACCGATCACCTGCTGGCCGCTTACGAGGCGGACATACGGGTTCGCCTCGACGGCCTCGAGCCCGCCAACCCGGATGGCTACAGGGTGAACGTGCACGAGATCGAGCCCGGTCTCGTATACGAGGATGAAAACGTGCGGGTCACCGCCTTCCTGGTCGAGCATGGGGCGTGGTCACAGTCGTTCGGCTATCGCTTCGAGACGCCCGACCGGACGATCGTCGTGTCGGGTGATACCGGCCCCAGTCCGGCGATCGCCGAGAACTGTCGCGGCTGCGACGTGCTGGTTCACGAGGTGTACTCGCAGGCGGGGTTCGAGCGCCGGGAACCGGTTTGGCAGCTCTACCATGCCAACTCCCACACCTCGTCGCTGGAACTGGGCCGCATCGCGGCGCAGGCACAGCCGGGTTTGCTCGTCCTCTATCATCAGCTACTCTGGGGCTCGACGCCGGCGGAGCTGGTCGATGAAATACGCCAGGTCTATGATGGAGCAGTCGTGTATGGGAACGACCTGGATGTCTTTTGATCTGTTTCAGTGAGCGTTGCTGATCAACAGGAGGCGCCATGTCAGCCGCAACCGAGTTCAGCCGCCGTCGTTTCCTCGCCTACTTCTCGGGTATCGGTCTTTCGTCCACGCTGCTTCCTGGCGCGCTCTGGAAGTTGCTACAGGATGAGGAGGAGCTCAGGATCACCAAGGAGATGATCGCCGACTGCGAGGTGGTCGCCGGCCTCGAGTTCACCGACGAAGAGCGCGAGTTGATGGTGCAGGGGCTCAACCGCCGGTTGGACGGCTATGAAGTGATCCGCAGCCTCGAGCTGGTCAACAAAGTGCCGCCGGCGCTCTACTTCGAACCTGTGCCGCCGGGCCGCACCGTGACCCGCGAGCCGGGGGTCTCGCGCCGCAGCGAGGTACGGATCGATCGGGTGCCGTCGGACTTGGAGGAAGTCGCGTTCTGGCCGGTGACGCACCTGGCGAAGCTCATCGAGACGCGGCGTCTGTCGTCGGTACAACTCACCACGATGTACCTCGAGCGACTGAAGAAGTACGGGCCCAAGCTCGAGTGCATAGTCACGCTCACCGAGGAGCTCGCCCTCGAGCAGGCCCGTCAAGCCGACGCTGAGATCGCCGGCGGCACCTACCGCGGTCCGCTGCACGGTATCCCGTGGGGTGCGAAGGATCTCTTGGCGACACCCGAGTACAGGACGACGTGGGGCGCCGAGCCGTACAAGGACCAGGTGATCGATGAGGACGCGACGGTGGCCGCGCGGCTTGAGGAGGCGGGCGCCGTGCTGGTGGCGAAGCTGACGCTGGGGGCGCTGGCGATGGGCGACGTCTGGTATGGTGGCAGGACGCGCAACCCCTGGGACTACGAGGAAGGTTCGAGCGGCTCGTCGGCCGGCCCGGCGGCGGCGACGGCGGCGGGGCTCGTGGGCTTCGGCATCGGCACCGAGACCCTGGGGTCGATCGTCTCGCCGTGCACGCGCTGCGGTACGACCGGTTTGCGGCCCACTTTCGGACGCGTGAGCCGCTACGGTGCGATGGCGCTCTCCTGGAGTATGGACAAGGTCGGTCCGATCTGTCGCAGCGTCGAGGACTGTGCGCTGGTGTTCGAGGCGATCTACGGTCCCGACGGGAAGGATCTTACGGTCGTGGACCTGCCATTCGTCTGGGACGCCGAGCTCGATGTAAGGAATCTGCGGGTCGGTTATCTGAAGAGCGCTTTCGAGGAGGAGCGCGAGCGCCAGCCGGAGTGGAAGGCGTTCGACGAGGCGGTACTGGAGACCCTGGGTTCCTTAGGGATCGAGCTGATCCCGATCGAGCTGCCGGATCTGCCGGTAAGCGCGATGCGCACAGTTCTCAGCGCCGAGGCGGCGGCGGCCTTCGACGATCTGACACGAAGCGGGCGCGACGATCTGCTGAAACGTCAGGACAGGGGCGCCTGGCCCAACTCGTTTCGCCAGGCACGGTTCATCCCCGCCGTCGAGTACATCCAGGCCAACCGAACGCGCACGCTGCTGCTGGAAGAAATGGCAGAGGTCATGTCGCAGGTGGACGTCTACGTCACCCCGTCCTATGGCGGCAACAACCTCACGCTGACCAATCTCACCGGACACCCGTGTGTTGTTTTGCCGAACGGGTTCCGGGAAGATGGCACGCCGACGAGCATCAGCTTCATCGGCAGCCTCTACGGCGAGTCGGAGGCGCTGGCGGTAGCGCGTGCGTATCAAGAGGCGACCGACTTCCACCTGAGACGCCCACAGCTCCAATCCTGATAAGCTTGACGCGGCCATCGAGGAGGCGGCGATGGTGAGGCCGCAGCTCGAGCGCTCGATCGGGATCGTGCGCGCGACGGCGATGGTGGTGGGCACCATCATCGGCGCTTCGATCTTCGTCCAACCATCGCTGATCACCGGTCAGGTCCCATCGATTCCTGGTGTCTTCGCCGTCTGGGCGATCGCGGGCACCCTCACGCTGTTCGGGGCGCTCGTCTGCGCCGAGCTCTCCTCGGTCTACCCGCGCACCGGTGGCGTCTATGTCTTTCTCGGCGAGGAGTTCTCACCCGCCGTCGGGTTCCTCTGGGGCTGGGCGATGTTCTGGAGCATGCACAGCGGGATCCTGGCCGCGATCGCGGTGGTGTTCGCACGTTACGTCGGCTACTTCGCGCCGCTCGGCGATCTGGGCGTACAGCTCGTGGCGATCGGCTGCATCCTGGTGCTTTCCGCCGTCAACTACATCGGCGTGCGCCAGGGAAGCGCACTGCAGACGGCGTTCACCATCGGAAAGGTCGCAGCGATCGTCGGGATCGTGATTGCCGGGCTCCTCCTCGGCTCGCGGGTGCCGGACCAGCTCGCCGTGGGAGTAGGGAACTCGGCACCCGAATCGGCTGCCGGCGTGAGCGTCAGTGGTGCCGGCGGCCTGCGCGGGTTCGTTCTGGCGCTGATCGCCGGCCTGTTCGCCTTCGGCGGTTGGCACATGGTGACCTACGCGGGTGACGAGACCGTTGAGCCGGAGCGCACGATCCCCCGGGCTCTGCTCGTCGGCACGCTGGTCGTTACGGCGTGCTACATCGCCCTCAACGCGGTCTATCTGTACATCCTGCCGCTGGAGAGGGTGATCTCGTCGTCGCGGGTGGCAGCCGACGCGGCCGATGCGGTGCTGGGACGGGGTGGAGGCTCTGTGATGTCGGCGCTGGTGATCTTCTCGACCTTCGGCGCGCTGAGCGGGATCGTGCTCGCCGGACCGCGCGTCTACTACGCGATGGCGAGCGACGGGCTACTCTTCCGTTGGCTGGGGGAGGTGCACCCGCGCTTCCGGACGCCGCACCGTGCGATAGTCGCGCAGGCCGTGTGGTCATCCGTCCTCGTGGTGACGGGGACCTACCAGGCGCTCTTTACGCGCGTGGTCTACACCGAATGGATCTTCTTCGGCCTGATGGCCGCGGGGCTCTTTCTGTTGCGTCGGCGCCCGGAGTACTCGCCGCGCTATACGATCTGGGGGTTTCCGGTGATCCCGGCCGTCTTCGTGCTCTCGACCGCGGTCATCGTCGGGAACCAGCTGGTCTCGGAGCCCGGCGAAAGTGCATTCGGCCTGGCGCTTGTCCTGGTGGGGTTCCCCGTGTACTACATCTGGCTGCGAGCCCGTGGTGATGAACGAGGAGGCGAGCATGCGAGTCGTTGACTTCCACAACCACTTCTATCCGGCAGAGTACCTGGACGCACTGCGCGCCGGGCCGTGCCGGGTGGCGATCTCCACCGACTCGGAGAACAACCCGGTCCTTCATTCACCGGGCGACATCAACGTCGCGGTCCGTGGCCACCGCGACATCGAGTATCGGGAGAGCGTGCTCGACCAGGTGGGTGTGGACGTCCAGGTGCTGACGTTCACCGCGCCCGGCGTACATATAGAAGAACCGGAGATGGCGGTACGGCTCGCCGGGGCGGTGAACGACGCCTTCGCACGGATCGTCGAGGAGCGGGGCGGCCGGTTCACCGCGTTGGCGACGTTGCCGCTCAACGACCCGGCCGCATCGGTCGTCGAGCTCACCCGCGCCGTGGGCGAGCTAGGCCTGCCCGGCGCGATGGTCTTCAGTAACGTCGGGGGCGTGGCGCTGGCCGACGAACGGTTCTGGCCGTTGTGGGAGCGGGCGGAGGAGCTGGGCGCCGTCATCTACGTGCACCCGACCTACCCGGTGGGGGTGGAGGCGATGACCGAGTACTGGCTAATGCCGCTGGTCGGGTTCACCTTCGACACCACACTGGCTGCCGCTCACCTGGTCTTCGCTGGCGTGCCCCGGCGGTTCCCCGGCGTTCGATGGGTGCTGGCGCATCTCGGCGGCGCGATCCCCTATCTGGCCGAGCGGCTCGACCGCGGCTTCCACGCGTTCAGCGAGTGCCGCGCCAACATCGAGGAGCCCCCGAGTGTCTACCTCCGACGCTTCTACTACGACACGGTGAACTTCGACCCCGCTGCCCTGCGCCTGGCCCTCGACTTCGCGGGGCCCGAGCATCTGGTCGCAGGGAGCGATTATCCGCATATGATCGGCAGTTTGAAATCGATGACGGCCAGCATTCGGGCGCTCGACGTTCCAGCGACCACCGAGCAGGCGATCCTCGCGGCTAACGCCGACCGGTTGCTCGGGTTATAGGATTCAGCGATCACGCACCGTCCGAAAAGAATCGCTCCATCTCGTCCCAGCGCGTCAGAGCGTCCTCGTAGCCGAGCTCCATGACGCGACTGATGTAGGGCGGCTCGAAGATGAGATAGCTGAGTAGCTCGGCGCCGTGCATGCGATGGATGCCCAGGCCGCGGAGCATGAACCGCAGCGTGCGGGGCAGTCTGCCTTTATGGGGCTGGGCCAGCGAGCCGAGGTCTCTCGAGGGGCGGATGACGAGAGTATCGATTCGTCGGAGGCCGTCGGGATTGGGCGCACCGGGCGGCAGCGCTTCCAACAGGCGGTTAATGCGCTCCAGGCGCTCGGCGTCGGCCTCGAGGGCGTCGAGGAAGATGCTGTTGAGCAGGGCTCCCATGATCCGGGCCGGCTGCGGGTAGCCGGTCGTAGCCAGGGCTCTTACTTCTTCCAGGGTCGGGTTGTAGCGAGTCGCGATGGCCAGCAGGCGCTGGGCGCCCAGATGGATGGCGGGGGCCAGTGGCGCGGCCTGGCGTATGCTGCCGTCGCCGTAGTACTCGCCGTCGATCGCTGTGGCCGGGAAGATGAACGGGATCGACCCGGATGCCATCACATGATCGACGGAGATCTTGGCGGGCAGGCCGCAGCGGCGAACGCGCTCCCAGGTTGGCACGTCTTCGGCGCCCTGCACGAACGTTACGCTCTGGCCTGTGGCGTAGCGAGTAGCGGTGAGTCCAAGGGCGCGTAATCGCCCCTCCGCCACGTTCATCGCAATCCCCTCGACGAGTACCTGCTCCTCGAGGAACTCCCTCAACGGGCTCGTGTCCAGCAAACCCTTCACCCGCGGACCGAGAGACGTACCACCGCCGCCCAGCGTCCACAGCCAGCGGGCGCCGCTGAGCCCGAGGGCGCTCAGGTTGGTGTCGAAGACGCGGTCGGTGTTCAGGCTCGTCCAACAGCTGGAGAGCGACCCCAGATTTTCGGTCGGTGTCCCCCGTTGTCCGGCCAGGAATGCCGCGTTGATCGCGCCTGCCGAGACGCCGACGATGATGGGGAAGCTCACCTCGGGTGCCTTCTCGGCGAGGTAGGAGAGCACACCGACCTGGTAGGCGGCGCGGGCGCCGCCGCCCGACAGCACCAATCCGTTCATCTCAGAGCGACGGTTTTGGGTGGTTGGAAGGCGCAACATGGGGAGCGGACCTCACAAAAACAAGGTCGCCGGCTGAGTCAGGTCCAGCCGTCGACACGCCGCGCGCGCTGAGATATTTTGCCTTCTTCTCGAGCGGTCTGGCGGGTACCCCTGTGAGGAGCGGCTGTGTACCTCTACCTGGTTCGCCACGGCGAGGCCAAGTCCAAAGAACAGGACCCGGAGCGGCCACTCACCGAGGCGGGTTCCGAGATGGTCCGCCGTGTGGCCACTCTTTTGGGCGGAATCAGGCTGTCGGTCGGCGGCATCCACCACAGCACGAAGCTGCGGGCCCGGCAGACGGCGGAGATCTTGGCTGCGGGTAGTGGTGCCGTCGCGCCGGTCACCGAGGTGCCGAACCTGGATCCGCTGGCCGATGTCGAGGAGCTCGCCGAGTCGCTCTCGCGGGCCACCACCGACCTCATGTTGGTGGGCCACCTCCCTCATCTCGACCGCTTAGCCTCGCGTCTCGTGTCGGGCGACGCTGGCCATGAGATCTTCTCTTTCCCCGCCTGCGGGGTGCTCTGCCTGCGCAGGCGGCCGGAGAGCGAGAGTAGGGAGGGCGGCGCGGTCTGGACGGTTTGCTGGATGCTCGATCCGGGTGCGCTACCCCGGTCGGCGACGGACCTCTTGGCGGCGACGCGATCCGGGTCACAGGGCCGATTGGCCGCTGCTCTTAGCCACGAACTGAACAACCCGCTGGCGGTGCTGGCGGCGGGTGCTCAGATAGTCGAGCGGCTGCTGGAAGAGATTGCAGTCAGGAGCGAGGATCCGGACGCCGTGGAGCGCCTACTAGCCGATGCCAAGGGCGCTGCCGAGATGTCGCGCGAGGCTCTCCGGCGGATCTCGCGCCTGGTGGCTCGCTTCCAGCGGCTGATCCATCTGGATGCCGACGCGACGCAACGGCGCCCGGTAGACGTCAACGCGCTCCTAAACGATGCGGTGACCGTGCTCTCCGATAGCTGGGGCGCCCGAATACGGGTGATTAGGGAATACGCCGAACTGCCCAAAGTGATCGGTCACCCGGCTGGCCTCAGCGAGGTGTTCGAAGACCTCCTCGACAACGCCGCCAATGCCATCGAGGAGGAGGGTGAGGTACGGCTTACAACCCGCCTCGAGAAAGGCTTTGTCCGGATTCGGATCGCCGACACGGGGCGTGGAATCGAGACGGAGCAGCTGAGGGGGATCTTCGAGCCGAGCTTTCGGGTTAAGGAAGGCCGGGTGGCGACGTCGTGGGGCCTTTATACCTGGCGTCAGATAATACACGACCACGGCGGCGAGCTCCGGGTCAGCAGCGAGCCGAACCTTGGCACCAAGGTTGAGATTTCACTGCCGGTCGGCGTGGGCTCTGGCTGAAGGTACGCCGGCGGTTATCTTACTGTCCTCAGTGGGCCTAGCCGAAAAACTCGAGGAGTTGTTTCTTGCGAGTTCTCCGTAAGCTCTTTCCACAGCTGCCTCAGCTTGGGCGTGGAGAAGCGGCCAAGGCTGTAATGATGGCCAGCCTGTTTTTCCTCGTCGTCACCACGGTCGGCATCCTCAAGCCGACCCGCAACGCGTTCGCGCTCGAGGGCCTAGCCGATAGCGAGTTCTACAAGGTCTACATGATCAGCGCGATCGTCATCCTGTTCGTGGTTCCCTACAATCGGCTGGCGGACCGAATCCCGTGGCGACGCTTGATTCCCATCGTCACGCTCTTCTTCGCGGCCAGCTTTCTGGTCTTCCGCGTCTTGTATCGGGAAGGAAGTACTGCGTTCGGCGTGGTCTTCTACGGTTGGTACGACCTGTACGCCGCCGTCATGGTCACCCAGTTCTTCATGGCGACGCAGTTGTGCTTCGATGCCCGGGAGGCCAAACGCCTCTACCCCTTCGCCATTGCGGGTGGCTCGATCGGAGCCGTTTTCGGCGCTGCGATCACCGGCTTCTTTGTCGAGCGCCTTGGCGCGCCCAATATGCTGCTGGTGGCCGCGTTCTTCGTCGTGGCGTTCGCGGCAGCGCTCCCCTACGTCTTGGCGGCGCAGGCGGGCGAAACGTGCCGGCCAGGGGTACGCCGTCCGGAGCAGTATTCGCTCGCCGAGTTTCTGACGATTTTCCGCAATAAGCACGTCTTGCTGATAGCCGGGGCCGTCCTGCTCACGGTGTTCGTCAAGCAGCTGGTCGATTACCAGTTCAACGAGATTGTCGGCGAAACGTACGAGACGCGCGACGCGATCGGCGCGTTCCAGGGCAAGTTCTTCGCGGCGACCCAGTGGTTACCGCTCGTCGTTCTGGCGGCGCTGCGTCCGATCTTGCACCGCTGGGGGGTCGGTCTCGTGGTACTCATGCTGCCTGTCGTGCTGCTTACCGCGAACGTCGGACTCGCACTGACATGGAGCTTGGTGGCGGCTGTTATAGCTAAGGCGGGCGATTCCTCGTTCCGTTACAGTGCGGAGCGGGCAGGACGCGAGATCCTCTACGTGCCGTTGCCCGACAGCATCAAGCTGAAGGCGAAGGCGTACATCGACATGGCGGTGGAGAAGGGCTTCGGGAAAGCCCTTTCCAGCGTGCTGATCTTCTTGTCCATCCTGGTCATCGACTACCGGAAGGTCGGATACGTCGCCGTAGGGCTGGGCGTCGTCTGGGTGGCTGTGGCGATTGCGGTGCGGCGCGAGTACGTAAAGACCCTGGCGCGCTCGATCCGGGGTCGCTTCGCCAGTTTCGAGGGCATCTTCGCGTCGATGGCCGACGCCAGCACGATACCCGCCGTCCAGCGCACGCTCTCTTCGGGTGACGAACGCGCTGTCGCGTTCGCCCTCGATCTGGTGGAACAGGCGGACGCGGCGAGCGCCCGGCCGCTGGTAAAAGACCTTCATGGACTTCTGGCGAATCCGAGCCCACGCATCCGCAGGCGGGCCCTGGTCGCGCTGACGGACTTCCCAGAGGAAACCGACTGGCAGCGCGTCCGCGAGCTGGCCGAGGACCCCGACGAACGTGTGCGTGTCGCCGCGGTGCGCTTGTTGTGCAGTGCAGGTGCGGATCCCGAGAGTGTCATCAGGTCGCTGCTCGACTCGAGCGAACGACCCGTGCGCGTGGCCGCCCTTTCCTGTCTGGGCGAGGAAGGTGCATGGCTCGAGTGGCCCGAGGTCGTGGCACCGGAGTACCTCGAGCGCCTGATGAGCGAGGCACAGAGTGACGGAGTCGAAGCTCGCGTCGAGCTGGCCCTTGCCCTCGTGGCGCTGGGTGACGACCCGCGGCTCGAGAATGCGCTCAACCCACTGTTGCGGGATCCCGAGTCGGAGGTGGCAGAGGCGGCAATGAGAACCGCCGGGCGTCTCGGACGCCGCGAGTTCCTCCCCAGTCTGATTTCTGCCCTCGGCACGTCGGCCACACGTGAAGCGGCACGCGAGGCCCTGGTTTCGCAGGGCGAGCAGGTCGAGGGCACACTCGCCGACTACCTAGAGGATGCGTCGGTGAAGCCTGCGGTTAGACGTAACATCCCGGCGGTTCTCGGCCGGATACCAGTCCAGGCCACCGTCGATGACATGCTCCGGATAGTGGCAGCCGCTCCGCCCGACCGGCTGCTGCGATACCGAGCGCTCAAGGCTCTCAACAAGCTGCGGACTAAAGGGGGCCCGGGCTTGCTGTTCTCGATCGAGCCGGTGGCGCAGGTACTGGAGCGGGAGATACAGTCCGGCGCCCGCTACGCCGATGCTGCCGCGGCGCTCAAGCGTCTCGGCCTCGGTGGTCCCGCCGTGGGGCTTCTCCAGCGCTCGCTTTCGGAGGCTTGGTTGAGCGGACGCGAGCGAGTCTTCCGCACCCTCGGCCTGTGGTTCCCGCCGCACGGTGTCTATCGCTCGTACATGACACTCGAGCGTGGCGGCACCGTCGCTCGTGCCAATGCCCTGGAGTGGCTGGAGCAGACGGTGGGGCACGGTCTGTTCAAGCGCCTACTCCCTGCGGTTCAAGAAGGGGCAGTCAAGAGCCGTCACGGCGAGGCCCGCGATGTACTGACCGAGATAATGGCGGACGACGATGTCTGGCTCGCGAGCTGCGCACTCTGGGCCGCGGCGGAGTTGCAGGAACCGTGGGTGGATGAGGCACTGCAACGGGCTCGGCAGTCCGCGAGCCCCGAATTGCGGGACCTGGCAGAGCGTGCGCTGGCACGACTGGATGAGAAATCAACGCAGCCGGAGAGCAGCGAGATGAACCTGATCGAGAAGGTGTTCCTACTCCAGCAAGTTGATCTGCTGAGCGATGCGCGCGCCGAGCACTTGGCGTTGCTGGCTTCCGTCACTGAGGAAGTTAGTGTGATGCCGGGTACGGTTCTAATCAGGCAGGACGAACCGACCGAAGCGATGTATATAGTCGTTCGGGGGGGCGTCGAGCTTCGTCGTTCAGACGAGGAGGTTCTCACGGCCGAGGACGGCACGGCGTTCGGTACCTGGGCCCTGATAGACGGATCGCCCAGCCTGATCGAGGCGCGGGCCGTGGGGGCGAGCGAGCTCCTGAGGCTGACCAGGGAGGACTTTTACGATCTGCTGGCCGATCATGCCGAACTGGCCCGCGGCCTGCTGGCGGGTCTGGCGCGGCGTCTGCGAAATCTGGTGGCGTAGCTCGAGGAGAAACGATGGCTGAACAGAAGGCGACGATCCTGGTCGTTGATGACGAAGAGATGGTCACGAGTGCGTTGCGCAGTTTCCTGTCGCTCGAGACCGCGTACCGAGTGTTGACCTTCACCTCGCCGGTAGAGGCCCTGGATTCGACCGACGCCGAGTGGATCGATGTAGTGATCGCGGATTTCATGATGCCCGAGATGGACGGTATCACGTTTCTCAAGGCGGTGCGGGAGAAACGTCCGGAGGCTACGCGGATCCTGCTCACCGGTTACGCCGATAAGGAGAACGCGATCCGCGCGATCAACGAGGCGGGCCTCTATTACTATCTAGAGAAGCCGTGGGACAGCGATCATCTGCAGGTCGTCGTCCGCAACGGGGTCGAGCGAGCCGCGCTGGTCAGGGAGCTCGAGGCGCGCGCGGCCGAGCTCGAGTCGGCACACGAAGATCTAGCCGGATTCCGCAAGCGCCTGATGCAAGCGCTGCTATGAGTGAGCAAGAGAACGGCTCGCTGCAGCAACTCATGGCGGGACTGGCCCACGAGCTGAACACGCCCCTCGGTGCCATCCGCAGTAACCGTGACGTACTCCAGAGAGCGATCAGCCGCCTGCTGAACATCCTGGCAGACGACGTGGTCGACCAATCGGAGATCGAAGAGATCCGCAGCTTGGTGAAGACGCTCGATGAGGTAGTCGAGATCGATCAGCTCGCCGTCGACGTGATCACCGATCTGGTGGCCAGCGCGCGGAGTCTGTGGCAGACCGATGAGGCGGTGAAGCGGAGCGTCGATCTGCGCAGGGTTCTGGACAGCACCCTACTGCTACTTGGCCACGAGCTGAAGCATCGCATCGAGGTGGTCAAGGAGTACGGCGACCTCCCGGCGGTCGAGTGTTTTCCGGGCCAGATGAACCAGGTTTTCATGAACCTGATACTGAACGCCAGCCAGGTGATCCCCGAGAAGGGGACGATCACGATTCGCACGCGTTGCTCCGATGGGTACGCCGTGGTCGAGATCAGCGATAGCGGCCCGGGCATAGCCCCGGGTGACCTGGAACGTATCTTCGACGTCGGGTTCACGACCAAGCAGACGAAGTCGGGGATGGGACTCGGATTGGGGATATCCAAGGGCATCGTCGAGCGGCAGGGCGGTCGGATAGAGGTCGAGAGCACGCTGGGTGAAGGCGCGACGTTCAGGGTCCTGGTACCCCACGGTGCGGAGAGTTCCGCGGCACGGTGATGAAGATCAGTGAGCTGGTCTTCGAGCCTATTACGGTCCTCTACAACAAGATCGAGGACGAGGCGCTCAGGGTGGGCAGGCGGACGATCTGGGGCGACCTGTCGCCGCTGCCGGGTGGCGTGGAATGGGCGGAGCATCATCAGGTCCCGTACACCTACGGGCTCTTCATCCAATCGAAAGACGGACGAGCGACGGACGGTCTTCAAGGCGGAGTGGGCCGAATGGCCGGCGAGCCGGCGGACCGCTTCGGCCAGCTGGAGCTGCGGGCCAGCGTTGACGCCTTCCTGGTCGGGGCCGCGACGCTGCGTGCCGATCGGACCGTTGGAGCGCCGCTCGAGAAGGAACTGATCGAGCGGCGCAAGAAGGCCAAGGGCAACGTCGCACCTCTCAACGTCTTCTTCTCCGCTACGGGCAATATCCCGCCCGAGTCTGCCGTTTTCCGCGAGCCTTCGATCCGCACAGCGCTGTTCGTCACGGAAGCTGCAGAAGCGCGGGTAGGTGAGCTCAAGAAGCTGACTCCGGATGTCTTTGTCGTCGGCTCGGAATCGCCGTTAAGCGACGCCTGGTCCGAGCTGTGGAGGCGCGGAATCACCAGCATCGGGTTCGAGGGTGGGCCGACTCTGATGGGGCTCGCACTCAAAGAACAGCTCGTGCATGAGCTGTTGCTCACCCACTCGCCGCTCCTGCTGGGCGGGTTGGGTACCAGTCTGTCGGCGATCGCCGAGCCGCTGGGACGAGTCCGCAGCGAACCGGTGTTCCTTGGATTGGACGAGTCGTCCGGCCTGATATTCGAGCGTAGCCGGTTGATCTACGAGGGCTGAAGGCGCGTGGGGGGTAGGCTCAGCGGCGTGCCTGAACGCGTATCAGCTGCCACTCGTCCCCGCGCCTTTCGAACGTCATACGCACGTCCAAGCGTAGTCTCCGGCGTTGGGCCGTGCGGCTCAGCCTGTATTCCATCGTCTGACTGATGTGCGCGTCGGCTTGTCCGTTATGAACCTCGATGCTCTGCGGCTCCATGCTCACCTGAAGCCCGTCGGTGCGGTCGAACCAGATCTCCAGGTACCTGATGTCCTCGGCCGGTATCACTCCACCGTAGACCTGTTGCACGCGCTCCAGGTCCTCAGCCTCGAGGGCCTGGCGGTAGGCGTCGAGCACCGCCGCGATCGCAGCGCTGGCGACGCGCGCCGGCTGTCTGAGCGTGGGAGCGGGCGGAATAACGGCGGGCATCTCGCTGGGTGGGGCAGCCTCGCCGGTGGCGAGCTGTCGCATCTCGCCTCTTAGGGCGACGATCTCGGCCATCAGCGCCTGGTGCTCCTGGCGCAGTCTGGCCAACTCTGCCTGGATGTCGGCTTCGGGGGCCTTGGGCGTGCAGGCGCCGAGGACGGCGGTGGCAAACGCGAGGACCGCCGTGGCGCGAGCGCGGCGCGAGGTTCGGGGAGTCTTGCATGCATTCACGGTCCGCTCACTTGTGCTTGTCTCCGGTACTCGTGCGGCCCCCAGCGGGGCCGCGCCTCCTCCGTTCCTATGACGCCGCAGGGCGGCCGAACGTTAAACGGTGCTGCGGCTCGCATCTATAAAGGAATCAACGTGTTGGCCCTGCAAGGGGCGAGTGGCCAGGCTGACCATGACGAGGGCCAGGCAATTCGTGGCGAGCCCAACGATGCCTTCGTGCAAACCGAACGGTCGAAGCTGTGGAAACTGGAAGAGTAGCAGGGTGACTAGCGAGCCGAGGACGAGCCCGGTCACGGCGCCGGCCGCCGTAGCGCGCTTCCAGAAGAAGGCGGCGGCGGTGATCGGGGCTAGCTGCACGATGGCCCCGTAGGCGGCGAGTAGCAGCGCGACCAGTGACATCTCGGTGTTGACTGCGGTGAAGTAGGAGGCAACGCCGACGATGACGGCGACGATGCGGATAAGTCTTCGGCGGCCGTGATCGCTCAGCTTGCGGTCGAACACCTTGCGGTGCATGTCCTGCACATAGATCGAAGCCGAGGCGTGGAGCATCGCGTCGCCGGTGGACATGCTGGCGGCGAGCGCGCCGGCGCAAAACAGGCCGACGACGACCGGCGCCACGTTCGTGCTCAGGATCATGTGTGGCAGAATGAAGTCGGCGGACGGCGGCTTGCTCTCGAACAGCACCCCGGCGAAAGCGATGAAGTACAGCGGCAGCAGGAAGAGCAAGAACGTCGGGTAGAGAACCATCGTCAGCTTGATGGTCTTATCGTCCTTCGCCGCGAACCCCTTCATGAACAGATGTGGCCACATGGTGACGCCGATCGCGCTCACCAGGATCGCCGATGAGTACGCGCCCCAACCCCAGGAACCGCTACCGTCTGAGTCGAGCCCCGGCGCGGTCAGCAATTCGGGGCGCAGCTCGGCGATCCGCTCGAACATTGCGCCGACGCCCCCGTATAGGTGGTTTGGCAGCCAGAGGCCGAGCACCCAGGCGATGATCAGCATGAATATCCCCTGGAACGTGTTCGTCCAGCCGACTCCCAGCACGCCGCTCTTCAGGACGTAGAGCAAGACCACCGCGTAGGCGGTCAGGGCGCCGACCCAGATCGGCACGTGCCCGTCCGTAACGGCGTTGAACACGATCCCGGCACCCTTCATCTGCAGCGCGATGTACGGAATGAACGCGACGACAGAAACGATGGCGATGAGCACCGACAACGTCGTGCTCTGGAAGCGGTGGGACAGCAATTCCGCCTGCGTTACGTGGCCGTAGACGCGGCCGACCCGCGCCACCATCGGACCCAGGAAGTACCAGGGTGCGAAACCCAGAAGGCCATACGAGAAGACGTAGAAGGCCGCGGCGCCCCGCCTGTAGGCCCAGCCCGGTGTGCCGAGGAAAGCGAAGGCGCTGAACATCATCGCGCCCGTGACGAAGTACATGACCAGCAGGCCGAACCCGCGGTCACCCGCCACGTATCCTGTCACCGTGTCGCTCGCCCGGCGCCCGGAGATCCAGCCCACCAGTAGCGAGAGGGCGAGGTAGCCTGCGGTTACCAGAGTGACGGTGACCCAGCGCTCCATCATTCGCGCTCGCCGTCGGACGGTGCGGAGCGCTCGGCGTGGCGCCTCTCCCAGAGGAAGACGCCGGTGAGTACGAAGATCGAGCTCGTGATCCAGAGGACCTGCCAGAAGAGAGAGAAGGGCAGGCCGAAGACGAAGGGGCGGATCTGGTTGAAGGGGACGTAACCCGGGTAGGTCACGAAGAAGACCATCGCGAGATAGAAGAGGACGGCGAGGCCTGGGACAATTCGATGCATCATCAATGTTCAGTGGCTATTTGCCCCTAAACTCCGGCTTTCTCTTCTCCAAAAACGCGCCCACCCCCTCGGACATGTCTTCTGTCGAGAAGAGCAGGCCAAACCATGCCTTCTCGAACCGCAGGCCGTCGTCCAGCGGCATCTGCCAGGCGGCGCGAATGCTCTCCTTGGTAGCCTGGAGCGCGGCGGGACTCTTCTCGGCGATCTTGGCGGCCAGCGCCATGACGCGATCCTTGAGCTCGTCCTGGGGGACGACCTCGTCGACCAGGCCGTACTTCTCGGCGGTGGCGGCGTCGACGAGGTCACCCGTATAGATGAGCTGCATCGCCCGGCCCTGGCCGATGAGTCGCGGCAGACGCTGCGTGCCGCCGCCGCCAGGGATGAGCCCGAGATTGATCTCTGGTTGGCCGAACTTGGCCTTGTCGCCGGCGATCCGGATGTCACAGGCCAAAGCGACCTCGCAGCCACCCCCCAGGCAGAACCCGTTGACCATGGCGATGGTCGGCTTGGGAAATCGTTCCACCGCCGAGTAGACGTCCCCGGTCTGGATGTAGTGGTAGCCCTCGACACCCGACTTCCCCTTGAACTCTGCGATGTCGGCGCCCGCGATGAACGCCTTGTCGCCGGCGCCGGTGATGATTGCTACTCGCACCTTGTCGTCCTGGCGAAGCTCTTCCAGCGCCATCGCCACTCCCACACGGACCTGGGCGTTCAGAGCGTTCAACTTGTCGGGCCGGTTTACCGTGATCGTTCCGATCCTATCCTGCTTCTCGAGCAGTACGACGTTCTCGGCGGCCATATCGCTACCCTCCCTTATTCGTTATCCCATTTGTAAAAGCCTTCGCCGGTCTTTTTTCCCAGCTTCCCCTCAGAGACGAGTCGCTTGATCGTTTCGGAAGGTTTGAAGCGATCGCTCCCAGTCTCACGATACAGGTACTCGGCGATCGCCAGGCGCACATCGAGGCCCACTAGATCGGCGAGCTTGAACGGCCCCAGCGGGTGGCCGTAGCCCAGCTCCATCGCGGTGTCGATGTCTTCGGCGCTGGCCACGCCTTCGTCCAGCATGCGCACGGCTTCCATGCCCAGGATGAGGCCGAGCCGGCTCGACGCGAATCCGGGCGAATCCTTGACCAGGATGCTGGTCTTCCCCATCGCCGCACCGGCGGCGCGCGCCGTCGCGATGGTCGGCTCGGTCGTGTGCTCGGTGCGCACCAGCTCGAGCAGCTTCATGATGTGCACCGGATTGAAGAAGTGCATCCCCAACACCCGGCCCGGGTCGTTCGTGGCCTCGGCGATCTTCGTCACGCTCAACGACGATGTATTGGTCGCCAAGACCGCGTGCGGCGGCGACGCGGCATCGAGCTCGCCGAAAACTCGTCGCTTTAATTCCAGGTCCTCGGGTGCCGCTTCGATGATCAGGTCCGCGTCACTCCCGGCAACGCTGAGGGTTGTCGTGGCCGAGATCGCGGCGAGGGCCCGGTCGCGGTCCTCCGGAACGACCTTCCCGAGCCCGACCCCTTTCTCGAGGTTGGCGCGGATGCGCTCCAGCCCGGCTTGCAGCGCCGCCTCGTTCACATCGAACAGCATGACCTGGTAGCCGGCCAGCGCCGCGACCTGCGCGATGCCGTGGCCCATGGCTCCGGCACCGATCACGCTGACTCGATCGATTGTCGGTTGGGTTCCGCCCTCGGTCATTCGCCCCTCCCGAAGCGGGGTTCGCGCTTCTCGACGAATGCCGAGATCCCCTCGGCGGCGTCCTGCGAGCGACCGCAGCGCAGCTGCGCCTCGAGCTCGAAATCGAGCATCTCGTCCAGGCTGGCGTCGTGGCTGCGGTAGATGGCCTGCTTGATCAGCTGCAGTGCCAGCGGCGGCTTCGCCGCCAGCTTGCAAGCCAACTTCTCGGTCTCCTCGTTGAGTTGCTCGTGTGGAACGACGCGATTGAAGATCCCCAGCCTGTACGCCTCTCCGGCGTCGATCATGTCGCCGGCGAACATGAGCTGGGCAGCGGCGGCCGGTCCAACAAGCCGGGGCAGGAAGTAGGTACCGCCCCAATCGGGATGGAGTCCGATTCTGTTGAAGGTCTGCCCAATACTGGCGCGGTCGCTGGCGATCCGGATATCGCAGGCCAGGGCGAGGTTGGCGCCGCCGCCGGCGGCGGGGCCGTTCACCGATGCGATCACCGGTAACGGGGCGTTGCGAATCGCGGTCACGACATCTCGGCCGGCCTCCACGACTTCGCGTAGCCCACCCTCGTCGCCCGCGTCGAGCAGCTGTTTCAGATAGGTCACGTCGGCGCCGGTACAGAATCCGCGGCCGGCACCCGTGATCACCATCACACGCACGTCGTCACGGTCGACCAGCTCCTTGACCGACGCCGCGATCTCCTCGCGCATCCGGTTCGCGAACGAGTTCAGCACTTCGGGGCGGTTGAGGATGATCGTGCCGATCCCATCCTCCACGCCCAACACGATGTCCTTGTAGTCCACAGCCGGGGCCTCCGCCTTTCCTTCCCTGAAGTTGGAGTCATAGGATGCCGCTCGCCGCGGGAGGCGGCAAGATAGGCGCGCGAGGGGGTCTCAGTCAGCGGCTTCCAGCTCGACTATCGTGGCGATACCCTGGCCGACTCCGATGCACATGGTGCAGAGGCCGTAGCGCGCACCGCGGTGCCTCATCTCGTGGACGAGCGTCGTCATCAGGCGCGCGCCGGTGCAGCCCAGCGGGTGGCCCAGGGCGATGGCTCCGCCGCTCACGTTGGTCTTCTCGTGATCCAGACCCAGCTCGCGGATGCAGGCGATCGCCTGGGCGGCGAAGGCTTCGTTGAGCTCGACGAGATCCAGGTTGTCTACGGCGAGGCCGGTACGTTCCAGGACCTTGCGAGTGGCGGGAATCGGACCGATCCCCATGCAGTCGGGCTCGACTCCGGCGACGGCCGAGCCAACGATGCGGGCCATACCGGTGAAGCCCAGAGCCTCGGCGCGCTCGCGACTCATGACGAGGAGCGCCGCTGCGCCGTCGTTGAGCCCCGATGCGCTACCGGCGGTGACGGTACCATCATCTCTGAAGGCGGGCCTCAGCGCCGCCAGCGCCTCAGCGGTCGTGTCGGGGCGCGGGTGCTCGTCTTCCTCAACGAAGATCGGTGGGCCCTTCCGCTGCGGGATCTGGACGGGCACGATCTCGTCTTTGAAGCGCCCGGCCTCGACGGCCGCAGCGGCGCGCTGCTGGCTTTCCAAGGCAAACGCGTCCTGGCCTTCCCTCGAGATTCCGTAGCGGTCGGCGACGATCTCCGCGGTTTCGCCCAGCGAGACCGTCCACTCGTCTCGCATCGCCGGGTTCACGAAGCGCCAGCCGAGAACGCTATCCTCCAGCGCCGGTCGGCCGCGCGCGAAGCCTCGCTCGGGCTTCAACATCACATACGGCGCTCTCGACATGCTCTCGACGCCGCCGGCGATGAAGACATCCCCTTCGCCGGCCGCGATGGCGTGGCCGGCGCTGGCGATCGCCTGCAGGCCAGAGCCGCACAGCCGGTTCACCGTTTGGCCCGCCGCCTCGACCGGCAGTCCGGCCAGCAAGAGGGCCATCCGCGCAACGTTTCGGTTGTCCTCGCCCGCCTGGTTGGTGCAGCCCATCACCACGTCTTCGACCTGATCGACGGGCACGCCGGTCCGCTCAACGAGCGCACGGATCACGTGGGCCAGCAGATCATCGGGGCGTACCGTGGCCAGGGCGCCGCCGTGACGCCCGACGGGAGTACGAATCGCATCGATGATGAGCGCGTCTCGTGGGCCTTGAGGCTTGGGCATGCGCTAGCTCAGGTCGATCCAGATGTTCTTCACCTGGGTGTAACCCTCGATGGCGTGCATGCCCAGGTCGCGGCCAAAGCCGCTCTGCTTGTAGCCGCCGAACGGTGCAGCGGGGTCGTAGCGGTTGTAGGTGTTCACCCAGACGGTGCCCGCGCGCAGTCCGTGGGCCACTCTGTGAGCCTTCTTGACGTCCTGCGTCCAGACGCCGGCGGCGAGCCCGTAGATGGTCTGGTTACCGAGCGCGATGGCCTCATCGACGTCGTCGAAGGTCAGGGCGGCGAGGACCGGGCCGAAGATCTCCTCCTGGGCGATGGTCATCTCGGGCCTCACCCCGTCGAACACCGCGGCATCGACGAAGTAGCCCGGGCGATCCAGCCGGCTGCCTCCCGTCAGGAGCTCGGCGCCTTCCTCTCGACCGCGCTCGACATAGCCGAGCACGCGATCGAGCTGGCGCTCCGATACGATGGCACCCAGACGCGTGTTCTTATCGAATGGGTCGCCGGGAGTCATCTTCTTGGCACGGTCTACAAGCTGCTCCACGAACTGGTCGTGGATGCTCGACTCGACGAACAGCCTGGAGCCCGCTGCGCATACTTCGCCCTTGCCGTAGAAGATGCCGGTGGTGACGCCGCGCACTGCCGCCTTCAGGTCGGCGTCGGCGAAGACGATGTTGGGCGACTTGCCACCCAGCTCCAGCGTAACCGGTTTCAAACTCACCGCCGCGTCGCACATTATCTGCTTGCCGACCTCGGTCGAGCCGGTGAAGGCGATCTTGTCCACTCCGGCGTGACGCACGAGTGGCGCTCCGGCTGTCGGCCCGTAGCCGGGGACCACGTTGAGGGCGCCGGCGGGAAAACCCACTTGGGCCGCCAACTCGCCCAGCTTGAGGGCGGTGAGCGGCGCCTCCTCCGCCGGCTTTAGCACCACCGTGTTTCCGCAGGCCAGGGCGGGGGCCACTTTCCACACCGCGAGTAGGAGCGGGAAGTTCCACGGCACGATGGCGCCGACCACACCTAGCGGCTCACGCCGCGTGTAGTTGAGCACGGGGCCCGCCACAGGAATCGTCTCGCCGTGGATCTTGTCGGCCCAGCCCGCGTAATAGCGGAGGATCGCAACCAGCTCGGGAAGGTCGACCTGCCGCGATTCGAAATACGGCTTGCCGTTCTGCAGCGTCTCGATGCGGGCCAGCTCGTCGGCTTTCTCCTCCACCAGGTCGGCCAGCCGGTTGAGCAACCGGCCACGCTCGCGCGCTGCCAGCCCCTGCCACTCGTCGGATTCGAACGCGCGCCGTGCGGCTGCAACCGCCCGGTCGATGTCCGCTTGCTTCGCCTCCGCTACCTCCGCGAGGGTTTCAGCCTCCGCTGGGTTTTCGACCTCGAAGGTCGAGCCGTCCGCGGCGCCGACGAATTCGTTGCCGATGAAGAGTCTGGTCTGTAGTTCGACGTCCATGACCTGTCTTTAGCACTGGTAGTCGGTGGTCGGTGGTCGGTAGTCGGTAAGTGTGAACTCTCATGCTGGAACTCGAACTTACCGACTACTGACTACTGACTACCGATCACTGCCCGCTGAACTCCGGCTTCCGCTTCTCCACGTAAGCCGCGAGCCCCTCCCGCGCGTCCGCGGATTCAAACAGCTGCTGCTGCATTTCGCGCTCGATGGCGAGGCCTTCGCCGAACGGGACCTCTATACCGCTGCAGACGGCGCGCTTGATCCGGCCGACCGCTTTAGAGGCGCGCTGCGGCGGCACGAACTGCTTCGCGTACTCCATCACCTGGTCCCAGAAGCCTTCCGCCTCGAAGATCTGGTTGACGAGGCCCAGTTCCTGGCCCTTCTCGAAGGGAAAGGTCTCGCCGGTAGCCATCAGTTCGATCGCCTTCGACTTTCCAACGAGTCGCCCCAGGCGTTGGGTTCCGCCGGTGCCCGGCAGCACACCGAGATTCACCTCCGGCAGCCCGATCTTGCCGCCGCCCTGCTTGGCTATCCGGATGTCGGCGGCCAGCGCGATCTCTAGGCCGCCGCCCACAGTGTGGCCGCTGAGCGCCGCGATCACCAGCTTAGGCGTCTGTTCCAGGCGATTCAGAGTTTCGTTGGCGTGGAGGCAGAAGTAGTACTTGAAGTATGGGTCGGACGTCTGAAGCATGTTGATGTCGGCGCCGGCACAGAAGAACTTGTCGCCCGACCCGCGAATCACGATTACGTGGACGTTGGTGTCGAAGCGAGCCTCGAGGATCGCATCGTCCAGTTCGCGCATCATCTCGTACGTGTAGGTGTTGGCTGGGGGATCGTTCAGTTCCAGGATCGCGATCCCGTCCTGTACCGAATAGCCAACGAGATTGCCCTTCTTCTCGCTCATGCTGTTTCCTCCGAATGTCGATGGTTGAGGCTGGTTAACCGGCTATTCTCCCGCTCGAAGATCTGCCGGGACGGCCGATGAAGCCGCCTGTGAAGAGTCTGTAGAGGTGCTCCGCGAGTCGCTCCACCGGCACATTGCTGCCAGGGGTATACCACGCGTAGATCCAGTTCATCATTCCGAACAGCGCCGAGGTAGCGACATTGAGTGGGGCGACGTCGCCGGCGCTGGTGAAGCGCCGCACCTCGCGCAGGATCTCCTGGCATACGTCCGAGTACTCGTGCCGCAGCTGCGTCATCCTGGTGCGGTACTCGCCTTGCAGCGAATCGTACTCGTGAGTGATCACACGCATCGCCGCCATGTTCTCGGAGAAGAAGCCGACATGGTTGTGCACCAGAATACGCAGCTTCTCCTCCGCGCTGTCGACGCCCTCCAGCTTGTTTCTTAGCGCCGTCAGCACTTTACGAAGGCTCCGGTCCTGGATCATGAACAGGAGCTCTTCCTTGCTGGCGAAATAGTAGTAGAGGCCGGAGAGACTGGTCCCGGCTCGTCTCGACAGGTCGCGAATCGACGCGTTGTGGTAGCCTTTCTCGGAGAAGATCTCGGCGGCTATGGTGAGCAGCCGCTCGAGCTTCTCCTCGTGCTCTGTCGATGTCGGTAACGCGCTCTCAGCCATGGTCGCGGGGCGTGGGATGAAGCTCGCGCTTCGCTTTTGAGGTATTATATCGAACGCTCGATCGGGGAAGGTATCCGGGGGGCCGCGCCCGTGCAAGCGAGGCGCCCGCTGTCGATGCTGAAGATTGGGGCGACCGGCGTGTAGAGAATAGCAGGGGTGCGTTGCCGGGGTCCGCGACGCGGTGTATTTTCTTGTTATCATTACTGGCTTTAGGGACATCCCGGACCGCTTCACCGCCAATCGACACTTGGGCCTGTCGACGGTTTACGGCCATGAAAACTCAGCGATACGTACTTCGATCTCTCCTGCTGTCGGCTCTGGCGCTCGTACTCGCCGGGGGCGCCCTGACGGCCCAGGAGGTCTACCGCATCCCGATCCAGGGTACGATAGACAGAGGGCTGGGGCCTTATGTGAAGCGTAGCCTGGAGAGCGCTCTAGAGATGGGGGCGCGGTTCGCCGTGCTCGACATCAACACGCCCGGTGGCCGAGTGGATGCGGCGTGGCAGATAGTCGATGCGGTTCAGGAGTCGCCGATCCCAGTCTACGCCTATGTAGATCGCGCGCTCTCGGCGGGCGCGATGATCGCACTATCGGCGCAGGCGATCTACGTGCGGCCGGGTGCGACGATCGGCGCGGCAACACCTATCATCGGCAGTGGCGAGAAGGCGAGCGAGAAGATGGTGAGCGCGATGCGCTCCGAGTTCCGGGCGCTGGCCGAGGCGCAGGGGCTCGATCCGCGAGTCGCCGAGGCGATGGTGGATGAGGAGATAGCGGTCCCCGGCGTGGTTGAGGCGGGCAAACTACTGACGCTGTCGGCGGAGGAAGCGCTGCAGATCGGTTACGCGAGAGGCGAGTTTGCCACGCTCGATGGACTTCTGGTCGAGCTTGGTGAGCGCAACGCGACGGTGCGGACGATGAGCCCCAACTGGGCCGAGAACATTGTGCGTTTCCTAACCAACCCGGTCTTCGCGCCGCTATTGCTGACCCTCGGTTTCCTGGGTCTCTTGTTCGAGGTTAAGACGCCGGGCTTCGGCGTCGGCGGTCTCGTGGGGCTGATCGGACTGGGCCTGTTCTTCGGCGCGCACCTGATTGTCGGGCTGGCAGGTTGGGAGGAGATGATCCTGATCGCGGCGGGTCTCGTCCTGGTCGCGCTCGAGGTGTTCGTCATACCCGGGTTCGGTGTCGCAGGCGCGGCCGGCATAGTGGCGCTGGGCGCCGGTCTCGTGATGTCTATGCTGGGGCGGTTCCCGACGTTGATGGACATGGGGACGGCGTTCGCGGCGATCGGTGTGGCGATGGCCCTGACGGGCGCGTTCGCCTACGCGTTCCTGCGGCATCTGAAGTGGAGTCGCCGGCTGGGCGGCATCTTCCTGCGTGCGGCGACGACCAAGGAAGCGGGGTACATCTCGGGCGATGTGAGGCGCGACCTGGAAGGCCAGGTCGGGGTGGCGGCTACGTCATTAAGGCCCGCCGGGACGGGTATTTTCGGCACGGAACGGATCGACGTGGTCAGCGAGGGCCCCTGGATCGATGAGGGTAGCAAGATCGAGATCATCCATTCAGAGGGTTACCGGCACGTCGTGCGCGAGGTGAAGGAAGAAGAGTAAACCGCATCAGGTTGACGGTCGGCGCTCGTCGTCGGCCGACATATAGAAGGGAGAAGAAGATGGAAGAGTGGTTCGTTGGTGGCACGGCGTTCCTGGTGATCGGCGGCTTCCTGCTCATCATGTTCATTTTCTGGATGGTGCCGGTACGGCTGTGGGTCACCGCGCTGGCTTCGGGGGCCTACGTTCCCCTCACCACGTTGATCGGAATGCGGCTGCGCAGGGTGAGCCCGGCGGTGATCATCTGGCCGCTGATCTCGGCTACGAAGGCCGGGCTCAAGCTCAGCATACGCGAATTGGAGGCGCACTACCTGGCCGGCGGTAACGTCGGGAACGTGGTCAACGCGCTGATCAGCGCCGACAAGGCGAACATCGACCTCGACTTCCAGCGGGCGGCCGCGATCGACCTGGCCGGCCGTGACGTGCTCGAGGCGGTGCACGTTTCGGTGAACCCGAAGGTCATCCAGACGCCGAAAGTCGCGGCGATGGCGAAGGACGGCATCCAGTTGATCGCCACCGCGCGGGTGACCGTTCGCGCGAACATCCACCGATTAGTGGGCGGTGCCGGCGAGGAGACCATCCTGGCCCGGGTCGGCGAGGGTATCGTCTCGACCATCGGCTCGGCTGGTACTCACAAGGCCGTGCTCGAGAACCCGGACTCGATCTCCAAGACGGTGTTGGAGAAGGGTCTCGATTCGGGAACGGCGTTCGAGATCCTCTCGATCGACATCGCCGACGTCGACGTGGGCAAGAACATCGGCGCCGAGCTGCAGGCCGACCAGGCGGAGGCCGACAAGCGGGTCTTCCAGGCCAAGGCGGAGCAGCGGCGCGCCATGGCGGTGGCGGAGGAGCAGGAGAAGAGGGCGCTGGTCGAAGAGATGCGCGCGCGGGTGGTCGAGGCGGAGGCGCAGGTGCCGCTGGCGATGGCCGAAGCGTTCCGGGCGGGCAACCTTGGGGTCATGGACTACGCCCGCTACCAGAACATCGTGAGCGATACAGGGATGCGGGATTCGATCGCCGAGGGCGGCAAGGAGCTGCCGCCGGGCGACGGCTCCAGCTGAATCTCTTAGGCGAGGGGTTCCGTCGTGGACGAGTTTCTTACGCTCATCATCTTCTTCATCGTCATCGGCGTGGTGGAGCGAGTTCTCAAGGCCGCCCAGAAGGCGAAGGGCGAACGGCCGACCCAGCGCCAGGAGAAGCCGCCGGATGAAGGAGCGATCGGGGGGTTGCCGGCCGGGCTTCAGAAGCTGATCGCCGAGGAGCTGGGCATCAACCTCGAGCGCAAGCCGCGGATCGAGGGGCCAGCCGAGCCGGCGCCGCCCTCGTCGGCGCGAGCCGCTCCCGCCGAGCATCCGGGACGCGGTCTACCTCTTGGGGAGCATCCGTCGCGCCGTTCGCCGCCCGCGGTGCGCCCGGGTACCCCGGCAACTCCGGCGCCCTCCGCGCACCCCAGTCGTGAGAGGGTCGTTCACCATCCCGGCCGACCGCGTGAGGAGGCCGGGAGGGGCAGGGAAAGCCCCGGGGACCGCGGGGCGGCTATCACCCGGGCGCGGAGGGAAGCCGCCGCCCAGCGTCGGCGCGGGCCGGCGCTGACCCGGCGACCGCTCCGCGAGCTCGAACAGCCCCCATCGCTCGAGGAGCGGGCGCTGCTGGAGCGCGGCGAGGCTGTGTCGCTCGAGCGACCGCGCCGACCGGAAGACCACGAGCGCTTCCACGATCGCTACGGAGTGCCGGAGCCGGTGGCGTCGCACGCCGAGTTCCACGAGCGCTACGTAGACGAACGGGCGGAGCCGGGTAGGCGCCGTCGGCGTGGGCCGCTCCCCGACCGCTGGGACTGGAGCGCGGCGCAGAAGGCGATCATCTGGGCTGAGATCCTGGGGCCACCCAAGGGCCTCGAGGACTAGCGGGCCGGCAAGGGTCGGTGGCGGCAAGCTCGAGCGGCGCCGCGCGCTGGACGGTGACTGACGCACTAACGGTCCTGCGTCGCGACCGCGCCATGCGGCCGCTCATCGATGCCGTCGGCTCCATCGAATTGCGCGGCCATCGCCCCTATTTCTGGGTCCTCTGCTGCGCCATACTCGCCCAACAGGTATCGGGTGCGGCGGCCCGCACGATCATCGGCCGCGTCAGAGCACTCTATCCCCGGCGTCGCTTTCCTGACCCGCGATCGGTGCGCTCGACGTCGGCGAAGAAGCTGCGCGCCGCCGGCGTGTCGCGGCAGAAGGCGCGCTACCTCCAGGCGCTGGCGGAGGCGTTCGAGGTCGGTGACCTGAGCGGTGTACGCTTCTCGCGGCTGAGCGACGATGAGATCCTCCAACGGCTTACCGCGATCGTCGGTATCGGCCGCTGGACGGCCGAGATGTTCTTGATGTTCTCGATGCGTCGACCGGACATCTTCCCGGTGGGCGACCTGGGGATCCGCAGGGGAATGGAGCGCTACTTCGACTGCAGTAGTGTGGTGGAGATGGTGGAGCGTGCCGAGCGTTGGCGTCCCTACCGGACGTTGGCGTCCATCTACATCTGGCGAGCGCAGGCGGCGATGCCCGTCTAGTGCTCCGGGGTGGGAATCCCAGAGCCGAAGGCCTCCTCGACGATCGAATCCACCGTTGCCGGGGCGAGGACCGGGAAGTTCCGGTAGATCGAGTTCCATAGCTTCGCCCGATCGGCGCCGCAGGCCACCAGCTCGTTGGCGCGGTCCATGGCCATGGCGCGGAACCGGTCGTGCAGAACCTCGAAACACGGTCCGTCCGTGTGGGTCGAGCAGGAGAAGTGACCGTTTCTACAGCGCCGCAGGCGACGCAGGCTCGCGAACAGCTCGCGCCTCGTCAGCCAGCTCCGGATCTCTTCCTGACCGAGCGGTTCAATAGGCATTGAGTCTGCTTCCTACCTCAAGATGTGCCCGTGGCTGTCACACCCAAGTTAGCGATCCGCCGGCCGGCTGCAAATACTCCGGCGTAGGCCCCCGGCTCCGCCCAATTGCCAGCCGGCGGCCCGGCCGCGATCTTGTGGCCCAACCCATCGCCAGATGCTTGGGCCGCCAGAGCGGCCCGCGGGGACCCACTGGAGGGAGGAGCTAATGCGTTTGCTGCTGGCACTTGCGGTTCCTGTGATACTGAGCCTCGCGGCCGTCCCCGACGGCCAGTCACAGGAGACTCAGGAACGACGGACCGTTCTGCACGCGCCGGATCGGGGCCCCGACGAGGGAGAAGGCCCCTTCGAGCGCCTGATCATCCGTGGTGCCACGGTGATCGATGGGACCGGTGCGCCACCCCGTGGCCCCATCGATATCGTGATCGAGGGGAACCGGATCGTGCAGGTGAGGAGCGTCGGCACACCCGGCCTGCCGATCAACGAGGAGCGGCGCCCGGGCGATGCGACGCGCGAGATCGACGCCCACGGCATGTACGTCCTGCCGGGTCTCATCGACACGCACGCTCATACCGGCGGCAGGTCGCAGGGAACACCGGCCGAGTACGTCTACAAGCTGTGGATGGGTCACGGCGTGACGACGATCCGCGATCCGGGCTCCGGCAACGGTGTCGATTGGACGTTGGAGGCGCGAGAGCGCAGCGCGCGCAACGAGATTGTTGCGCCCCGCGTCTTCGTCTACGTGCGTCCCGGTGCCGGCTGGGAGGAGGGACCGATCGACTCGCCGGAGAAGGCGCGCCAGTGGGTGCGCTGGGCGGCGCGCAAAGGCGTCGACGGCCTCAAGCTCGGCTCTTACGACCCGAAGATCATGGAGGCGCTCATCGACGAGGCCAGGAATAACGGCCTCGGGACCCAGGCACACCTGGGACAGATGGGCGTCGCCCGCATGGACGCGCTTGATGCCGCCCGGCTGGGGCTGGGGTCGCTGGAGCACTGGTACGGGCTGCCCGAGGCCCTGTTCGACGGTCGCACCGTTCAGGATTTTCGCTACGACTACAACTACAACGACGAGTATCACCGTTTCGGTCAGGCTGGACGGCTTTGGAAGCAGGCGGCGGAACGGGACAGCGAAAAATGGAACGCCGTGATCGACGAGTTGCTCGCCTTGGATTTCGTCATCACTCCGACGATGACGATCTATGAAGCGAACCGCGACGTCCAGCGCGCCCGTGAGGCCGACTGGCACGATACCTATACGCTGCCCTCGCTATGGCGCTTCTACCAGCCCAGCCGCGAGAGTCACGGTTCCTACTGGTTCAGCTGGACCACCCAGGACGAGGTCGAGTGGAGGCGAAACTACCGCATCTGGATGAGCTTCCTCAACGACTACAAGAACCGGGGCGGCCGTGTGACGGCCGGCTCCGACGCGGGTTTCATCTACAAGCTCTACGGTTTCGATTACATCCGCGAGCTCGAACTGCTTCAGGAGGCCGGTTTCCACCCGCTGGAGGTGATTCGCTCGGCAACGCTCCACGCTGCCCAGACGCTCCACGAGCCCAAGGGTGTGCCGATCGAGTTTGGAATCATCCGCCCGGGTCTGCTGGCCGACCTGCTGGTCGTCGAGGAGAGCCCGATCGAGGACCTCAAGGTACTGTACGGAACCGGGACGCTGCGTCTCAACGATAATTCCGGAGAGGTCGAGCGTGTCGGCGGCGTGAGATACACGATCAAAGACGGAATCGTCTACGATGCCCGGCTGCTGCTGGCGGACGTCGCCCGCCTGGTGGAAGAGGCGAAGGCGGCGGAAGCCGTAGCAACAGGCGGCGGCAGGTAGTCGGGGGCGGTGCAAACAAATGTTTGTCGCGCCGCCCACTTTGGGGCCTTGACGCGCCCCTCTGCGGATGCAATTATGCCTGCGTCCCAACAGCGGGCACCACGCCAACTGGTTTAGACAGATAGATGACAAGAAGGCCCCGGCGTTTCCACCGAGGCCTGGCGATAAATAGGCTGCTCTTATCAGTCATGTGTGGCGGCTGACCCGGCACCGGGAGTGGGCGGCCGAGCCGGATGGAGGGACTGTTCCTACCTGCTGCCCATGCAGGCGCCGCCACACGTGACTTTTTTTGTCTTATTCAGGCTTCCCTAACAAATCTCTAGTACTTAGACGCCATGACCCCCAAAAGGGTTGCCGGCGCGTGCTGCCTGGTTGCCGACCTGCTAAGTAACTCACTCGGACCCCGTTTGGTTCCCGGCCGCCGCCAGCCAGGGCGTAGCTGACACGGGGTAGTAAATCCTACATGTCTGAGTACGACCTGGGCGCCGTAGAGAAGACGCCCAAAGGTCCCTACGCTTGTGGGGTTCCTGAGGTTTCAGGGGTGAGGCGTCGCTGCAACATCGGCGGCCAGCCTCAGCCTGCCGAGGACTCGAGCCCCTCGATGGCGGCCCGCACCTCCCGTGGTATGGGAACGACCTGTCGCGTGTTGTAGTCGTAGGAGACCACGATGGCCTCACCCTCCGCGACCGTGGCTCCGGCCGCGGTCGAGACGATCTCGTAGGCCATGGTGAAGCGGTCCTCGGCGATCTCCGCAGCGCGGGCACCGACCAGGGCGGTATCCGGGTAGAACAGCGGCCGGCGGAAGCGGCAGTTGGTCGAACTAAGGATGATACCGATCCGGTCACGGTCGTAGGACTCGATGAAACCGCAGCGCTCGAGGTAGCGGACGCGCGCCGACTCGAAATAGCTGAAGAACACCACGTTGCTCACGTGGCCGTAGGCATCCAATTCACCCCACTGGACCGGGATGCGAACGACGATCGGGTAACCGGCGAGCGGTTCTTCGCTCAACGGGGTGGCTCCCTTGGGTTCAGTTCGTCTTTGCGGAAGTGGCTATCGGAGCGGGGGACGAGGGGCCCTGAAGGGCCCCGGGGCGTTCAGCGGAGGAACGCCCGCATCTACTTCTTGCGTTTGCGGCGTTTGTGTAGCTCCTTGCGCTTCTTCCGCCCGATCTTTCTACGACCCGATTTCTTCAGCTTCGGTCTCTTGCGACCCATCTAGCTCTCAAGTTCGAGGGGACAGGTACAACAGGCATATAGGACTGGGCTGCGGCAGCGAATATACACACGAAGCTTGTTGGGGCAATGTCGCGGTGGGTTAAGAGATAAGGGCGGGCACCGCGCCTGGGTCAACGCTGTTCTTTCCGTTCCTCGCCTTTCGTCCTATAATGGGGCCCACGTGCGATAGCCCCTGGTCGAGCCTCGAGGGCTCGGGTGCCCTCCAACAGGGCCTCCTTGCCGAGCGCCCATCCGCCCGACCGGGCTTGGGACTACCCTTTCACCACATACGGGTTGAGGTCGACACGGCCGCACGGCACCGCGCGCCGGTCGACCCAGGGTTGATCATCCATTAGCCCCTAGGGAGGATTCCATGCCAGCCAACAACAACATTGGAGCGTTCAAGGCGAGCCTGCACGGCGAGCTGATCCAACCGAACGACGCGGGTTACGACGAGGCCCGCAAGATCTACAACGGCATGATCGACAAGCGGCCGCGCCTGATCGCCTACTGCGCGGACGTCGGAGATGTCCAGGCGGCCGTGCGGTTCGGCCGGGAGAACGAGATGCTGACGGCGATCCGCGGCGGCGGCCACAACGGCGGAGGCTTGGGTCTCTGCGAGGACGGCCTGGTCATCGACCTCTCGAAGATGAAAGACATGGAGATCAACCCCGAGGCCCGTACGGTGAGGGTGGGCGGTGGCTGCACCTGGAACGATGTGGACACGGCGACGCACGAACACGGTTTGGCGGTTCCCGCCGGCACCATCTCGACTACAGGGGTCGCCGGCCTGACGCTGGGCGGCGGCGTCGGCCATCTGACCCGGAAGTACGGCCTCACCATCGACAACTTGCTCGCCGCCGATCTGGTGCTGGCCGATGGGAGCACGGTCACCGCCAGCGCCGAGGATCACGAGGACCTCTACTGGGCGATCCGCGGCGGCGGCGGCAACTTCGGCGTCGTCACGTCTTTTCTGTTCAGGGCGCATCCCGTACACACGAACTACGCCGGGCCGACGCTCTGGGAGCTCGACCAGGCGGCCGAGGTATTGAGTTGGTACCGTGAGTTCATATTGAGGGCTCCGGAGGAGCTAGGCGGCTTCTTCGCTTTCCTGGTAGTCCCCGGACCTCCTTTCCCCGAACATCTGCACGGCAAGGCGATGTGCGGCGTCGTCTGGTGCTACACGGGTCCGATGGAGAAAGCCGAGGAGGTCTTCAAGCCGATCCGTGAGTTTGGGCCACCGGCCTTCGAGCACGTGGGACCGATGCCGCACCCGACGATGCAGAGCATGTTCGACGTCTTCTATCCGCCGGGGCTACAGTGGTACTGGCGGGCCGACTTTGTTAACGAGATCAGCGATCAGGCTATCGCCGAGCACGTGAAGTTCGGCTCCGAGATCCCCACCGGGCACTCGACGATGCACATGTATCCGATCGACGGGGCGGCCCACCGTATCAGCAACAGTGACACGCCGTGGGCCTATCGCGAGAGCAACTGGGCTCAGGTCATCGTCGGTGTCGATCCGAACCCGGCGAACAAAGGCAAGATCATCGACTGGACGAAGTCGTACTTTGACGCGCTTCACCCCCACTCGGCAGGCGGTGCGTACGTGAACTTCATGATGGACGAAGGACAGGAGCGCGTTAAGGCGACGTACCGCGACAACTATGCCCGGCTGGCCGGGATCAAGAAGCAGTATGATCCGGACAACTTCTTCCGGGTGAACCAGAACATCGAGCCAGCCGGCTGAGGCGCGGCCGGGGTCCCGCCCCTCTCAATGGCGCTCCGACGGCGCTCGGCGGGACCCCCGGCCGACCGGCCGCGGGAGGAAGACACGATTGAGCCGAGGCGCGTCTTCGAGCCCTGCCTTTACGCGACCGGCTCACGACGCTGTGCGGGCCCTCAGACTGTAGCTCCAAAGCGCGGGGCTCTGACGGATTGTACGCTCGAAAAAGGCGAGGACGCTCCGTGTGGCCGCTTCCTGCTCCTCGGGAAGCGAGCCCACGGCGAACGCTGGACCGGGAGCTAGCTGCAGCCGCCCGCGGTCGAGGCTCGGATTCCATGCCAGCAGCGGTACGCCGGCGCATGCAGCGAGGCGCGCCGGAAAGGTTGAGGCGTGCCACTCCTGGCCGAGGAAACGGACCGTGCAGACACGCCTCGCGCGAGGGAAATCCGCCATCACCACCACGCGGCCACCCGCGCGAAGGTGGCGGATTACCCTCCGCAGTCTGCGGACGCCTCCCGGTGCGACGTTCTGGCCGGCGCGCTCGACCCACACATCCCCGGCGACGATGAGTGCCAAGTTTGAATCGCAGCACCAGGAAGCGAGCAGTCGAGCCCAGGGCATGTGAAAGATCGCAATGACACAGCCCGAGCCGTGACCAGAGGGGAGGGAGTAGGTCACACGATCGAGGGCGGCTTGGCGAAGGAAGGTTCTCAGGATTAGCACGAGTGACTCCCTGGCCAGCCGAGCGTACCAGATGTCTCGCAGGGTGCGGTTCCGGCCGGCCGGTGCATCCGAGATCAGGGGAGAGATGTGTGCGAGTCGGCACCGCACTAACAGGCTGTGGAGGAGTGCTACCAGTGCGGCACAGACTCTGCACCCCGCGAATAGAGAGCAAACGCACAACGGCCTCAGCTGCCGCCAGATATGAGAGGTCACCATGAGGGGACCTGACTGCTAAGGTCCTACGCGAAACAACTGGGTGGGAAGGCCAGGAAGAGAGGGAAACAACTTGAGAAGTAAGGGCCGTTCACCACCCCGGCCGCGCACTCAATTCAAGATACGGCCGTTATCAGCCTCCTGCCAGCGACGGCGGTTGTACACGAACCTCTTCGCCTCGTGGGCCGGACCGTTGCACGGTTCGTTCGCCTTGGCGCTCTCCTACGTCGGGATCTGGCTCTTCTTGATGTGGCTGCTGTACAGGCGCTTGATCTTCATCAAGATTTGAGGTGGACGATCATATGATCGAGCGAATCAAGAAGCTGGAATCGATCAGCCGCAGGCTGGAGCCCGACAGGGGAGAGCGCGCGCCGGTACGTGACGCGGTCGTCGCCTATGGCGAGGGCTTCCTCGATCGCCTGCCCGAGCTCAAGGCGTACGAGGCCGACAAAGAAGCGGCGACGGAGATACGGGAGTCGCCGATAGTCGACGAGGGTGTCCCCGTCGACAAGTTGCTGGCGCTGTTCGACGAGGCGGTGATCGTGCCGGGGGTCAATCCTGCATCGGGAAGGTTCCTCGCCTACATCCCCGGCGGCGGCATCTACTACTCCTCGCTGGGCGACCACCTGGCTGCCGTCACCAACCGCTACGCCGGTGTCCGCTTCGCCGGTCCGGGCGCCGTCGAGATGGAGAACATGCTGCTCGACTGGATGGCCGGCCTGGTGGGGTATCCCGAGGGCTCGGGCGGCAACCTGGCCTCGGGCGGCAGCATAGCCAACCTGACGGGGATCGTCACGGCGCGTGACGCGCACGGCCTGAAGGCGCGCGACTACGAGCGGGTGGTGGTTTACCTGTCGGGCCAGGTACACCACTGCATCCACAAGGCGTTGGGTGTGGCAGGACTCGGCGAGTGCGTCCAGCGTTGCGTGCCGATGGACGAGCGTTATCGGATGGTGCCGGCGGAGCTGGAGCACGCGATCGCCAGGGATCGAGCCGACGGCCTCATCCCGTGGCTGGTCATCGCCTCGGCGGGGACGACGGACGTGGGTGCCATCGACCCGCTACAAGAGATCGGGCGGATCGCTAAAGCCGAAGGGCTCTGGTACCACATCGATGCCGCTTACGGAGGGTTCTTCGCCCTGGTCGATGAATGCCGTCCGAAGCTGGCGGGCATGGAGCTCTCCGACTCGATCGTGCTCGATCCTCATAAGGGACTGTTCCTGCCGTACGGTACCGGCGCTTTGCTGGTCAAGGACGTTGAGGCGCTGCGCCGTGCGCATCACTACCAGGCCGCCTACATGCAGGACATCCTGGCCGAGGAATCGCTCGAGAGCAACTCGCCGGCCGAGCTGTCTCCGGAGCTCACCAAACACTTCCGCGGCTTGAGGCTGTGGTTACCCCTCAAGCTGCACGGCGTGGGACCGTTCAGAGCCTGTCTGGAGGAGAAGCTGCTGTTGACCCGCTACTTCTACAGCAAAGTGCAGGAGCTGGGATTCGAGGTCGGCCCGGAGCCCGAGCTGTCGGTGGCCACCTACCGCTGGGTCCCAGGGGACGGCGACGCCAACGAGTTCAACCAGGCCCTGGTCGACGAGATCCATCGCGACGGCAGGGTCTTTATCTCGTCGACCATGCTGGAGGGGAAGTTCGTGCTGAGGCTGGCGGTACTGACGTTTCGAACGCACCTGGAAAGCGTCGACCTGCTGCTCGACGTTCTAGCGGAGAAGATTGCTCTGTTGACCTCCAGCGGCTAAGCTCATGCCAAAAGGAGGAACATGCTAAAGCACATGGGGGCCGTCCTCGCGGCGTCCTCGCTCATCGTGGCGGCTGCTCCGCTGCAGGCTCAGACGCAGGCGGCCGAGCCGCTCGAGGTCGGCGCAGTCGCACCCGATTTCTCCATACCGGGCGCCACGCGTTACGGCGTGCTGAGGGACGAGGTGCGACTCAGCGACTTCGCAGGTAAGACCGTCGTCCTCGCCTTCTTCTTCCGGGCGCGGAGCCGTGGTTGAACGGTTCAGATGCATGCGTACCGTGATCAGTACGCACAGTTGTTCAACAGCGGCCAAGACGTCATCCTGATCGCCATCAGCGCCGACCCGATCGCCGAGCTCGCCTCCTGGGCGCGGGACGATCAGTTCCAGTTCCTGATGGCGAGCGACGAGGGTGTGGCGGTAGCGAACATGTACGGCGCGCTCGCCGGACGGCCAGGTATGACGAATCGCAACTTGTTCGTCGTGGGACCGGATGGGACGATCGCCTATCGCGCAACGCCGTTCCGTGAGATCGATCCGACGGCGTACACCGAGTTGGGTGAGGCGATCGACCGGCTGGCGCCGCCGAAGGATTAGGGGAAATCAAGAGCAGCGGGCGGTGAGAAGACGGCTCTGTCGGCCATATCTTACCGCCCGAGCGCCTTCTCTACCGCGGCACTGATATCCTGGTCTGGACCCAAGCCCGTGTATACCACGCTACCCTCGCCATCCAGCACAGCGACATAAGAAGTAGCCGGGGCCATGAAGGCTCTGGTCGCGCGGCCGTCGGTGTCCCACAGAAGGCGGCCCGGCACCTCGTGGTCGGCCTCGTAGCGGCGGACTCGCCGTACGCTCTGGTTCACAGCGACGGCGACGATAAGGAAGTTGGCGTCCTCTCCGTACTTCGAGTGTGCGGCCAGCATGGCCGGCTCGAGCGCCTCGCAGTTCGAGCACCAAGTCGCCCAGAACTCCACCAAGAGCGGCTTACCGCTGCCGATGTAATCGCTAAGGTCGACCGGGTTCCCGGCCAGATCCTCGATCTCGACGGCGGTGGGGGTTGCGCCCACCGCGATGCCGATCCGTTCCTGCGCATGCAGGGGATGATAGTCGGCGAGAGACAGAACGGGCGCGGTGAAGAGCACCGCGGTCAGCCATCTACGCATCACAACACCATTCCTACCTGAACGAAGTAATACTCGGCCACGCCGATCATTATCAGGCCGGCCGCCTTCTTGATCCAGACCATCCAGCGCCCCGACCCGGGCAGCGCCGCGAGCGCGCCGGAGGACAGTCCTACGACGACGAGTAGCACGCTCATGCCGAGCGAGAACACGAACAAGTACACGAACCCGAGGACCGCACTGCCGGTTCCCGCCACCCAGGTGAGCACAGCGGCGAACGCCGGGGCACCGCAGGGCGCGGCGACGATCCCGGATGTCGCCCCGAGCAGGAAGACCGCCGGGACCGTGCCGCCCTCCAGGCGGCTCGCCCAAGTGCTCAGCCGTTGAGGTGCGCGGACCGGGATCACGTCGAGCATCGCGAGCCCGAAGATGAGCAGCAGGTTGCCGATGGCGAACCGCGCCCAAGGGCTGGCGCTGACCGTCCCGAAAAGGGACCCCGTCGCTCCGGCGATCACGCCGAGGATCGCGTAGAACATCGCGAGCCCGGTCACGTACGTCAGGGTCAGCACGACGGTGCGGCGGCGCGACGGCTGCGGGCCCGCCGTGCCACCGATCACACCGACCGTGATGGGGATCATCGGATAGATGCAAGGCGTGAGGCTGGTGAGCACACCGGCGCCGAACAAGAGGCCGATGGCTGCGAGCGGCCGCCCTGCCAAAGACTCGCTTATGGCCTGAGCTGCTGCGAGTGTGGTCATGAGTTGCATAATCACCAAAGTATCTAGGGCCCTGCCAACAGGCGATCAAGGCAATAACACGGAACTGGGCGACTCGGTTCAAAGACGCGTCCTGGCCGCGCCACCGTCGGCGGGCTAGCTTGATCAGCCTGTCATATCGAGAGACGCAGACACCGGGGAAAGCCGTGGAGCAGCCTCAGAGCGGTGACTTCCTGCAGGCCACGCTTGGGAACACCGGGTTGAAAGTTCACCGGCTCGGCCTCTCGGCCACCACCCGGCCGGGGGTGCACACGATTCACAAAGCCATCGACGAAGGGGTCAACTACTTCTTCGCCTACGGCTTCGACAGGCAGATGACGCGTACGCTGCGCGACGTGTTTCGTACCGGGCGCGAGCGCTTCGTGCTTGCCACCGGACCCTACAACCTCTTGTGGGGCCACACGAACCTGCGCCGCACCCTCGAGCGGCGACTACGGCAATTCCGAACCGAATACATCGATGTCTTTCTATTCCTCGGAGTGATGAAGCCGAAGCACTTTCCGGAGAAGCTGAGAGAGGAGCTGTACCGGCTGCGTGAGGAGGGGAAGGTCAAGTTCGTCGGCATGTCGTGCCACGACCGCAAGTTTGCCGGAGCGCTCGCCGCCGAAGGCGCGCTGGACGTACTCATGATTCGCTACAACGCCGCACACCGCGGCGCGGAACAGGACATCTTCCCACTTCTCATGGCCCACGACCCCGGCGTTGTCAGCTATACCGCCACGCGTTGGCGCTATCTTTTGAGGCCGCCGCGTGGCTGGCCAAAGGACGGCCGCGTGCCCGACGCCGGCCTCTGCTATCGCTTCGTCCTCTCGAATCCGAACGTGCATGTTTGCATGACGGCGCCCTCCAATATCGGGCAGCTCGAAGAGAACCTGGCCGCCGTGCGCCGCGGCCCGCTGGAGGAGGACGACATGCGGTTCATGCGCGAGTTCGGCGACGCGGTGCACGGTATGGGGAAGTGGTTCATGTAGGGTAGGGGCATGGTACTGAGCTGACCCACGGAAGTTGATCCAGTTTGGCTGAGAAGGGCCCCCTAGATAGTGGACAGATGGTGAAGCCACGAGGGTGAATGTTAAACGCGTGGACTGCTGGGGTGCCCTATATTGCAGGCACTCGCTGGTCGGCCCCCGATGGGGTAGATTGTCACGCGAATGACCACCTGGGACGTAGCCTGGGATGTTCAAGTGTCTTCGGACGAGTATTCCTTCAAGGCATTCAGCGAGCACGCCTTCTACCGGAGGGCCAACCTGGCGCTCCTGGACCGCGCAGACTTGAAGCGCGGCTGGACCGTGGTAGACGTGGCCTGCGGGAGCGGTGCCATCACCGAGCTGATCCTCGACAGGATCCGAGGCGCGCGTGACGCTACGGTGATCGACGTCGATAAGTCGGCCACCGCGCTGCAGGAGGCGGCGGAAAAGGTCGCAGGCGTGCGGGACGCGGTAGTGGAGTTCGTGCAGAGCCNNGCTTCTTCGATGGGGCGTCGCCGCCGGAGACCCAGAAGTACTACCGCCGCTGGATGCTGAAGGCGCTTCGCAAACTGAAAACGGAGTACGACCTCAAGCCCGACCACTCTAAGGTCGAGTCGCGTAAGCAGCTGACAGCGGAAGAGTACGGGGCGTTGCTCGAGGCCGAAGGGTTCGAGATCAAGTCGCAAGAGATCTACCCGGGTGAAGTAACCGAGCAGGGCTTTATCGACCTGAGCCGCTTCTCCGATTTCATCGCCGGCGCGCTCCCCGGCGTCCCGCTCAAGACGGCGAGCGAGGTTCTGGTAGAAACGATACGGGAGACCTTCGCCGAGATGGGCGTGACGGCGTGGCCGCGCAAGTGGCTGACGGTCGTCGCCGCCCGCCCGTAGGACGAGATCGCACTTCACCTTGAGGGGCCGAGAGGCCCCTTTTCCTTACCCCTCCAGATACACACTCTAGGAGAACACCAAGAGGCTCCGGAGCCCGAGATGATCGAGGGCGAGGATGTCGACGTCCTGACAGAGCTAAGGGGCGACGAAGCCGCTGTCGATCGATCGGGCGGACTCGTGGCTCCGCAAGGCGGAGGCACTCGCGAAGCTCGAGCCACACAAGGGATCTCTCTGGCACGCGTATCGCCAGGGAGGACTTGCCCGACGTGGATGTGGCGCAGGCCGGGGGATGGTCAAACCTCGAAGCTCTCAAAAGGGCCTACCAACAGCCTGACGATGCGACTATGTTGAAGGTCGTCACGCACCAGGCCGAGTTGAGGGAAGTGAAGTGAGTGCCTTGGGGAAACTCTCACAGGAAACTCACACCCCCCCAAGGTGGCCGTGACACGCGGAACGGGAAACCCGTTTCAGGGAAGGCCGTTGCAGGGATTCGCCCGGGTGGCGGAATTGGCAGACGCGACGGACTCAAAATCCGTTGGGCTTCGGCTCTTGAGGGTTCGAATCCCTCCCCGGGCATTACGGTACACGTCTTGCCATATTGTGCGGCGCGATCCTGCCCCGACCGCTACGTCACAACAGGAAGGGCACGATGGACTTCAAGGAAGTCAAGATCCCTGAGGGCGACCTCATTGGCTATAAGAACGGCGAGCTGATCATCGGCGATCACCCGGTGATCGGCGTTTTGCGTGGAGATGGGATCGGCCTCGACATCACGCCGGTGATGCGGAATGTGGTAGACACGGCGGTGGAGAAGGCATACACGCGGGAGCGCGCCGTGTCCTGGTGCCCGCTCTACGCTGGGCTGGAGGGTCTCCATCACTACGGCAGCGAGTTCCCGGACGAGACGGTTGAGGCGATTCGCTACTTGAGGATGGCCATCAAGGGACCTTTCACTACACCGATCGGTGAGGAGACCCACGTGTGCTTGTACTGTGCTCACCAGCAGTACGAGCCTGGCAAGTGCGAGAAGTGCGGCAAGGATGATGGCGTGACGGAGCGCTTCCGCTCGATCAACGTGCGCTTCCGGCAGCATCTCGACCTCTTCGCTTGCGTCCGACCGATCCGCTATTTCGAGGGCGTGCCGTCGCCCAACAAGTACGCCGACAAGGTGAACTTCGTGATCTTCCGAGAGAACACCGAGGACGTCTACGCCGGCTACGACTACGAGAATGGCAGCGAGATGGCGCGGGCGATCATCGGCCTGATCAAGGAGAAGACGGGCCGCGAGATCCGGGCCGATTCGGGTATCGGCGTCAAGCCGATATCGGTGTTCGGCACCGAGCGGATCGTGCGCAAGGCGCTGCAGTGGGCGCAGGCCCAGGGCCTGCCCTCGGTGACGTTGGTGCACAAGGGGAACATCATGAAGTTCACCGAGGGCTCGTTCGTCAAGTGGGGCTACGAGCTGGCGGAGAAGGAGTTCGGCGACATCACGATCAGCGAGAAGCGGCTCTGGGAAGAGCTGGGCGGCAAGATGCCCAAGGGCAAGATCCTGATGAAGGACCGGATCGCCGACTCGATCTTCCAGCAGATCCAGACGCGGCCCGACGAATACGCCGTCTTCGCACTGCCCAATCTGAACGGCGATTACCTGTCCGACGCGGCGATCGCTCTGGTCGGCGGCCTGGGGCTCGGCCCTGGCGCCAACATGTCGGACGAGGTGGCGCTGTTCGAGGCGACCCACGGCACGGCGCCGAAGTACACGGGCCAGGACAAGGTGAATCCCGGGTCGCTCATCCTGTCGGCCGTCATGATGCTCAACCACATGGGGTGGAACGAAGCGGCCGACATGATCATCGGCGGCATGGAGCAGGCCATCATAGACGGCCACGTGACGTACGACCTCGCCAGGTTGATGAAGCGCGAGGGTCGAGAGGACGTGAACGAGGTTTCTTGCTCCGGATTCGGCGAGGCGATCATATCGCGGATGTAGCCGGAAGTCGTCGTTCGCGGCTTGCGTGTGTGAAGCCGGGTTGGCCGTCGCAAACGGCCGGCCCGGTTTTCGTTCGCTAAGACATTCTAGGAACACCGCCTGCACACATGGCGTTCATCCGGCAGAGACGAGCACCGCAACCGAGCCAAGGATGCCTGAATGGAGCAACTCGCCGTACTCCTCGAGCGCTACGGGTACGCGCTCATATTTGCAGTTGGCTTCCTCGAGTATATCGGGGCTCCGATCGCTAGTGTGCCGATTCTCGTAGTCGCCGGCGCCCTGGCGTCAATAGGTAGTCTTCCGCTGCCGGGGATCATCGTCGCAGCTGCGTTGGGCGGTCTCGCCAGCGACCTGATCTGGTACGTCGCGGCCCGTGTACGGGGTAGAGGGCTCGTAGAAGCGGTCTGCGGCTTGGCGACCAACCCGATGGCTTGTGTCACGGTTGTCGAGAAGCGACTGCTGTCGGTCGGTCCGCGTTACCTGCTGCCGTCCAAGTTCTTGCCGGGCACGGCCAACCTCGCCGCCGCGGCGTCGGGCTTCGCGGGTATCGGGGTACGCAAGTTCATCGCATTCGATGGGATAGCGCTCGTTCTTTGGGCCGCGGCGTACACCAGTGCCGGCTGGATCTTCTCGACTCAAGTCGAGCAAGTCATCGAATGGGCAAGCGGTTTCACGCTATTGATCGTGGTGGGGGCCGCCGGACTGATCACCAGCGCCGGCGTCTGGAGGTTCCTGAAGGTGAGGATGCACCGTCCCCATCACGAGGCGGAGCGGACCGCGGAGGCTGAGGAAGCCTACGGAGAGAGCCGGGCTACAGTCCAGCCATCATCTCCCAGCGTGTAGCGCAGGCGGTCGTGTAGCCGGTTGGCCCGGCCCTGCCAGAACTCGATCGCGTCGGGGATTACCCTGTAGCCACCCCAGAACGGTGGTAGCGGCACGTCGGCCCCCTTGAAGCGCGCCTCGTGTTCTCGGAAGGACTCCTCCAGCTGCCGACGGTCGTCGATCGGGGAGCTCTGGTTGGAAGCCCAGGCGCCCAGCTGGCTGCCGCGAGGTCGTGTGGCAAAGTATTCCTGCGATTCCTGCTCGGGGAGCTTCTCCACCTTTCCCTCCACGCGTACCTGGCGTTGCAGGCGCGACCAGTGGAAGACCAGGGCGGCTCGAGGATTGTCCGTGAGATCGTCCGCCTTGCGGCTCTCGTAGTTGGTGAAGAAGCGGAACCCCCGCTCGTCGAAGCCCTTGAGTAGCATCAAGCGCGCCGACGGTCTGCCGTCCTTCGAGGCGGTGGCCAACGTCATGGCGTCCGGCAGGTATATCCCGGATCGCTTGGCGTCCTCGAACCATTCGGTGAAGAGGGTGAGCGGGTCCGGTCCGGCTGCCTCCTCCGAGAGCCCTTTGAGGACTCCGCGGCCCAGGATGAAAAGAGACCGAAGCCGGGCCAAGAATGACGGTTGTGCGTTTTCGACTTGCACGGTCAATCAGTGTGAGGGTTCAAGGTTCGACGCAAGGTGGCCGGCCCGACTTCACGATCCGCCTGTATTCGCGCCCGATCGCCACTGCCAGGACCAGCCAGATCAGCACCAGGATGACGTTGAGCACCGCGAAGTGCCGCGCCTGCATGGCGAGGAACGTCGTCCCTACGAAGATTACCACGGCCTGCAGCACGTCTCCAGCCCTTACAAAGAACGTGTCGATCGCCTGCTTCGCCTTGTACTTCTGCTCGCGGGTACAGGGCAGGAACAGGACGTTGCGCACGGTGTTCTGCAGCGAATAGTCCGTGGCGTTCTCCGCGGTCTTGCCCCAGCGCACGACGGCGAGTAGCGGGATGACGGCGATCATCGCGTAGGCACCGAGCGAGATGAGCGGCAAGATTACGAGGGCGATCCCGACGCCCAGGTACTTGATCACCCGCGACACGACGAAGAGCTGCAGTACCAGCGCCAGCACGTTTACAACACCGAAGAAACTGGCCCAGAACGACCCGATGTATTCTCTCTCCGAGAGGTCGCCCGCCAGTCCGGCGGCGACGGCTTCCCCGGCGTTGATACTCACGACGCTGGTGAGGACGTACTCACCGGTCGTGTTCACCCAGTTCAGGAACAGCATGAGCAGCGCGATCATCAGCAGGTAGCGGCACCTTACCACCATCGTGAAGGGGTTCTCGGCACCGGCCAGGTCGAGCTCTTGGGCCGCTTCTTCCAGCTTGGCGCGTGCGTCCTCCGGGGGCTGTGCAGGCTCGCGGTCCTCGTCCAAGGCTCGGCGGACGTCCTCGATTTTGATCTCGCCGGTCAGGGTTCTCGTGACATCTTCGACGGGGATCTCGCCCGTGAGCGCTTTACGCACCTCATCGAGCGGGATCTCCTGAGAGGCGGCGGGCATCGCGCCGGTGGTCAAGCTATCAGGTAAGTCGGCCTCGCTTCGCCGGCGCTCGCGGGCATCGACGTGATTTGTGGCGACCAGGCTGACCGCGAGGAGAGCAGCGGTCAGCAGCATCGGGGGGTAGACGCCGGCCCAGCCGATCATCCCGCCGGAGATGAAGCTGCCGGCGATCGCGCCGAAAGACGCGCCAAACATCACGATCGGGAACAGCCTCTCTCCTTCGTCGCGTGTGTAAATATCGTTGGCGAACGACCACAACTGGGCGACGACCATCATGTTGAAGACCCCGATCCAGAGGAAGAAAACGATCCCCTGGACCACGCCGGGCACACCCATCTGGAAGACGATGAAGAAAAGTCCTAGGCAGGCCGCGAAGAACAAAGTAACCGTGTTGATGAGTTGGCGTCTGGGCATCCGGTTGGCCAAAACCCCGTAAAGCGGAACCGCCCCGAGCAACAGGAGCGCGATACCGGCCGACATGTAGGCCTTTAGCTCCGGCCACTGGCCGATCAAAGCTTCGCGAACCGGTTTGATGCAGTAGTACGCTGTGAGGATCAGGAAAAGGTTGAGCGCAAGGAGCAGGACCGTCCCGCTCTCGCCGGCCCGCACGTCGGCGAACAGGCGGAGAAGGCGATCCAGTGCACTCGGGCCGCGTTTCTGCACCACCCTGATCTCCTATTCGCTGGGGAGTTGAAGTCTTCCGCTGGTTCGCGACGAATAGAACACGCTGGGTCCGGCGGCGCCAGACCGCGGCACCGGATCCGGGTCGGTTCCAGTGTACTGGGTGGTTTCAGGTTAGCTGCGGAGTCGCACGGCCAGCGCGACGACCGCGACTCCGACGATCGCGATAGCGACGATCGGCATTACCGGAAGCCCTGATCCATCGGGCCCCTGCTCGGCCTGGCGCCAGAAGAGGATGCCGCCCAAGACCAGCGCACCTGTGAGAGCCGCAGCGATCCCCGCAAACGTCCCCGCGCTCTTCCTGGAGGCCCCGGTATTCGCTTCCGCCATCCTCAGCGCCTGCTGGAGCTCGTGTGGGCTCATCCGGTGGGATTGCTGATACTCCCGGATGACCGACTCGATCTTGTGGCCCAGCTCCCGGACCTGCGGAGAGGGGTGCCGAACGTGTGGCGGCGTTGGCACGTACATGACTGCTCCTTCAACCGTTCCGTGCGAACTGTGGCTTCACGGGTGGTGTCCGATCCTCCCTACGACCGCCCGACGGGGCGAGTTTCGGACCGGTACGCCGGCAACGTTCGCGTCGGGCGGTACATCCGCTATATTACATAGCCCTACAAACGGACTTTGGTGTCTACGCCTAACCTGTTGCCTTATAATAGGTTGGGCTACTTCCCTTCACAAGGAGTCGGATGACGAGTTTACAGGACTACTTCGGCAGGTTCCGCCGAAACATCATCGGCATCGACCAGACGTTCCGGTCCCGCTACGGCGAGCAACCCCTGGTGTACGCCGACTGGACCGCGAGCGGTCGGCTGTATGGACCGATCGAGGAGCGGATCGCCAAGACTCTAGGGCCGTTCGTCGGCAACACGCACACGGAGGCGGTCGTCACGGGCACTCGGATGACGCACGCCTACGTGCGGGCGCATGAGATCGTCAAGGAACATGTGAACGGCGGTCCTAACGACGTGATCCTCACTCCCGGGTTCGGGATGACCGCGGCGGTCGTCAAGTTCCAGCGCATGCTCGGTCTGAAGGTGCCGGATCCCCTGAGTCGGTTTGTAGCGCTTCCCGAGGAGCTACGGCCGGTAGTGTTCGTGACTCACATGGAGCACCACTCTAACCATACCTCGTGGCTCGAAACCGTGGGTGACGTGGTGACTATCGATCCCGACGAACGGGGGTTGTTTGACCTGGACCACCTGGAGGCTTTGTTGGGCGAGTATGATAGCCGTCAGTTCAAGATCGGGGCATTCACCGCGTGCTCGAACGTTACCGGCATCCGGCTGCCAATTCATGACATGGCGAGGATCATGCACGAGCATGGGGGTTACTGCTTCATCGATTATGCAGCCTCGGCGCCCTATGTGAAGATCGACATGCACCCGGAGGACTCATCGGCGAAGCTGGATGCGATACTGTTCTCACCGCACAAGTTTCTCGGGGGCCCGGGTGCTTCCGGTGTGTTAGTCTTCGATGCCAGCCTCTATGGAAGTAAGGTGCCGGACCAGCCGGGTGGTGGAACCGTCGACTGGACGAACCCGTGGGGTGGCCGGAAGTACGTTCACAACATCGAGGAGCGCGAAGACGGAGGAACGCCCGGGTTCCTTCAGGCAACCAGGACGGGGCTCTGCGTGCGGCTAAAGGAGGACATGGGCGTAGAAAAGATGCTGGCTCGCGAAGAAGAGCTGCTGAAGATGGCGTTTGAGGGGCTGCGAAAGATCCCGAGACTACGAATCCTGGCCGATCATATCGAGGACCGGCTTGCCATAATCTCCTTCTACATCGAGGACGTCCACTACAACCTGGTCGTCAAGTTGCTGAACGATCGATTCGGAATTCAGACCAGAGGTGGGTGCGTATGCGCCGGCACCTATGGCCACTACCTGCTGAACGTCGATCCGGTTCAGTCGAAGCAGATCAGCGACAAGATCGATGAGGGCGATCTGTCGGAGAAGCCGGGCTGGGTGCGCATTTCGCTCCACCCGACGACCACCGACGAAGAGCTGGAGTACATCATCGACGCGCTGGGGAAAATCGCCGGGAGCCACGGAGAATGGTCGAGAGACTACACATATTCCTTGGCACTGAACGAGTATCAGTCGCGGAGCGGGGAGCCGTGGGGCGCGGCGGATCTCGAGGCGTGGTTCGACTTGGAGGAAGAGTAGCGTGAGTGCTGGCACTTTGCTCTACCTATCTCGAGGCGACGTCGAGGCGGTCGGGCTCTCGATGGCAGAGATCATCGAGGCACTCGAGGCGATGTTCCTCGCCAAAGGGAAGGGCGAGGTCGAGATGCCGCCCAAACCGGGCATTCACCCGCGGAAGGACGCGTTCATCCACGCGATGCCGGCATACATCTCGAGCATGAGTGCTGCGGGCATCAAGTGGGTCTCAGGCTACCCGTCCAACGTCGAGCGCGACCTCCCGTACATCTCGGGCCTGCTGATGCTAAACGACCCTGACACGGGTATTCCGATCGCGGTGATGGACGCGACGTGGATCACGGCGATGCGGACGGGTGCGGCGACGGCGGTGGCGGCGAAGTACCTGGCGCGCAGCGACAGCACGACGCTGGGGGTTCTCGCCTGCGGCGTGCAGGGTCGCAGCAACCTGGAGGCGCTGTCGTGTGTGTTTGACTTGGAAAACGTGAAGGCGTACGACATCGCGCCTGGGATCGCTGAACGTTATGCGGTCGAAATGAGTGAGAAGTTCGGTGTGACGGTCGAGGTTGTTAGCAGCCCCCGGGAGGCGGTCGCCGGTCTCGATCTCGTGGTTACCAGCGGGCCGATACTCAAGGATCCCAGTCCGACGATCGGGGCGGGCTGGCTGTCGCCCGGGGCGTTCGCCTGTCCGCTCGACTTCGACTCTTACTGGAAGGGCGAGGCGCTGCGCGAGGTCGATCGCCTGGCGACGGACGATTTGGCGCAGCTCGATTACTACCGGACGGTCGGGTTCTTCCGTGACACGCCGGAACCGTACGCCGACCTCGGTGAGATCGTCGCGGGCACCAAGCCGGGCCGCACGTCTGCGGACGAGCGCACGATCTCGATGAACCTGGGGTTGGCGCTGGACGACATGGCGACGGCGATCCTCCTGTACAGGAAGGCGAAGGAGAACGGTATCGGCACCGAGTTGCCCCTCTAGCGGGTCTCAACCCTCCTCGATCTCTTCCTCGATCACGTATAGATCGTCGGCGGTCTCGATCAGCGGCCGCTCCTCGCGGTTGACCGTCAGCTCGAAGATGTCGGGGCGCGCGTAATGTCCGGCCACGTCGAGCTGGAAGCGCGGCCCGAGTAGCTCGCGCGGGTCGATCTCACCGTAGAGGATCGTCTCCTCGTTGTTCACCGGCTCGATGACGAACTTGCCGTCGGGATCGACGATCATGCTGCCGCCCGGGTTGAGCCACTCGAGGTCGGGGGGTAGGAACTTGCTCTTGAACTCCAGGCGGTCGGGTATGTCGTCGCGGTGCAGCGCGCTGCAGCAGCTGATAACGTAAACGCGCCCTTCCTTGGCGGTGTGGCGCATGGTGGAGGTCCAGGGCTCGCCGCGATCCCAGGTGGGCGCGAGGTGGATCTGGGCGCCCCACGCCCACATCGCGTAGCGGGCGAGCGGCATGTAGTTCTCCCAGCAGGTGAGGCAGCTGAGGCGGCCGATCTCGAGGTCGTAGACATCGAGGGTGCTGCCATCTCCGAGCCCGTGTACGAGGCGCTCTGCGGCCGTGGGCATGATCTTACGGTGCTTGCCGAGCATGCTCCCGTCCGGCCCGATGCAGAGCGTCGTGTTGAAGATCGTGGACCCGCTCGCCTCCGCGTTGCGTTCGTTCATCCCGATGGTGACGGCGATACCTGCGTCACGAGCGGCGGTGCAGAGTCGTTCGGTCGCCTCGCTGGGGATCGTGACGGCGTTGTCGAGCAGCTCGGTGTAGAGCTCGCGCAGGGCGCGCGTGTTCGCCGGCGGGATGAACCAAACCCATAGCGGGTAGGTGGGGATGAAGCACTCGGGAAAGACGGCGAGCTTGGCGCCACCGGCGGCCGCTTCGGCGATCAGACTACAGGCCTTGTCGATGGTCGCCTCGCGGTCGAGGAAGACGGGAGCGGCCTGAACCGCTGCGACGAGGAAGGTATCGTGGCTGGGGCTGGTCATCACTGCCTCCCGGGCGTTATAAAACGGATTCAAAAGTCCGCACAAAGTATCCGGTGCCGGCCGTTTGGTCCAGAAAGAATGCGCCCGGCGCTGTACAGTCAGACTGGAGGACATGATGTCGGTTCAGCACGCTCTTGAGGTCATGCAGCTGTCCACGAGGGCCGCAGCCGCTCTGGCGGTCGTGACCCTTCTGGGTTTCTCGGCACCGTTCGACTCGGTCGCAGTTCAGCGGGACGACGAGGTGCCGACGATCGAGAACAAGACGCGCGGCATGATACAATTCGCCGGGTTCTTAGATCTCTACTGGGACGAGTCGGAGGGCAAGCTCTACTGGGAGATCGACCGCTGGGATACCGAGTTCCTCTATCAGGTGTCTCTGGCATCGGGATTGGGCAGCAACCCCGTGGGGCTCGATCGTGGGCAGCTGGGCGGCACCTACGTTCTCAAGGCGAGGCGCGTCGGACAGACGGTCCTGCTGATCGAGCCGAACTATGGATACCGGGCCCGCTCGGACAATCCGTACGAGGTCCGGGCAGTCGAGGATGCCTTCGCGCCTTCCACCCACTGGGGCTTCAAGGTCGAGGCGGAGACGGACGATCGGGTGCTGGTCGACGCCACTGATTTCTTCCTGCGCGACACTCACGGTGTGGCCCGGCGAATCGAGGGGGCGGGGCAGGGGACCTTCAAGCTGGATCGCAGTCGCAGCGTCTTCTACCTGCCTCGTACAGGCGCGTTTCCGCAGAACACGGAGGTCGAGACGTCGTTGACCTTTACGAGCGAGCGACCGGGGCCGTTGGTGAGCAGCACGGCGGCGTCGGGGAATGCGGTTACCCTCCGGCAGCATCACTCGCTGGTTCAGCTGCCCGATGACGGCTACATGCCGCGGGCCGTCGATTCTCGAGTCGGGGCCTTCGGTGTCAGCTTCCATGATTACGCTGCGCCTATCGACGAACCGCTCGAGGTCCGCTGGGTGGCCCGCCACCGTCTCGAAAAGAGAGATCCGAGCGCCGCTCGATCCGAGCCGGTGGAGCCGATCGTCTATTACCTGGATCCGGGGGTCCCGGAGCCGATCGCCAGCGCGCTGATCGAGGGAGCGGCCTGGTGGAATGAAGCGTTCGAGGAGGCGGGGTTCATCGACGCCTTTCAGGTCGAGGTCTTACCCGAGGGCGCCGATCCTATGGACGTGCGCTACAACATGATCCATTGGACGCACCGCTCGACTCGCGGCTGGTCGTACGGTGGGTCGGTCGTCGACCCGCGCACCGGCGAAATCCTCAAAGGAAACGTCAACCTCGGCAGCCTGCGGGTTCGTCAGGACCACCTGCTGGGAATTGGCCTAGTCTCTCCGTTCGCGGCTGCCATTGGCGAGTGCGACCTGGCTGCGGGGCCCACGTTCGACTACCTGGCCACCGTGGCGGACGGTTCTGACCCGGTGGAGATGGCGCTCGCTCGTCTCCGCCAGCTCTCCGCTCATGAGGTTGGCCATACCCTCGGGTTCGCCCACAACTACATCGCCAGCGCCTACGGGCGGTCGAGCGTGATGGACTACCCGGCGCCGCTGGTCACGATCGCCGAGGGCGGCGCCCTCGATCTGTCCGAGGCTTACGACGTTGGGATCGGCGAATACGACAAGTTCGCCGTGAAGTGGCTGTACAGTGACTTCCCCGAGGGCACCGACGAGGGGGCGGCTCTCGATACGATCGTTCGGGATGCTCTGGACCGAGGGGTGCGCTTCATTACCGACCGGGACGCGCGGCCGGCCGGCGCGGCCCACCCGCTGGCCGCTTTGTGGGACAACGGTTCCGACCCGGTCGCGATGCTGGAGCACGAGATCGAAGTGCGGCGGATCGGGCTGGAGAACTTCGGTGCTTCGGCGATTCGGTTGGGCGAACCGATGGCGGCGCTCGAAGAGGTGCTGGTGCCCCTGTATCTGCATCACCGCTATCAGGTCGAGGCCACCGCCCACTCGCTCGGCGGCGCCGACTACAACTTCGCGCTGCGCGGCGACGGCCAGATGACGATCGAGATCGTTCCAGGGGCGCGGCAGCGCAGAGCGCTGGACGCCATGCTGCTGACCATCGAGCCCGAGTTCCTGGCAATCTCCGAGCGCATCCTCCAGCTCATTCCGCCGCGCGCCTTCGGCATGAGCAGCGGCGAGCTGTTCGCGAGCCGCACGAGCCCGACCTTTGATCCGTTGAGCGCGGCGGCGACCGCCGCCGACCTGACGATCGGGTTCATTCTGCAGCCCCAGCGCATGGCCCGGTTGGTCGAGTTCCATGCCCGCGACGAGTCGTCGCCTGCGCTCGCCGAGGTCATCGACCGCACGCTCGAGGTGAGCTGGTACGCGCCGGCGGAGGAAACGCCATTCATGCAGGAGATCCGTCACACGGTCGAGCGGGTTGTGCTGGACCGGCTGCTCGCCGAAGCTGGAAGCGCCGAGAACACACCTCAGGTGCGCGCGGTGTTGACGGCTCAGGTGGCAAGTCTATCGGCGTGGCTGGCCGAGCTCGAGAGCCCGACGCCTCACCAGCGCCTGGCGCTGGATGACATCAATCGCTGGTGGCAGCGTGCGGAAGGAACGACACCAGCGTCGGAGGTGCCGGGAGCGCCGCCGGGCAGCCCGATCGGCCAGCGGCGCAACCGCTAGGGGTGAGCTAGAGGGCGGGCAGCCCGTCCTCCAACCAAGAATGGTCGCCTTCGAGCACCCGCTGGGCCAGCCGGTAGGTGGCTCTATCGTCGTTCTTCAAGACCTGGCGGAACAGCGACTCGACGCGACGTCGACTGTGGCGACAGAAGACGTCGGCGACCTCGAGGGCACCGGGCTCACCCTGCTTGGCCAGCTCCACGGCCCGAGAGCTGGCGACAGCCATGGCGAAGAGTTCCGCCCCGATATCGACCAGTCGTCCGAGCACCGCCTGGCGCTTCTCGAGCTTGGGACCGAAACGAATCATCGCGTGGAATAGGGCGCGTGCCAGGCGCCGCGCCGCGCGGTCGACATAGCGCACGTGCCCGGCCAGGGAACCGAACTCGGAATAACGCGGCCAGCGTCCCCAACCGATCCAGCGCGTCGGATACCACCAGGCGTAGAAAGCTGCTGCTCTGGCGAGGGCTTTGAGCTTAGCGCCGATCCCAGCTTTGGGATCCACGAGGTCGCCGGCCACCGAGAGATGGGTGTCCAGCGCCTCGCGCGCGATGAACAGCCGCATGATCTCGGTCGTCCCTTCGAAGATCCGGTTGATCCGCGAGTCTCTCAGCATTCGCTCGACCGGTACCGGCCTCTCTCCGCGGGCGCGCAGCGATTCGGCCTTCTCGTAGCCACGGCCGCCACGAATCTGCAGGGCATCGTCGATCAGGTTCCAGCCGACCTCGGTGTTGAACAGCTTGGCGACCGCTGCCTCGAGCCGGATGTCGAAGTCGCCGGCGTCGGCCATCGCCGAGGCGATGTCGGCGACCGACTCGAGCGCGAAGGCATTAGCCGTCATCCTGCCGATCATCTGCGCAATGCTGTCGTGCACCCCGATCTGGGTGCCCCACTGGGTCCGCTCGCTCGCCCACTCGCGTGAGATCTCCACCGCACGCTTGGCTCCATACGCCGCACTCATCGGCAGCGTCAGTCGGCCCGTGTTCAGCGTGACCAGTGCCAGCTTGAGCCCTGCCCCTTCTTCCAACAGTACGTTCTCCTTGGGAACGCGAACGTCGTTGAAGCGGATGACGCCGTTGTAGATGGCATCGAGGCCCATGAAGTGGCAGCGCTGGACCAGCTCGACGCCGGGCCAGTTGGTCTCGACTATGAACGCCGTTATGCGGCGCGGACCGGTACGTGCCATGACGACCAACAGTTCGGCCAGCGTTCCGTTGGTCGTCCACATCTTCTCGCCGTTGAGTACGTACGCCTCGCCGTCCTCGCTCAGCTCGGCCGTCGTCGTGATGCGCGCCGGGTCGGAGCCAACGTCTTTCTCCGTGAGGGCGAAGGCGGAGATCGCGCCCTTGGCCAGCCGCGGCAGGTACCTCTGCTTCTGCTCCTCGGTCCCGAAGAGCTTGAGCGGCTGGGGCAGCCCGATCGACTGGTGGGCCGAGAGCAGCGCGGTAAGCGAACCGTCGACGCTGGAGACCATACCGATGGCCTTCACGTACGTGCGCTGCGACAGACCGAGGCCGCCGTACTTGGCCGGGATCTTGATCCCGAACGCCCCGATCGTCCTCAGCCGCTCGATGACTTCCTCGGGGATCTCGCGCTCACGCTCGATCCTGTCGGAATCGATGTGGCGCAGAAGGTCGGCCAGCTGCCCCAGGAAGGGTACAGCTCGACATTCCTCTTCCGGATCGTGTTCCGGGTAGGGGTGGATGAGACCAAGGCGGAGGTCCCCGGCGAACAGCTCTCGCACGAAGCTGGGGCTCGCCCACTCGGTCTCGCGGGCGGCCTCGGCGACGGCCCGCGCTTCCTGCTCGGTGACTCGGTGTTCCGCCGTTTGCGGCGGCTTTTCGCGCCCTATTCGCTCTTTTGCGATTGTGGTAGTCATCTATCTCGACCTCGTATCTGGTTATGGGCCGGGCCGCAGCGGGCGCCGCCCACCAATTCCTGCTGCTAGAACAACGTGATTCTGCCCCTGCTGGTTCTCGCGTTGCCCCCCCTGGCGCCACGCAAAACCTTTCGCAACCATCCCTCGTACGGAAACACGAAGCAGAACCACCCCGACACCACGTTACGTACCGGAGGCGCCCATGGCCGAGCCCCGCACACCCACCGGTGTGCTACGCGAGGAGCATCAGCTGATCCTCAGAGTACTGGACGTCCTGCAGGCGCTACTGGAGAAGGGGGAGGCCGGCGAATGGGACCTCGACGCCATGCAGGAGTGCGTCGACTTCTTTCGGCTGTTCGCCGACGCCTGCCACCACGGCAAGGAAGAGGATCTGCTGTTTCCCGAGCTGGAGTCGCGGGGGATGCCTCGGGAGGGTGGCCCCATCGCGGTGATGCTCTTCGAGCACAAACAGGGCAGGGGGTTCGTGGCGCGGATGGCCAAGGCTCTAGAGGATGCTCGCGGCGGCGAAGTCGAGCCGCTGAACAGGCTCGATCATGCGGCCCGCTCCTACCTCGAGCTGCTTCGTGCCCATATCAACAAAGAAGACAACGTGCTGTTCAACATGGCCGACCAGCTGGTGGACAAGTCGGGCTGCGAGCGGCTTTGCGGCCAGTATGATGTCGTCTGCGCGCAGCACTTCGAGGGGCGGACGAAGGAACAGTTGGAGATCTTGGCGGGCAACCTTTTGGGTCGGTACGGCCATCCATAAAGTGGAATTCCCAACACAGTAACCACGGATTAGGAAGGATTCCCATGGCGACAACGAGACGTCTTATGGCGCTGGGTCTGTGTATCCTGGCGCTGGGGGAGGTGCTGGCCCCGGGCGGCGCCGGCGCCCAGACCAAGCTGCTCCGCTTCCCGGACATTCACGGCGATCGGGTGGCTTTCATGTACGCGGGTGACATTTGGGTCGCCCCCGCAAACGGTGGGACCGCCACACGGCTAACGACCCATCCCGGCCTCGAACTGTTCCCCAAGTTTTCACCGGACGGCCGCTGGATCGCCTTCACCGGCCAGTACGATGGGGACGAACAGGTCTACGTGATGCCGGCGACCGGTGGCGTGCCCGAGCAGCTAACCTACTATCCGGCGCGGGGTCCGATGGCACCGCGCTGGGGCTACGACAACCAGGTCTACGGCTGGACGCGTGACGGCTCGGCGGTGCTCTTCGGCTCGCTGCGCGACGCCTGGGACATAGGCGACCGGAGCCTGTTCACGGTGCCGCGCGAAGGTGGCTTCCCGCAGGCGGTGCCGATCCCCATCGCCGGTGCGGGCGACTACTCGCCGGACGCCAGCCAGGTCGTTTACTCGTATCCGTTTCGCGACTTTCGCAGCTGGAAGCGGCACGAGGGTGGCTGGGCGCAGGACGTCTACATCTTCGATCTCGAGACGAACCGGGCGGAGCTGATCGCCGACCATCCGCGGGCCGACCGGGATCCGATGTGGCTGGGCGACCTGATCTACTTCACCTCGGACCGCGATGGCACGAACAACCTCTACTCCTACAACCCCGCCGACGGTACGACGACACAGCTAACGGATTACTCGACGTGGGACGTGCGCTGGCCGAGCCGCGGTGAGGACGGCCGGATCGTCTACGAGCTGAACGGCGAACTGGTGATCTACAATGTGCGTGACGCGTCGACCACGCCGCTCTCGATTGACGTGCCGACCGACGGCGTGGCGATGCGACCGTCGCGCATCAACGTGGCTGGTGACATCGAGGAATTCGAGCTGAGTCCCAAGGGTGAGCGCGCGCTGTTCGTGGCGCGCGGCGATGTGTTCAGCGCGCCGATCGAACACGGGCCGACGCGCAACCTGACGCGCTCGACGGGCGTCCACGACCGGCTGGCTCGCTGGTCTCCCGACGGGTCGAAGATCGCTTTCGTCAGCGATATGACCGGCGAGGAAGAGCTGTACCTGATCAACCAGGACGGCTCCGGCGAGCCGGAACAGCTCACCAGCGGCAGCTCGGAGCGCCTCTATGTCCCGGCCTGGTCACCAGACGGGTCGCACATCGCCTACAGCGACAAGGAAGGGCGGATCTACGTTCTCGATGTGGCATCGAAGGACAGGTGGGAGATCGCGGACGAGCCGATCGGCCAGGCGACGGACTACACTTGGTCGCCGGACGGCGCTTATCTCGCTTTCACGCTCACGGACCCCAGCGAATTCAGCTCGATCTACATCTACAGTGTGGCCGACCGACAGCTACAACGCGTAACTGGTGAGTACTTCAACGAGTTCGCTCCGGCTTGGGGTCCTGATGGGAACTACCTGTTCTACCTCGGCGACCGCGAGTTGGCTCCGCAGATCGGCTCGTTCGAGTGGAACTACGTAGTCGATCGGGAGACGTACGTGTACGCGCTGGCGTTGCGGGAGGATGTGCCGCATCCGTTCCCGCCACGGAGCGACGAGGTGACGGTCGATGGCGATGGCGATGGCGATGGGGAGGGGGAGCAGAGGCAGAATGGCGAAGGTCCGATCCGGATCGACTTCGACCGGCTCGCCCAGCGTGTGGTTCGGGTGCCGATCGAGGCGGACAACTTCGGCGGCCTGGCGGCGGTCGACGGTCACCTGCTGTATTTCCGCGGCCCGGCCGGCTACTACGGCCGTTCGCCGGACTCGCAGCCTGCGCTCATGATCTTCTCCATGGAGGATCGCGAGGAGTCGACACTGGTGGAGGGCGTGGGCGGTGTGGCGCTCTCGTTCGATGGCAAGAAGGTGCTGGTCCGCGAGGGTAGGAGCTTCAACCTCTACGACGTGAAGCCCAACGCCTCGGGCTCGAGGAAGACGGTGTCGACGTCAGATCTCACAGTCGATCGCGTCCCGGCCGAGGAATGGGAGGAGGTCTTCGAGGAGGTGTGGCGTCGGTTCCGTGATTTCTTCTATGTCGAGAACATGCACGGCTACGACTGGGAGGCGCTGCGCGAACAGTATAGGCCCTGGCTGCAGCACGTCGCGCACCGCTCCGACCTGAACTACGTGCTCACGGAGATGGTGGCCGAGCTGAACGTCTCGCACGCCTACATCACCGGCGGCGACTTCGAGATTCCGCCGCGGCCGCGCCACGCGCTGCTGGGGGCGCGCCTCGAGCTGGACGAAGGCTCGGGCCGCTATCGCATCGCGCGGATCTACGAGGGCGATAACGCCGAGGAGCGCTATCGCTCGCCGCTCACCGAGGTCGGCGTCGACGTCGCCGTGGGCGATTACATCCTCGCGGTCAACGGTGAGGAACTGCAGGCGCCTCAGAACATCTACGAGGTGTTGCGCCATAAGGCCGGAGATCCGTTGACCCTCACGGTTAACGATCGTCCGCGCATGAGCGGCTCGCGCGAGGTCACCGTGACTCCCGTGACCAACGAGCAACCGCTCAAGTACCACACCTGGGTGGCGGAGAAGCGCAGACAGGTAGAGGAGGCGACGGACGGGCGCGTGGGCTACCTGCACCTCCCGGACATGGGTGCCAATGGGATCCGCGAGTTCATCAAGTGGTACTACGGTCAGATCCGCAAAGAGGGCCTGGTGATCGACGTGCGCGGCAACGGCGGCGGCAACGTCTCGCAGATGATCGTCGATCGCCTCGGTCGTGAGCTCTTGGGTACGCGCTTCTCGCGCACGATCGAGTACCCGAGGACCTACCCCAACCAGGTCTTCTACGGTCACATGGTCTGCTTGATCAACGAGACCTCCGCTTCCGATGGCGACATCTTTCCGGCCCGCTTCAAGAAGGCGGAGCTCGGTCCGCTGATCGGCGTGCGGACGTGGGGCGGAGTGATCGGGATAACGGGACACGGCCCGCTGATCGACGGCGGCGGCGTGAACGTGCCGCAGTTCGGCACCAACGACATCGACGGTAGCTGGATCATCGAGAACTACGGTGTGGCACCGGACATCGAGGTGCAGAACACGCCAAGGTCGGTGATCGAGGGGCGCGATCTGCAGCTGGAGCGCGGCATCGCCGAGATCATGGCGATGATCGAGGCGGATCCGAAGCGGCTGCCCGATCGGCCGGCCGATCCGGTGAAGACGAAATAAGGGTCGGCGCGGGGGTCCTCTCGCTCCACCGCTCGCGAGCGCCTTAGGGAGTACATGGCGCCACGGGTGCTCGCTCGCGAGTTGCGCTCGGAGGACCCCCATCGCCTCCCTATATTCCTGACCGCACACTGCGACCGGTACGCATCCGGTCCCCTTTCTTTGCGGGCGAGACTGCATTTCCTTGCGGTGGAGCCCAGTCTATCTTGAAGGCACAACTTTAGATACTTCCAAACTGCCCACTGTTCTTGGAGGGAATGACTATGTGCCGCAGCGCTGCACTACTGTTGAGCACCCTCGTTCTGGGCCTGGCGGCGCCCGATGCCGCGCAGACCCAGGAGGCCGGTCGGTTCACCGTTGAAGACCTGATCGCCATGGACCGGATCGGGGGTCCGCAGGTCGCGCCGGACGGCGATTGGGTGGCGTTCACCGTCAGCGAACTGGACCGCGAGGCGAACCGCAGGCGCACCGACATCTGGCTTGTGCGCACCGACGGCAGCGGCCTCCGTCGTCTGACGACGGACCCGGCCAGCGATTTCAACCCGCTCTGGTCGCCCGATGGGCGGTCGATCTGGTTCCTGTCTACACGGTCGGGAAGCTCTCAGGTCTGGCGTAAGCCGATGGCGGGCGGAACGGCCGAGCAGATCACCGACCTGCCGTTGGGCGTCGGTAACCTGGTACTGGCGCCGGACGGCCGGCACGTAGCGTTTACCATCGATGTCTACCCGGACTGCCAGACGCTCGCCTGCACGAGGTCGCGACTTGACGAAGAGGAGGCGCGTCAGACGAGCGGTGTGGTGTATGACGGCATCTTCATCCGCCACTGGGATACGTGGAAGGACGCGCGTCGGTCGCACATCTTCGTCATGCCCGCATATGGCGGCGAGCCGGTAGACGTCATGCAGGGCATGGACGCCGACTCGCCTTCTAAGCCGTTCGGTGGCTCGGAGGAGTTCACCTTCACGCCCGACGGCCGGTCGGTCGTCTTCACCGCGCGGCTGGCCGGTGCGCGAGAGCCCTGGTCGACCGATTTCGATCTCTACGTCGTGCCCATCCAGGGATCCGGGGCGCCGTCGCTCATCACGCTGGACAACCGGGCCTGGGATACCGGTCCCGTCTTCTCGCCTGACGGAAGGACGCTGGCCTACCTGGCGATGGCGCGACCAGGCTACGAGTCCGATCGCTTCCGGATCGTTCTCAAGTCGTGGCCGGACGGCGAAGCGCGGGTGCTGACCGAGGACTGGGACCGCTCGCCGGGCTCGATCACGTGGTCCCCTGACGGCAGGACGATCCTCGCGACGGCCGGCAACATAGGAAACGTGTCGCTGTTCGCTATCGATGTGCGAACCGGTGACGCCCGAGTTCTTGTCCGCGAGGGACACGTCCGCTCGCCGTCGTATGCCGATGGCCGAATCGTCTTCGGCATGGATCATCTACGCTCGCCGGTGGAACTGTACTCGGCGCGATCAGATGGCTCCGACGTGCGCGCGATCACGCGGATCAACTACGAGCGGTTGGCACGCATCGAGTTCGGCGAGCCCGAGCAGTTCTCGTTCAGAGGCTGGAACGGCGAAACCGTATACGCCTGGATGGTGAAGCCCGCCGGATTCGACCCGGGCAGGAAGTACCCGATCGCCTTCCTAATTCACGGTGGGCCGCAGGGTTCGTTCGACAACGACTTCCACTATCGCTGGAACCCTCAGATCTATGCCGCAGCCGGCTACGCGGCGATCATGGTCGACTTCCATGGCTCTACCGGCTACGGCCAGGCGTTCACCGACGCGATCGGGGGTGACTGGGGTGGCAAGCCGCTGGAGGATCTGCAGAAGGGGATGGCCGCGGCGCTCGAGCGGTACGATTGGCTCGACGGGGACAGGGCGTGCGCGCTCGGTGCTTCATACGGCGGCTACATGATCAACTGGATCGCCGGTAACTGGAACGACGGCTTCCGTTGCCTGGTGAACCACGACGGCGTCTTCGATCAGCGGATGATGTACTATGCGACGGAAGAGCTGTGGTTCCCCGAGTGGGAGCACGGCGGCACCTACTGGGCGAACCCCGAGGGCTACGAGCGGCACAATCCCGCGCGCTTCGTCGAGAACTGGCAGACGCCGATGCTCGTGATTCACGGCGCGCTCGATTACCGCGTGCCGCTCGAGCAGGGGATCGCCGCGTTTACGGCGTTGCAGCGGAAGGGTGTGCCCAGTCGGTTCCTCTACTTCCCCGACGAGAACCATTGGGTGCTGAGCCCTGCCAACAGCGTCCAGTGGCACGAGACGGTGCTGGACTGGTTGGCGCGCTGGCTGGAAGAGCCGCGCTTCTGAGCTAGGGGTAGAGGAGGTAGCGGGCGCGTATCTGTTCGAACGCGGCGAGCTGGTCGTTCCACCCGCTCGTCACGTCTGCCAGTTGCGCGCCCGCTTCTATCTGCTCGCGCAGGCGCTCCGTACCGGCCAGCCGATCGAAGTGTCCCACCTTCCATTCCCAGCGCTCGGCGGCGAGGCGCCTGGCCTCGATGAGCGCTGCCACCGCGGCCTGCGTCGGATCGTACACGCCCCGGTCGGTAGCGATGAACAATACGCCGTTCACGAGCTCGCCGTCGTACTTGCGATCGTGAGGCGCGCTAGGGGTGAAGGTCACTGCCTCGAAACGTACGCCGCTTAGCCGGTAGGCGTTCAGGCGCTCGGCCAGCGCGGCGCCGTCCAGCCACGGCGCGCCTATCTGCTGGAAGGCGAGGGGCGTGCCGCGCCCCACCGACAGGTTCGTGCCCTCGAAGAGACAGGTGCCCGGGTAGTGTGTGGCGCTCTCCAGCGATGGCATGTTGGGCGACGGGTTCACCCAGGGGAGACCGGTCTGGTCGAACCACGCTTCCCGCTCCCAGCCGGCGGCGGGGACGACGTGCAGTTGCGCACCGACCTCGAAGTGGTCGTTGATCATGCTGGCCAGCTCGCCGGCCGTCATGCCGTGTCGCATGGGGACCGGGTAAAGCCCTACGAACGAAGAGTGCTCGGGCTCCAGCACGTTCCCGTGGACCAGGGCGCCGCCGATTGGGTTGGGACGGTCGAGGACGACGAAGGGTATGTCGTTCTCGGCCGCGGCCTGCATGGCCAGCGCCATCGTCGAGACGTAGGTGTAGTAGCGGGCGCCGATGTCCTGGATGTCGAAGAGCAGCACTTCTATATCGGCCAGCATTTCCGGAGTCGGCTTCAGGGCCGCGCCGTAGAGCGAGCGCACCGGGAGGCCGGTGATCTCGTCTACTCCGCTCTCGACCCAGGCGGCCTGGTCGCCTGTGCCGCCGCTTTCCGGTTCCGCCACCGTGCCACGAATCCCGTGCTCTGGTGCGAACAACGCGACGATCTCGACGCCCTGGCTGCGCAGGAGATCGACCGCGTGCGTCTGATCGCGCGTGAGGCCCGTGTGGTTCGTTATCAGGCCAACGCGGCGCGCGTCGACGAGATGGCTCGAGTCGGCCATCAGGACTTCGTTTCCCGGACGCACACTGCGCCCCTCGACTGCGGGCCGCGTACATCCCGCCAGGCCCAGCAGAACGACCGCGATTAGGCGTACTCGTTGTGTGGTCATAATCAGTTCAGGTTGCACGGCCAACCGTAGGGCAGTCTATTTGCCGCGAGGATCGTATGCTAAACGTTCCCTGCTACGGGGACCACGTCAACGCCCGGCGCCCGACCCAAGCTCTATGACAAGAAGAATCGTTGTCACCGGTTGCCTCGCTCTGTTGGCGGCTCTCGCGAGCTGCGGTCCCGGGCCGACGGCCCCTCCTTTGGGGCCTCCCGTCCCCGGTGCCGGCGCCGCGCTGGACGCCGACGCGCAACGTTGGGTCGACGAGACGCTGGCTTCGCTGACTCTGCGCGAGAAAGTCGGCCAGCTGATCGTCGTCTGGACTCTGGGCAACTACGTACCGAAGAGCGGCCCCGAGTTCGAAGAGCTGACTGGTCTGATCGTCGGCGAGGGGATTGGCGGTGTGGTGGTCTCGGTGGGGACCCCGCACGAGTTCGTTGCGAAGCTGAACGCCCTGCAGCGGCTCGCGCCGCTGCCGCTGCTCGTCGCGTCCGACTTCGAGTACGGGCCGGGTGCGAGGCTGGGCGGCATCTACGCTCTCCCCTATCTGCTCTCGCTTGGCGGCGGCACGATGTTCCCGCCGCTGATGGCGTTCGGCGCCATCGGCGACGAGCGCTACGCATACGAGCTGGGCAGGATAACGGGTCTCGAGGGACGAGCCGTCGGGGTGCACCTGAACTTTGGGCCCGTGCTGGACGTGAACAGCAACCCGGAGAACCCGATCATCAACACGCGCTCCTTCGGCGAGGACCCGGAGCTGGTGGCGCGGTTGGGAGCCGCTTTCATTCGCGGCGCTCGTGCAGCGGGCCTGATGACGACCGCCAAACACTATCCGGGCCACGGAGACACGCACGTCGATTCACACATCGAGCTACCCCAGACAGCTGCCAGCCGCGAGCGCCTCGATACGCTGGAGCTGGTCCCGTTCGAGCGTGCCGTCGCGGAGGGCGTCGATGCGATAATGACCGCCCACATCGCGGCGCCGGGAATACTCGGCCCCGACGCGCCACCGGCGACACTCTCTCCCTATTTCCTCGACGGAGTGCTCAGACGCGAGTTCGGCTTCAAAGGTTTGATCATCACCGACGCCATCGGGATGGGCGCCATCGTCAGAGAATACGGCACCGGTGAGGCGGCGGTTCGAACTCTGGAAGCAGGCGCCGACATCATCCTGATGCCCGTGGATGTGACCGAGACGATCGACGCCGTGACCGCCGCCGTACTCGATGGTAGGCTGGCAGAGGAACTTGTCGATCGAGCGGTGCGGCGCGTGCTCGGGGCGAAGGCGCGGGCCGGCCTCAACAAAGGGCACCTGACAGATTCGGAGGCATTGAGCGAGGTCGTAGGTAGACGAGAGCACGTCGCGTTCGCCGACAGCGTCGCCGAACTGTCGATCACCATGCCTCGCGACCGCGACGGCATCGTGCCCCTCGATGCAGCTGGGGTCGGTCGCGTGTTGAGCGTGGTCTTCGCGCGTCGCAACGATCCGGTGGCGGGACGCGCCTTCAACGAGATCATCGCTGGAGCGGCGGACAGCCTGGAAGCCGTTTGGCTGGACTACGGCACACACCCCGCGGCCTACGACTCGTTGGCTGTGATTGTGGGCTCGGCCGATCTGGTGCTCGTCTCAGTCTACGTGTCGCCGTCGGCTGGTGAGGGAACCGTCGCCGTTCCGGAGTCGTTCGCCGCGTTCGTGAATGGGCTCGTGGCGGCGGGGCACCGCACCGCAGTGCTCTCGTTCGGAAATCCTTACCTGCTCACCGATTTCCCCGATGTGGGGACGTATCTCATCGCCTGGGGTGGCAGGGAAATCTCGCAGCAGGCGGCGGCGCGGGCGCTGCTCGGCGAAACGGCGATCAGCGGTGCGCTTCCCATCTCGCTGCCGCCCTATCACCAGGCCGGGGAAGGGCTGGTCCGCGAGGCGCGGGTAGCTTCGGAACCGGTGAGGAGGTGACGGTTGAGCGGGGCCCCGAGGGCGCTCGATCTCGCCCTCATCGTCGTCTACCTGGCGGGCGTAACGCTCTGGGGCGCCTGGCTGGGTCGAGGCCAGACCGGAGGACGAGACTACTTCCTCGGGCGCCGGTCGATGCCATGGGGGGCCGTGATGCTCTCGGTGGTTGCCACCGAGACCAGCACGTTGACGTTCCTCAGCATCCCTGGGGTCGCCTACCTCGGCGGTTTGGGCTTCCTGCAGCTCACCTTCGGCTATCTCATCGGGCGGATCGCCGTCGCTGCGGCGCTGCTACCGGCCTACTATCGAGGGGACCTAGCTACCGCGTATCAATTGCTCGAGTCGCGCTTCGGGCTGGGGGCGCGACGCTTCACCTCCGGTATCTTCATGGTGACGCGCCTGCTGGCCGATTCGGTGCGTCTCTTCGCGACGGCCATCCCGCTGGCGCTGGTCACCGGTTGGCCCTACCCGGTCTCAATCGCGGTGATCGGGGTGCTGACCGTCGTCTACACGTACCTCGGCGGGATCAAGGCGGTGATCTGGGTGGACGCCGTTCAGATGGGGCTCTACCTGTTCGGCGCCGTAGTTGCGGCGGTCGCGCTTCAGAACCTGGTGCCGGGTGGATGGGCTGCCGTGTTCTCTGCCGCAGGCGGAGCGGGCAAACTGGCGGTCTTCGACTTCTCGTTCGATGCGAGCCTGCCGTACACGTTCTGGGCCGGCCTCTTCGGTGGCGCGTTCCTCTCGGCGGCGTCCCACGGGACGGATCAGCTGATTGTGCAGCGGCTGCTGACCTGCAAGGACCTGCGCGCGAGCCAGCGAGCGCTGGTGGCGAGCGGCGTTGCCGTCATCGTGCAGTTCGCGCTCTTCCTCGCTATCGGTCTGGGGCTCTGGATGTTGTATGGAGGGCAAACATTCGATCGAGCGGACGAGATCTTCGCTCGCTTCATAGTGGAAGAGCTGCCGCCGGGTCTGACAGGTCTGCTGGTGGCGGGCATCTTCGCGGCGGCGATGTCGAGCCTCTCGTCATCGATCAACTCGTTGGCTTCGGCCTCAGCTTATGATTTTTGGGCGCCGGCGCGAGGATTGGCGGCCGATGATGCCGGTACACTGCGGGTGGGCAAGATCTTCACGCTCCTGTGGTCGGTCCTGCTGGTTGCCGGTGCTCTCTTGTTCATACCGCTGAGCCGGGGGACGACGGCGGTGGAGGTGGCGCTGGGCATCGCCTCGCTGGTCTACGGCGGACTACTGGGCGCGTTCGCCCTGGCGCTGTTCGTGCCGGCGGCGCGTGGGCGCGACGCGGTGGTCGCCATCGCGGCCGGGGTCCTGGCGATGGTCGCGCTCTGGAGTTTCGGTCGTGCCCACGTCGCATGGCCGTGGTACGTCTTCATCGGCACGCTGTTGACTTTCGGCATCGGTCGCGTCTCGGCGGCCTATGGTGAGCGGAGATGAAAGCGCGAAGCGTGATAGGAATCGATGGCGGCGCTACGGCGACGCGGGCCGTGGTTCTCGACGATCGGGGGAACGAGCTCGGCCGCGGTCGGGCCGGCCCCGCCTTGACCGACGGTAACGGTGGCACGATCGAGATCGATGCGCTGGCGGCGGCCGCCGAGCGCGCCGCCGAGCAGGCCGGTCTGACGCTTCCGGTTGCCGCGCTCTGCGCCGGGCTGGCCGGCATGGGGCGCGAGGAGGACCGAGCCACGGTGGAGGCTGCCCTGGAAACGCGTGGCATTGCCTCGACGTCTCGTGTCGTGACCGACGCCGAGGCCGCATACTACGATGCCTTCGCCGACGGCCCCGGCATCCTGCTCATATCGGGGACCGGATCGATAGCCTGGTGCCGGGCAGAGGACGGGCGCGAGGCCCGTGCCGGAGGCTGGGGGTCGCTGATCGGCGACGAAGGGAGCGGCTACGACATCGGCCTGCGGGGCCTGCGGGCGGCTGTACGAGCCGCCGACGGTCGCGGGGCTGAGACCGAGTTGCTCGCGCGGTTGACCGCAGACCTGGGAATCGCTGGGCCGGAGGATCTGGTGACCCGGGCGGCGAGCGCTGCGAAGTCGGAGATCGCCGGGCTGGCGCCCCTCGTCTGCGACCTGGCGCGGGCCGGTGATGCGGTCGCGGCGACGATCGTCGACGCTGCGATCGCCTCGCTCGCGGGCCACGTGGCGGCACTCCTCGGCCGCCTGGGTCCCTGGAACGCGCCGCCGGGGCTGGCGCTCGGCGGCGGCCTCCTATCGCCGGGCGGCCCACTGCGCGACGCGCTGGTCCTCGCGACAGGCGATTACCCGTGCGTTCCTTTGGCCGCAGAAGTCGATGCTGCGCGCGGCGCCGCGCTGATGGCGCTTCGGAAGTTGCTGGGTCCGGGGTGAGGCATTTCGGACATTGGACGGCCGTCATTCGATTACCGACGCTCGAGGTCATACGCAACGATCGACGGCCAACGTCCGACGCCCGACGTCCTTAACTGATCCTGGGACGTCGGGCGTCGTTAGTTGAAGAACAGCCGGACTTCGATGATCGGCTGTCGACCGTCGAAGCTTTTCCTAAACGTCAGAGGTCATGATGAACAGCGGCTGCCGTAGTAGCGTCTTGTACAGCGGCCGCAGCCGCGCCGGGTCGTAGTACTTGTGCAGGTCGATCAACTTCTTGCGCCCCGAGACCACGTCGATCGGCACGCTGTCGTAGACGCCTTTGCGCAGGCTAACCAGGCGGCCCGAGCTGCCCGACAGAATCAGGTCGAGCGCCAGGTTGCCGAAGGCCATGGGGACGATAGAATCGAGCGCGTCGGGATCGCCGCAGCGGACCAGATAGCCGAGCCGCTGATTGACGACGTTGACGCGCTGTCCGTCGTTCTTGCTCGGTGACAGGTCCTTGAGCAGCGCCGACACCGTGTCGCCGATCCCGCCCAGCTTGCGGTGCCCGTACTGGTCCGTCTCCTCCGTCTCGAACGACATCTCCTTCTGATGCGTCATCGTCGCACCTTCCGAAACGAGCACCACAGCGTACTTGCTGGGGTTCATATTGCGGTCTTCGATCAGTAGCTGGAGCAGATGCTCGATGTCGAAGGGGTGCTCCGGTATGCAACAGCGGTCGGCGGCGCCCGCCATCGTCGGCAAGAGCGCGGTGTAGCCGGCGTAGCGCCCGAAGACCTCGATGACCAGGAACCGCTCGTGCGAGCCGGCAGTAGTCCGGAGGCTGTGTGTCAGCTCGATCGTGCGCGTAACACAGGTGCTGAAGCCGATGCAGTAGTCCGTCCCCGGAACATCGTTGTCCATCGTCTTCGGAATCGCCACGACTTTGACGCCCTCCTGGTGCAGGCGCAGGCCGTAGCTCAGCGTGTCATCACCGCCTATGGGGATCAGCGTGTCGATGTCCAAGAACTCGAGGCTGTTCAGCACATCGGGCGTGAGGTCGTTGATATCGTCGCTGTAGCGGTCCGCGAGGTGCTCGGGTACGACTACCTTGGGAAGGTGGCTGGGCCGTGTCCGCGAGGTGTGCAGGAACGTGCCGCCGGTTCGCCCGGCGCGGTTCACCACCTCTTGCGTCAACGTCGTCACAGAGCCCGAGTTGTCGGCGTCCTTGTCCGGGATCACGTCCACCAACCCTGCCCAGCCACGCTTGATGCCCAGGACCCGGTAGCCCTCGCGCAGAGCGCGGATCGTGACGGCGCGAATCGCCGGGTTGAGTCCCGGTACGTCGCCGCCGCCCGTGAGGATGCCGATCGTTCCTTTGCTACCGGTCATTCCCGGATGCCTCCCTGACCGTCCACGGTTGCCTGCCGCCGGGCCAAAGCGCCCGGGTTCCACTGTCGATAATATCGCCCGCCAGAAGGGCGGGCGAGGGAGCGCGGGGGTGCTTCCCAGTCCTCAGTATAGCAGAGGCGGCGGCCGTTCCGCCACTTTCCTAACAGACGTGCCGGCGGTACGTTGGACAACCAAGCCTCAGGCAATGGCGTCGGGCGGCTAGCCGCTCGCATTCCCGCGCTCCGGTGGAGGACGCATCATGGCAGAGGAACTCGTCGGCAGCATTACCCACTACTTCGCCAAGCCCGAAGTCGGGGTCGTGAAGCTCGTCGCCGACATCAAGATCGGCGATGTACTCCACATCCGCGGCCACACGACCGATGTCGAGCAGCAGATCAGCTCGATGGAGGTGGACCATGCCGCGGTCGAGACCGCCGCTGCAGGCACCGAGGTCGCCTTCAAAGTGAACGAACGCGTCAGGAAGGGCGACGAGGTCTACAAGGTCACCCCCGATTGACGTCAGCGGGGCCGGCCGAGCGATCCGGACAAGCGGAGTGAACAAGCTGCGTGATCGACCGAGGAGGCGACATGCGTAGGAGTATTGTGCCCGTGCTGCTGTTCTTGGTGGTGCTGTCCTGCCCGACTTACCTGCTGGCCCAGCCGCAGAGCGCAACGACGGTCGAGCTCACCGACGTCGCGGCGCAGCTGGACGACCTCGACGCGTTCATCACCGAGGTCATGGCGGAATGGAAGGTGCCCGGTCTGGCCATAGCGGTCGTCGAGGACGGCGAGGTCGTAGTGTCGAAGGGTTACGGATACCGCGACATCGACGAGGAGCTCCCGGTGACTGCGCGGACTCTGTTCGCCATCGGCTCGATCACGAAGTCTTTCACCGTCACCGCCCTCGGCATGCTCGCCGACGAAGGCCGGTTCGAGTGGGACGAGCCGCTGCGTACCTACCTGCCCGATTTCGAGCTCTACGATGACGTTGCCAGCGAGCGGATGACCCCACGCGACCTGGTCACCCACCGCTCCGGGCTTCCGCGTCACGATCTCGTGTGGTACGGCTCGGACTTCACGCGCCAGGAGCTGTACGAGCGGCTGCGTTACCTGGAACCGAGCCGTGACTTCCGCGCCGCCTACCAGTACCAGAACCTCATGTTCATGACCGCCGGCTATCTCGCGGGCCGGCTGGCCGGCATGACCTGGGAGGAGCTCGTCAGCGGCCGGATCTTCGAGCCGCTTGGGATGGCCCGCTCGAATTTCTCGGTGGCCGAGTCTCAGAGATCGGATGATTTCGCTTATCCCTACACGAGAATCGATGACGACGTCCGGCAGGTCGATTTCCGCAACATCGATGAGATCGGCCCTGCCGGATCGATCAACTCGAGCGTCGAGGAGATGATCCGCTACGTCCAGTTTCATATCGACGCGGGGAAGTACGGCGACGAGCAGTTGCTCTCTGAGAGCAACGCGCGGCAGATGCAGACCCCCCAGATGGCCATACAGAGCAGCATCCAGTACGACGAGCTGGGGCACAACGCTTATGGCATGGCCTTCGGCATCGGCAGTTATCGCGGCCACAAGGTGGTGCAGCACGGCGGTGGAATCGATGGTTTCATCTCGCTGCTCTCGTTCATGCCGCGAGCGCGGGTCGGCATGATCGTTTTGACGAACTTGTCTGGTGACAATCCCGTACCGACGATTGTGGTGCGAGGCGTCTACGATCGCGTCTTGGGGCTCGAGCCGGTTGACTGGGCGGCGCGTGTCAGGGAACAGCAGGCCGAAGCGCGTGAGGCGGAAGAGAAGGCGGAGCAGGGAGGGGACAGCCTCCAGGTTGAAGGCACGTCTCCTTCTCACCCGCTCGCCGACTACGCCGGCAGCTACGAGCACCCGGGCTACGGGGTCATAACGGTGGAGGTCGACGGCGGGGAACTCGAGGCTACGTTCAACAACATGAGCGCCCGGCTCGAACACTTCCACTACGACGTCTTCGAGGTTGCAGAGGACCCGCTCGTCGCCTTCGATGAGTTGAAGGTGATGTTTCAGTACAACAAGAACGGTGAAATCGACAAACTTCTGGTCCCGTTCGAGCCCAACGTAGATGACATAGTCTTCACACGCGTTGCGGAAGCGACGCGGAAGTAGGTGCCGTGGGCCGGCTGCGGAAATACGCCCTTGGGACGGGCGGCCTGTTATTGGCCCTCGCGATCATCGCGGTCATCTGGTTGAAGTACGCCCTGGCGTTCGAGGCGCCGGACCAGTTTCTGCGGCAGAAGGGCGAGCTGGCGGGGGTGGAGGTCGAAGCCGCCGCTGGCGACTCACTCTACGAAGCATACGACGTCAGGCTGACGAGCAGCGCCGGCTACGGAGTGCATGGGCACCTGCGGGTCCCGCGTGCGCCGGGTCGCTGGCCGTCGCTGATCGTCATCGGCGGCACCAACACCGGCCGCTTGGCCGCCGAGCTGGTCAATCCGGATTCGGCCTACGTCATCCTCGGCCTCGACTATCCTTGGGACGGGCCGGTCCAGCTCACCTGGTGGCAGTTCCTGGTTCGCGTGCTCGCCGTGCGGCGCGCGATGCTGCTCACCCCTTCGGCGGTCATGCTGGGCGTCGATTACCTGGAGACGCGGCCTGAGGTCGACTCGACCGGGGTCGTACTGGTGGGTGCGAGCTTCGGTGCCCAATTGATCACCGTGGTGGGAGCGCTGGAAGAGCGGGCCGGGCCGGTGTTGGTGATCTACGGTGGGGGCGACTACAGAAAGCTTCTGGAAGCAAATCTGGACCTCAAACCACGCTGGCTCAATTCGGCGCTGGCTCGGGCCGGCGCCTGGCTGCTCGATCCTATCGAGCCGCTGCACTACGCCGCTCAGGTGACGCCGCGTCCCATGATCATCATCAACGGCTCGCGGGACTCGCGGATCCCGCAGAGCTCGGTGGACACGCTGTTCGCGACGGCGCGCGAGCCGAAGCAGCTCATCTGGCTAGACGAGGGCCACATCAGCTCGCGGGACCCGGCCTTGCTGGAACGGGTGCTGCAGGCGGCGGTCGAGGCCCTCGAAAAAACGGGCGAAATCGCCGGGCCTTCCTAAATCGTTGGGATTTACACATATTACGACCTTAGCAGCAACCGAAAGCCTGTCCTCCCCCTACCCGTACGGGCTCTCGCGTCGTCCCTGATCCGGTCTGGCCGCGAGTCCCCTAATTCCAGAACAGAACGCCGACACTGGTACGCAAGCAACGCCAGAACCCCCGATGACGGAGCCAGCGACACGTGTCCTGTTGATCGAGGACGATCCCGGCACCACCCGGCTGGTGCAGGGGATGCTGGGCTCGGTAGACGGCGAGTTCACCGTTGAGCACGCTAACTGCCTGTCCGCCGGCCTCGCGCGCCTGGCCGCTGGCGGGATCGACCTGATCCTCCTCGACCTGGGACTGCCCGACAGCAGCGGTCTGATGACGTTCGACCGGGTGCACGAGGATGCCCCGGGCGTCCCCATCGTGGTCCTGGGTCGCGGCGATGACGAAGCGCCGGCGATCGAGGCGGCGCGCCGTGGTGCCCAGGACTACGTCGTCAAAGGCCGCATGGACGCGCACACCCTGGGTCGCACGGTACGCTACGCCATCGAGCGCACCCGGGCCGAGGAGGCGTTGAGCGAGAGCCAGCGCGCCCTGGCGACGTTGATGGGCAACCTCCCGGGGATGGCCTACCGCTGCCGGAACAACAACGACTGGTCGATGGAGTTCGTCAGCAGCGGCTGCCACGAGCTCACCGGGTACCAGCCTGGCGATCTCATCAACGACAGGCTGATCTCCTACGGGCAGTTGATCCATCCCGACGATCGGCGTGAAGGTTGGGATGAGGTTCAGTTGGCCTTGAAGGAGAACCGGCCGTTCCAGCTCACTTACCGCATCAGGACCGCCGCCGGCGAAGAGAAGTGGGTCTGGGAGCAGGGTGTCGGTGTCCGTGCACCCGACGGCGAGATCGTAGCCCTGGAAGGGCTGATCATCGACATGAGTGAGCGCCGGCGCGCCGAGCAGGCGAGCAAGTTGCTGGCGACTGCCGTCGAGCAGGGCGCCGAGGCGATAATCATCACCGACCTCGATGGCACTATCCAGTACGTCAACCCGTCATTCGAGCGGGTCACGGGGTATTCCCGCGAGGATGCCGTCGGCAAGACGCCGGCGATTCTGAAGAGCGGGAAGCACGACTCCGAGTTCTACCGCGAGATGTGGGAGACGCTGGGGCGCGGCGACGTCTGGACAGGGCATTTCATCAATCGGAAAAAGGACGGAACTCTCTACCGCCAGGACGCCACAATCTCGCCGGTCAGGGATGCCTCCGGCGCGATCGTCAACTACGTGAGCGTGGCCCGCGACGTGACCCGCGAGCGAGAGCTCGAGGAACAGCTGCAGCAGTCGCAGAAGATGGAGGCGATCGGCCAGCTGGCCGGCGGCATCGCCCACGACTTCAACAACCTGCTGACGGCCATTCTCGGCAACAGCGAGCTGCTGTTGAACAGGGTCGCGGCCGACGACCCGCGTCGTATGGACCTGGAGGAGATCAGACAGGCCGGGATGCGGGCGGCGGGACTGACGCGCCAACTCTTGGCGTTCAGCCGGCGACAGGTGCTCGAGCCCGTCGTGCTCGACCTGAACGAGGTCGTCGCCAGCGTAAGCACGATGATCGTGCGCTTGATCGGCGAGCACGTCGAGCTGGCCACCAAGCTGTCTCAGGACCTGGGGCTGGTGAACGCCGATCCCGGTCAGATCGAGCAGGTAATACTCAACCTGGCGGTGAATGCACGCGACGCGATGCCGCAGGGCGGCCGTATGCTGATCGAGACATCGAATGCGGATCTCGACGCGGAGTACGTCAGCTCACACGCGCCGGTCGAATCGGGTGCCTACGTCATGTTGGCCGTCAGCGATACCGGGGCGGGAATGGACGAGGCGACGACATCGAGGATCTTCGAGCCCTTCTTCACCACGAAGGAGGCGGGCAAGGGCACGGGGCTCGGCCTCTCCACGGTGTACGGGATCGTCAAGCAGAGCAACGGCTACATCTGGGTCTACAGCGAGCCGGGCCACGGAACGACCTTCAAGATCTATCTCCCGCGTGTGCAGGTGCCGGAGGACCAGCAGGCCGATGCGGATGCAGCCGACCGTGACCGTAGGTCGTCGATACGCGGCTGGCATGAGACGGCCCTGCTGGTCGAAGACGACACTTCCGTCAGGGCCGTCGTGCGCAGGACGCTTGTCAGCAACGGCTACAACGTTGTCGAGGCGGGCAACGCCGGCGACGCCGTCCGTCTGGCCGAGGAGTACGGCGGCGTGATCGACTTCCTGATCACCGACCTGATCATGCCGGAGACCAGCGGCCGCGATCTCGCCCAGACGATCTCGGCCTTGCGCCCGGGCATCAAGGTGCTTTACATGTCCGGCTACAGCGACAACACCGTGTTGCATCACGGGATGGTGAGCTCGGACATGGAGTTCATCGCCAAGCCTTTCACTCAGGAGAAGCTGCTGGAGAAAATCCGGCAAGTGCTCGCCACAAGTAACGGGGACCCTCGACAGTGAGAACGCGTTCGCTCGGCGCCGGAGCGCCGGCCGTCACGGCCGTCGGCTTCGGCGCGATGCCGCTTTCTATCTCCGGGCGCCCTGACGAGGCGCAGGGCGTGAAGGTCATTCACTCGGCCCTCGACGCCGGTATGACGCTGATCGATACGGCTGACGTCTACTGCCTCGACGACGATGACATCGGCCACAACGAGCGCCTCGTCGCCAAAGCGCTGGCCGCTTGGTCCGGTGACCGCGACTCGATCCTCGTCGCCACCAAGGCCGGGCTCACACGACCCGGCGGTCGCTGGGAGAGCGACGGCCGCCCCGCCCGCATCAAGGCCGCCTGCGAGCGCTCGCTCAAAGCCCTCGCTGTCGACACGATCGATCTCTACCAGTTCCACGCACCCGACCCGGCGGTACCCTTCGCCGACAGTGTCGGCGCCTTCGCCGAGTTGCAGCAGGAGGGGAAGGTCCGCTGGGTGGGGCTCTCCAACGTCTCTGCCGACGAGATCGAGACGGCCCGGGGCATCGTCGAGGTGGCGTCGGTCCAGAATCGGTTCAACCCGTTCTTTCACGAATCACCTCATGACGGTGCACTTAAGTACTGCACTGACAATGGGATAGGCTATCTGGCCTACAGTCCTGTGGGAGGAGGCCGGCTCAACAAGAAGCTGCCCGGCCACCCGGTTCTGGAGCCCATCGCTGAGGCCTACTCCGCCTCGCCCCACGCCGTCGTCCTCGCCTGGGCGCTGGCCCGCTCGCCCAACGTCATCGTCATACCGGGTGCGCGGACGGTGGAACACGCCGTCGATTCCGCCGGCAGCGCGGAGCTCGAGCTGAGTCCTGAGGAATTGCGGGCGATCGACGAGGGCGAGTTCTCGACGGCTTGAGGTTGACAGCCCGGCTGCGTGCGGGACACGGTGTGCGGTCTGCAGTGCACTCCGAGCATGGCACATCGAGTTAATAAAGGTCCCTGACGGTGATGTGACTAGTGCGAAAGCTCTGGGGCGTCTACGCGTTCTCGGTCGCGGCGTTACTCTGTGCGAGCCTCTTCTGGGTTCTGATCGGCGACTTCTGGTCCCTGATGATCCAAGTGGTAGCAGTCCCGGCGCTCGCCCTCGCCACGCTCGGCCTGGTGATCGGCGCGCTGCGCAAGTCGGTCCAGGTCAAGAGGCATCGGGTGGTGGGTGCTGTCCTGTTGGTAGTCGCCATGGCGGGGACGGAGGGCTTCCTCCGCTGGTGGCCAGGCGTGCAGGCGTTCTACTGGTCGCGCTCCGCGGGGCTGAACAGCTTCGCCGAAGACGTCGTCTCGTACGGGCGGATAACCGAGATAGCGCTCGCCGCCGACGGCCGAGCCCTCAGATTGAATGGGACGCAGCTGGCTGATGCGGAACTGTTCGCCTTCGACAGTCGATACAACAAGAGGGATAAAGCCGTTATCGACACAGTGAATGGAGTTTTCGAAGAGGTGCCGGGCTTCAGGCAGTATGATGCGGCTCTGTTCAGGGAGTACCTGCGGTTCAATCCCGACCTGTCGGTAGATACGGTAGCAGGGAGTTTGCAGCCCGATCAAAGAACGGTCTGGACTTCGCTCCAGCGAGTGCTGGAGCGGGACGGCGTCGAGCGAGAACGGTATGAGGAGTTCGAGGCGCGCTTGAACCGACTGGGGATCAGCCACATGGAGGCGAAGGAAGGTGATGTGAGGTTCGTGATCCCAAACCAGACCTTCGGGTATCACTGGCTGGTATTCGTGAGCGATACGAGTGCCGTTGATCGAGGTACGGCGAGTGAGCTCAGGCACGTGAGCGGATCGTGGTACCTTCTATGGTGACGGCACGGAAACTCGACGTGCGGCTTATCCCAGGCTCCTAATCCCGCGGCAACGTCGCTACAGGGAAGACTCGCCGCTCGCCGGATCAGTCTCCTTTCAGGCTCCGGCGAATCGCCGCCTTGAGCGATGCGTTGATCTCGAGCATCGATCGGGCGTTCCCGACTTCGCGCCGCTGCGCCGCCACCGCCGGCGCGCGGCAGAACGATAACCCCTCCTGAGTGTAGTGCCAAAGCTAAAGGTCGCGAATATCGACGTACGCTCGCTGGAGTCGAATAGGCGAGCCGTCAGCCATCCGAGCCAGGCGGCGATAGGTGATCGTCGGCGCGAAGGGGCGTGGGCAATCAGAACGCAGAGCGGTAACCCACGGGTCCTCTGCTTGATGGATGACGTAGCAGTAATCGATTCCGCTGGCAACGGCCTCAGCCTCCACGCCGCGCATGAGTTCGCGGGCCGCGTCCGTACCCGTCGCGAAGAAATCGAAGATATACCAGGATCGGAGCTCTTCGCCCTCGTCAGGGATATGCGGCCAGGCGCGCCTGCGCAGCGGCCAGACTTTCAGTGTGCGGCGGAGGAGGCGAATGGGGAGCGGGATCCTCTCCACGACCTCGGCTAGAATACCTCGGTTGCTCCACGCCGAACAGCCTGCCACAGTGGTTCCCCGTCTGATGATCCATGACCTTACGTAGCCCTGCTGACCGGGTCGACAGCGAGGGTTCGAGTAGAGCTGGAATGGTGGACTGTGGGCCAGGAGGGCCTCGTGCACCTCATCGAAGGTCGCCGGGCGTGCCTCGGTGCGGGCCCGTGCCCCTCGATATGTGGGATAGACCAAGTACGAATAGGAGCCGGCGTTAGCGCCGCCGAGTAGGGCCGCAAGGTTCTGTGTTATCCGATTGTCGGCCACGACATAGGTGTAGACGAGGGGGGCTCTTGCGAAGGCCCAGTCCAGAGCCGCGCCAGCGAGGCGTCGCGCGATCCCGGCGCGGCGATACTCGGGATGAACTCGAAGATCGAAGAAGAAGCCGCCACGTGTCGACTCGCCTTCCAGCCTGACATCCTTGAGCGCCATACCGACTGTGCCGACCAGCTGGTCGCGCAGCCGAGCTACAAGGATCCGCCACTCACGGTAGTTCCGGGCCCGGCGGTCGAAGGTGGAGCGCCGAAAGGAGAGACCATAAGCTTCACCTTGCCGGCATTTGCGATCGAGCTCGAGGGCCGCCGAGTTGTCGTCGGCCTCGTAATCGGCGATCACCAGGTCGCGCTGAAGGTCGGCTGGCCGGGCAGCGGCCGGGTTAGACGGCGGCATCTCTTGCAAAGGCCGCGTCTCACCTATACTCGTCATCACGCACAACTCCCACGATGAACTCGTAACCGAACGATCGGTCCTCATCCGCGAGCTGGGCTTCGAGTCTTGACTCGCGATCGATGCGTCTCCGTATGGGGTCGGGCAGCTCGTAGCGGGTGAGAAACTGGCGGATGACCACCCGCGCTCCCGGCGTGGCGCAGCGGGCGACTGCGGTTAGCAGCCTGTGGAAATCCCGCTCGGCCATGTAGGATGGAACGTCGGACAGCGAGAAGTGCGTGAACTTTTCTGCGGTGTTGCCCTCCAGATAGTCGATCACATCAGCGGTCAGCACCTCGAGGAGCGGGAGTCGTTCTCTGATTCGGGCGCATCCCTCGGGAGTCAGATAGGGCGGAAGATCCGTCGGTGACAGCTCGCCGCGGAGAGCGAGGCTGATCATGAAATTGTCTCGCGCCAGATTCCTCCGCAGTGCTCGCTGCATGCGCTCGAACAGCGTATC
>JABAOC010011316.1_pt1 | contig 76592 bp, 80 predicted proteins | sample 7062161 | NCBI WGS metagenome assembly JABAOC01 (sample SAMN14538625, study PRJNA623070) | marine sediment metagenome | biome: marine biome [ENVO:00000428]; feature: marine pelagic biome [ENVO:01000023]; material: deep marine sediment [ENVO:00002113] | place: India: Gulf of Khambhat ... | reverse complement strand
AGATCATATACTTCAAAACACAGGTCAGTATAGCATAGTGGTCAGAGACAGCGGAGGAGATGATATCGGCAATTACAGTCTTTCACTAGTTATCATTGGTTTACAAACCACAATGCCATCAGCGCCACAAAATCCTCAAGCAGATGTAAGAAACGGTAATATAATTCTTAACTGGAATCCACCAGTATACAGGGGTGCATCAAAAATAACAAACTATAATATATACCGAGGAGTTGAATCCAGTGATCTAAATCTGATAGATACTATCGGCAACGTGACAACTTATACAGATAATAAGGTAGGAGAAGGGAAAACCTATTATTATCAAGTTAGTGCTGTGAATGAAGAAGGAGAAGGCACAAGATCAGTAATCCTAAGTGCAACTTTTACTAGCGAGTATGGTAAAGATACTGACGGTGATGGCACACCTGATTCTGAAGATACTGATGACGATAATGATGGTTATCCTGATTATATCGAAAATCTGGCAGGCACAGACCCTTTAGATTCTAATTCCACTCCGTTAGATGCAGATGCCGATGGTATTCCTGATTACCTTGATGACGATGACGATAGTGATGGATATACCGATGTTGAAGAAAACGCAATGGGCACGGATCCATTCGACAGAACAGATTACCCTAAAAACGTAAAACAGCAGGATACCGACAATGATGGAGTTCCGGACAGTAAAGACGACGATGATGATAATGACGGGTATACTGACATCCAAGAGCGAATCGAGGGAACAAATCCACTAGATCCCGATAATTTTCCAAAAGATGTAGTAAAAATAGATAGCGATGGGGATGGCATGCCTGATCATTGGGAATTTTTTTATGGGCTTAACCCCCTACATGATGATGCTGATAATGATTTAGATAATGATGGTTACACCAATTTAGAGGAATTCGAGGCGGGCTCAAATCCTCGAGATAAACACAGTTATCCAGGCAGATCAAGACCGCCTACTATATTCGAAATTATTGTTGCAAATATTTTTTGGATTTTTATCTCAGTTGTTATTACTGGTATTATCGGATATATTTTTCGTATACATAAAAGACGGATATTACGAGAGCAACGACAAATGATTAAAAAAGCGACCAACCTAGTCGAATTAGAGGAATTATGGAATGATAAAATTGAACATGCGTTTACAAATGATAAAATAAAATCAAGCCATATGAAAATACTTGAGAAAGACCATGAACAACGTAAAAAAGAACTTAGTCAAAAGAAAAAATAAAAGATAAGCCCTGACAAGATTAGCTTATCCCAAGGATGGAGATACGAGGGCGATAGCTGTAGAAATAGAGACAATGACTAACCATCTAGGACAACTCGTTAAAAATTATGAGAAAAATGCAAGGCTAGGACTGTTTGTTATTTTTGTTGTTCCTGATGAGGAAGTTGAAGATAAAGTAAAAGCTATTTTTGATAAAGTTGGAAAGGAGGAATACAGCATTTACAAAATTCATTGTCTATGAGACAAACCATAATTAAAAAATAACCGTTTTCTTTTCTAAATTGGGACTATGAAGCTTACATATCATAGAGGCACACTCCAGGTAGAAGGAGAGTACAGCATTCCTAACACGAAATGGGACTCTAGGTCAGGATGTTACCGGAGTGAGGCGTTGTACTACAGGGACATTGTTGAATATTTAGAAAATTCTGGGATTTGGTATGAAGATCATGTGTTGAATCTGGTTCCTTGTCCTGATTTATCCTGTAAGGTTAGATTGAGAGAGTATCAACAGCAGGCTTTAGATAGATGGTTTATACAAAAGAAGGGAATAGCAGTGATGCCGACTGGTTCTGGTAAGACTGTTTTGGCGTTGAAGATCATCGAGGAAATTAATTCATCGACGTTTATTGTTGTGCCTACGCTAGATTTAGTTCGACAGTGGAAAGAAGAATTACAAGCTTTTGATGTAGAGATAGGTGAGTATACTGGTGAGAAGAAGGATTTGCAGGCTATCACGGTTTCAACCTATGATTCTGCGTATATACATGCTGACAAGTTGGGTAATAGATTCAAGTTGTTGATAGTTGATGAGGTACATCATCTTCCAGCAGAAGGGTATAGGCAGATTGCTGAGATGTTTGCATCTCCCTTTAGACTGGGTTTGACTGCTACCTATGAAAGAGAGGATGGGTTGCATGAAGATTTACCCAGGTTGATGGGTGGTAAGGTACATGAGATTAAAACAGATGAACTAACAGGAGAGTATTTATCTACCTATGGGACCAGAAAGATAGTAGTGGAACTTAGTGAGAAGGAACAGGAGGACTATGATAAGTATCAGGAGAGATTTAGGAGATATATACTGTCAAGGAATATTAGAATGAGAGGACCGAAGGATTTTAGGAAAGTTGTTATGCGGTCTGGATATGACCCTGATGCTCGAGATGCGATGTTAGCTAGAAACAAGGCAGAGAGAATAGCCTATAATTCTAAAAAAAAGATTGATAAGATCCAAGAGTTGTTAAGCAAAGATGATAGAATAATTATTTTCACGAGGTACAACGATATGGTATATGAGATTTCAAAACGGTTTTTTATTCCTTGTATTACTTATAAAACTGATCCTCATGAGCGAAACGAGGTTTTTAAAAAATTTAAGGAGGGAGAGTATTCTGCTCTGGTTTCCTCCCAGGTTTTAGATGAAGGGATTGATGTCCCGGATGCTAACGTTGGTATAATCGTTAGTGGTACGGGGAGCAGCAGAGAATATATTCAAAGACTTGGGAGGTTATTGAGACCGCAGGAGAATAAAAAGGCTGTACTTTATGAACTGGTGACCAAAGGCACTAAGGAAACGAGGACATCGTATAGAAGGAAAAGGTAATGTTACCGAGAGAGTTATTGGTGGTTTGGAAGAGAAAGGGTACTATTAGACCGAGGTATCTGCATGATGCCAGGTTAGCCGAGGAATTAATCCAAGTTTTTGAAAAATATCTGGGCAAGAAATATAAATTTTTATTAGAGAAATTAGAGGATCTTGAGGATGGTAATTTTAAAGTTGTGAGAGGATTGAGCACTTTATTAGAGCGTAGGTGTGGGTTTAGGCCTAGCTCTGAGTTGGATGGAAAAGAAGTGAGAGCTTTCTTGTTTGACCAGGGATTTGTAACCACCGTCGAAGAAAGGGAGAAACATTTGGAAGAGGCTGCTCAACATTTTAATGCTTCTAAACAAGTAGTGGAAGAAGCGTTTTTCTCTGATTTGGAAGAAGAACAGATACTCTCAGATTTCAATCCTCCTAATCCTGAAGAATTGGTAAAACGGTATAATTTATCTCTTACGCAGACCTTGTTGTTTGATGCTTTGGAGCTTAATGTTAAGGTGGAGGAAAATTATCAGCATATTTTCAGACGGATCAAATATTTGGGGTTGATGTACGAGATCGATGATGGAATCAAAGTTACTGGCCCTGCTTCGTTATTCAAGAAGAATAGGAAATATGGGACTTCTCTAGCCAAATTGTTGCCGGTGATCATGAATGCCAGAAAATGGAGGGTACAGGCAAAAATAGAAACTATGGTGGGAGGTGAGCCTCGAATTCTTGATTTTGACCTTGATTCTGAAAGCAAAGTAGCATTACCTGTTTCTGAAGAATCTATTGTTCATTTTGATAGTGAGGTAGAATCTAAGTTTTATTCTGATTTTAAGTTCTCTGGTCTTGACTGGGAGATAATGCGGGAGCCTGATATTGTTAAGGCGGGTAATTATGTTGTTATCCCTGATTTTGGTTTTTATAAAAATGGTTTGGAACATTATTTGGAAATAGTTGGTTTTTGGACTCCTGAATATTTAAAAAAGAAGGTTTCCACGCTTAAGATGGCTGAGGCTACTATAACGGTGATGGTAAATGAAACTTTGAAGTGTAAAAAAGAGGATTTTGTTGGTGAAGTGATCTTTTATACTAATAAAATCTCTTTAATGTCTATAGTACGGATTTTACGGGAGATGGAAGAGAAGCAGACTGAGAAAGAACTTCGTGAACTCGGTGAACTAACGTTTTCTCAGGATCTCGTGTCGATTGCAGAAAAAGCGAGGGAGTTAGGGGTAAGCCCTGGTACCTTAACTAGGATAGAGCTTCCTGGTTACTATATGATGGGGGAGCAGTTTGTTTCTAAAGAGTTTTTGGAAAAAGTAAATGAGGAAATTAAACCTGGTCAGGATTATCAGGAAGTGGAAGATATCTTGGGTAAATATAATTTAACAATGCAGACTTTGGACTATATGGGTTATAAGGTGCTATGGGAAGGGTTGCATCCAATAAAGGTTGTAAAAGGGAGACGGTTTATACAAAAATAAACCAGGATTTTTAAAACAGCATTGTGTATATAATCTCCAATTATTTTGTCATTAGAGAGAGATATAAAGGTATATTTTTAAAGGAACAGATGTTTTGTAATTATAATAGATGAAAGGAAAAACCGTGGATAGGTTCGTAGATAAATACTGCAAAATCGTCACCAATGAACCAGGTGATAAAAGAGTCCATGTAATTATTGGTTCAATTACAGATATTGACCATGAGGCGGGGTTTATAATAGTTGAATCTGATCAAGGATCTAGTTTTTTAGATATTGAATCTATAGTAGCAATAAAACCGAAGGCAAAATAGGATTTGTGCAAAAAAAATCTTCCTTTTTATCCTTTCTCAAAATCCTTGATATCGGTTATGACTATTAACCGAAACTTAAACGGTTTTTAAGGTTAAAAATCGTTAAATGTTGTCAATAACAGGTAGCCCCAACAGATAGCAAACAGTGGAGATAAGCATGTGACGGGAAGTATGAGTGACGGAATGCATAATATATAGCCCCTTCTTTGTTCTATTATCCTCATCATGTCGACCTTATTGCTAAAATAGCCTCCCCCGTATTCTCCTCAGTGGGCGAGGCAATAGAGCACCAAAATGTAATGGTTCATATCTCAGGGTTTCATCTTCTTTCATCGCCTATTCATACGTGAAGTTGGTATTAAGTATCTCCAGCGGGCGAAGACTCGTAACACGAGGCAAAAGGGTATCTCTAATAAAGCCCTTTCTATTCCCTCTGTCAAATAGTTTACCACTCTTCGACCTATACTCAGATTGCATTTGTTTTTCTTCGATAGGTGGAACTACACCAGGTCGTTCTAGCTCCTCTTTCTGCTCTATCAACCGGTCGGGAGGATCCTTATCCACCTGTACTTTCATTTCCTCTGGCTCTTTTTGAAGAACCCAGTTTTGAAAACTTTGAAGCTTCTCATTTTGTTGTTTTAATTCATCCTGCAGCTCCTTTACTGTTTCATCATCTTCATTCTTTTGCTGAGTCTGAATCAACAATGGAACAGTTTCAGGTCTGACCATTATCGTCCTGGTAGTGCTGCCCTCGCCGACCACCCATTCAACAAGACCTCTCGGTTCTCCTGCTCGGCTTCACGTTGCCTACGCTCCTCCTCCTGTCTTTTACGTTCCTGCCGTTCTTTCTCAGCATTCCTTTTTTCCTCTTCATATTTCGTCCATTCTCGATGCTCACTGGGTATGAGATAGACAACCCTTCCATCAATAATATGCGGTATTTTTTTCTCCTGAACTGGTTTAGATTCTGCAAGTTCTGTATTCATGTCGTTCATATCTTTCCGCCATTTTAGAAACTCAATTACCTTCTCGTAATGATCTTTAACCACTGGACCATCTGTTAATGGTGTATCGGTTGTCGATACAACTTTATCGNNACCCATCTGATTAGCCCAGTTTCGTAAAATCATTTTCTTATTAGATACTGTGATTCCTTTAAGATCCAATGCCTCAGCTAGAACCTTAACACTTTTCCGTGGATTTTCTAAATGTCTACTTACCAATCGTACAATAGCAGGTCGTGCAGGGTGAGACGTGACTTCACAAATAATTTTATCCAGCAATTCGGGTTCCTCGAGAATTTCATCATTATCTAAAACCTTCTTTTTCCTATGGGTAACTAATCTAGCTTTTTTAGAACCTGCTTTTTTCTCCCTATACCCACGTTTAATGTACTCCGATACGGAGGTCGGTGAAATACCCAATTTTTTTCCAATTTTCCGTATCGATAAATCCTTACTCCTCAATTCAAATATCTTTTTTATGGTACCTTTTTTTAAGGTCATATTGATTTCCAAGTTTTGGTAGTTAATAAAATTTGCCTTAAAATAATCCAATGTTGTATATCCCTATAAATATCAATTACAAATTGTTACAATTTTTGGTACAATTCTGAACACATCTCTTGACAACCCATTAGATAAAAATCTTACGTTAATAAAAAAGGTGGGCACAACATGATGATATTTCTCTTGGTACTGTGAGCATTCCTTCAGATACAGAGGAAAAAGGAAAAAATCTGGATTTAAAGAACCTAAGAGGTCTTACCAGAGATATCTGATGTGGGTTCATGTCTTTTTTAATTTTTTCATGTATCCTATGTGTCTCACAGAGTACATTTGGGTGTTATAACCAAAATGACTTGCATAGGTATGCATATACTCCGTAAAACATGTAGTATTATGTTTCAATAATGTAAACGTTATTTCTTTTTTCGGTTTATACCATTAACCGAAATATAGATTTTATAGATCAGATTTCAGTAAGATTTTAAAAATTTTTTTTAAAATTTTTGATTGACGAAATTATTAAATTCTCTTTTTTGCTTATATTATTGGGATCAGAAGGAATACAAATCTCATTGCGTTACACCAATGTTTTTTGATTAATTCCTTTCTGGTCCTATTGCTATTTTGCCATTTTTGTATTTTGTTGGCAAACTTTTATATACTGGTATTGACAAAAGTTAACACGGTGTAACGGAATGAGAAAAAAGCTAATTGAAAATAGGGTTTTATAAAAAATAGCCTGAGGAAGAAAATTATGGCAGAATTTATGTGTCGAATCTGTGGAAGACCACTAGAAACCCCAGAGGAAATTGAGATGGGAGTTCATGAGGAATGTATGGAGGATGAAGCATCAGCTGTCTTATAGAGGGCGGATATACCTCCAGATGTCGATGATTTTTGATATGAACAATTAATGGGAGATTTAGTTTCGAATTTACTAGTAAAAAATTCTGGCTTTCTCCTTAATACAAGAATATTATCGTATCGAGATACGAGCGTCTAAATGACATTAAAAAAATAAACTTTTGATGGGAGATTTAGTTTCGAATTTACTGGTAAAAAAAATCATATTTTCTCCTGTAGATTTCAAAATGCAAATTATACCAAAGATATGATAAGCTTTCTACCATTATACTTAACTAGGGTAGAAAGTATCAAAGATATTCTAGGGACGGCATCTTCTTGTTCCAAAAGAATTTAGTAAAGAAATATATTTAATCATAGACGAAGGAAAAATCATGAAAGTAATTTTTATAGGAACCTTACCTCCAATAATAGGTCTTAGTCCATACTGTTTGCATTTGTCAAATGCTCTTTCTAAAAAAGTTGATTTAGAATTTCTTGGATTTAAAGAGTTTTCACATAAATCTGAATCTTTTATTAGGGAAACAAAAATTGACGAGACATTTTATTTGAACATTTTAAAACAGATTAAAACACAAAACACACTTAGTTGGTATAACCCTTTTTCGGGTGTAAAAGCAGGGATAAATCTCAAATCAGATGTATTACATGTACAATGGTGGATTTCTTCATTAACTTTTGTCTATCTACCAATTGTAGTTCTAGCCAAACTAAAAAAAATTAAAATTGTTCTGAGTGTACACAATATTCTTCCACATGAGCCACGTAAAATAAATCTGATATTAGACAGATTTGCTAATAGACTAATTTTTCCTTTTGCAGATGTTTTCATTGTGCATAACCAAAGAAACAAGAAGAAACTTATAGAAGTTTATAGCCTAGATGAAAAGAATATTTCTATTATTACTCATGGTGTTCTCAATCTTACTAAACAAAGAATTATTTTGCCACAAGAAGCTAGGAAATATTTACATCTTCCACTTGACAAAAAAATAGTTCTATTTTTTGGATATATTAGGAAATATAAAGGTGTAGACGTTCTGATAAAAGCACTTGGTTTAATTCAAAAACAAATGAAAGATGTTTTTTTGCTTATAGTTGGCCAACCATTCGGAGAAACATGGGATAAGTATGGAGAATTAATAAAGGACAACAATCTGGAGAACTGTTCTAAAGTAGAGCTCGGCTTTGTACCTGAGTCAGAAATAGAATACTATTTTTCAGCTGCTGACATTGTTGTATTACCCTACACTTATTTAGATACTCATGGAGGGGTTGGAGCATTGGCATTGCCCTTTAAGAAACCATTATTGGTTTCTGATGTTGGAGGTTTATCAGAATATATTAAGGATAAACGTGCGCTTGTTCAACCAAATAATGTTCAAGATTTATATGAAAAGCTTATGCATGTTTTGCAAGATGAAAAACTACTTACGGAGCTTTCTAAAGATTCAGAAGAGCTTTCAAAAGAACTTAGTTGGGATACAATTGCGGATCAAACTGTAGAAGCATATAGAAGTTTACTGTAAAATTATGATTTTTTTCTATATCGTTCAATCAAAACTTTTCCAAAAGATAAAATTTCTTGAAAGAAATATCGATCTATTTTATCAAGTGGAGACACTCCAAGGTAGCAGGGAATATTGCATCCTTGACAAAAGTCGTATTTTCCAGCATCAGCATAAAGTTGTTTCCACTGTTCAGAATTGTAGAGAGAATACAAATTACCGTCGATCTTCACTTTTTTAATGACCTTATGAAAACAGGGTACAAATAAACAATTATCAGGGGTTATTGCAAATACAGATCTTCCAGCTTTGCAGCTTGGCTTATTGATGTCGTTTCCACCGTTAATATAGTAATTTAGATCAGATAAATCAACTCTAACAAACGGGTGCCAGAAATACTTTCTTATCTGTTTTACATATTTTTTATCTAACGTTTCATCTCCAAAATATTTAAAGACAGGGTGTATAAACACAACTATTTTGTTTTTTTTACAGAATTGTACAATACCTGGCAAATTATCTATAGTATCATTTGTCATAGTACACAAAAGACAAATATTTTGTTTCAATTTCTTTGCAATCCCTATACTTTTAATTACATTATCAAAATTATTAATTCCACGGATTTTTTTATATTCCTCTCTATCAAGTGTATCAAGAGAAAAGCTTAGCTGGCTAACTGAATCTTTAATTTCTTCAGCAACCTGTGGATATACTGATCCGTTATTGGTAAGTTGAATTAAAAAACCGAGTTGTCTTGCATATTTTAAGATGTCAGGTAATTCCTTATTTAAAAGAGGCTCTCCACCTGTAAAATCAACAAACCTTACTCCCAGCTTTTTTAAATCTATCAAATTATGTTTAACATCTTCAAATTTTGCATCAGATATTCTATAAAGGGAAGAATTTTGCCATACATTACAATATACACATTTTGAATTACATTTATAGGTAACCCAGTAATTGCAGGAGTATGGTTTTTCAAAGAACATAATATTTGTCTTAACCTTAATTTGGGTATTTAAAATATTTTATAATCCAATAATCCTTTTTACAGTAACTATCAGTAATCATGAATTAGTTTAAGATAATTTAGTTGTAAAATAATCCTCGATTGATCCGGAATCATTAATACTTCCGGTAATATATATTACACCATTGTTGTTTAATGTTAAATCAAGAATTTTGCCATTAAAGTTTGGTTTCCCAATAGATTTAATTTCTCCATTTTCATTGTAAATTATCATTGCAGGTGTACTATAGTTCGGATTTATGAACTGTCTTTTAAGTGAAGAAAAGCCTCCTACAATTATGCTGTTATTTTTATCTACTGCAACTCCATAGATGCGATCCTCTGACCCTAAATCATATCTTTTTTTCCAAATAACCTCGCCATTTTTGTCGACTTTTAAGGTATAAAAATCATAATTGCCCTTTTTTGAAAATATGTATCTTGATAGTTTAAATCCCGAAATAATAAGATTATCTTCGGAATCCAATGCTATATCATTTGCTTCTGCTTGTTCTCCGCTCTCATATCTATTATTCCATAATAGGTTGCCATTTTTGTCATATTTTATAGTGAGCCATCCCCCAGTAAAATAACCGTACCAATAAGGTGTTGAAGATTTTCCAACAACAACAATATTGTCATTTGAGTCAACAGCTATTTCATTCGGGAAATCTTCAATTGTTTGAGAGTATGTTCTATTCCATATCTCGTTTCCATCCGTTCCATTACATTTTACGGTCCAACAAATGTGCCAGGGAATTCCACCCGAATATGTACCCATTGCAATAACAATATTATCTTCTGAATCAACAGCTACTCCAACTGCGATATTCCAGAATCCCTTTTTATAGGATTTATTCCAGAGTTCTTTTCCGTTTTTATCATATTTAATAACACGTGCTGTTCCTATTGGATAAGCATCCCAAGTCCACTCCCCCTCAAATCCAGCAACATATATGTTATCTCTTGAATCCACTGTAACATCATATGCCATATCTTGCTTTCCACTATCATATGTTTTATTCCAAACTATATTTCCTTTATCATCATATTTTATAGTAAAGAAGTTAAAGGTTGAATTATTATATGAATGACCAGTTATAATCACATTATTTTTTGAATCAATAGCAATAGCCTTTGAAATATCCTCATCTCCTCCATCATAAATCTGTGGCCAGCCCTCTTTATAGGTTAATGGAGTACGATTGAAATTCTTTGAAGAAACGTAATTAGTTATCATATTTCCTGATTTATAAACCAAAGATTGTATTACAGAACTTTTATTGGATGTTTTTCTCTTAATATCTTTCTGGAATGTGTTGTCATATTTTATTTTATTATCTATAGGTGGATACCCACCAATTTTAAGACTTGGGTCCCCTAATAAATTATATTCCTCCAATGTCATCCTGTCTTCAAAATTGTCTAAATACTCATTCTGAGCATGCATGTATAGTTCAGAGAGAGTCAGATCTTGATGATTATTATAATGTCTAAAGAAGTAAACTGCAAGCATTCCTCCTCCGCCCTCCAAAGGACCCATATAAGCAACTCTTGTTGAACCGATTGTTGCAATAGTACCTCCACCTCGCTTAGCAACAGTAGTCCAAGCAAAACATCGAGCAGGGATTATCTCTCTAATTTTATAATCCATCCTAGCAGTAAGACAAGTATCAAGAAACATAACTGGAAGCTTATATCTGTTTACAAGAGTGTAAACAAAAATTTTTGAAAAAAGAAGCTCGTCTCCTATACCAATGGTATTTGGAGTTCCTCCACCAGAAAAATAAACAAAACCAGCTCCTTTATCGATTTCTCGCCAGAAGCTTTTTACATTAAAATTTCCCTCGGATTCCCATAATTTTATTGGAATAAAATTTGACATATTCTCTAATACGAGTTGGTTCATGAATTCTCCTTCACATCCTCCCCGGCCCCACCAGTCAAAAAACTGACCAATTGGAAAAGTGTCACCACCACATAGTATAATTTTTTTAAACCACTCTTTCTCATAAGTTTTTGTCTCATAATTAATTATTTTATCAACAATAGTACGTACTTCTCTAATATTTTCACAAGCTAATCTACCGACACCAATATCTGGACGAAGATCAATATAATCGGTTTTATCTTCATGAAAATATTCACCATACAAACCATTTCCATTGGAATCCCAGCTAGAAAAGTTCCCTTCACTATCATATATGTCAGAGTAGTAGAGATCAGTAATAAAATAGTGATCCCACATCCAGGTTTTCCTCATCGGCATTTTATCTAAGCTGCCGACGAGCATTACATAACTTGTATTCCAGTTTTCTATTGCTGCTTTAATGAAGTACTTGATCTGCTCAGGTTCGTCACGACCTTGAACTATAAAATACTTACCTTGAAATAGTTCAGTAAGCGTTACAATCTTGGTATTTATTCCATACCTAATTTTATGACTAGCTAAACGGTATAAAGGTCTTGTGAAATAGGCTGGTGTTAATATCAATAGTTCATATTGTTCTTTAAATGGTTTTGTAAGTTGTCTCTCAAACGTTATAACTGATTTACTCAATACTTGATTGGTTTCTGTAGAAAAAACACTGAGAAGAATGAAGATTATTAAGATTATCCCAATCATTTTCATATTCGTACCACTTTTATCTAGCAATATAAATTATATAAAAACTTTACTATAGTATATTAATAAGAATTTGGTAATAAGCAAACGCAACTCTAGAATTGTATTTCCATTCTATATTCTTTTCCATCTTCAGTTTCTCCAACGATTTTGTAACCGACTTTTTTATAAATTTTCTGCGCAGCAATGTTTTCCTTGTATGTCTTTAAGATAACTTTCTTGTAGCCTAGCTCTCTAGCCTTATCTGTTGTCCATTTAGTAAGAATTGTTCCATATCCTCTATTCTCATATCCATTGCTAATACAACATCCAAAACTCGGGATTTTATAGCCAAACAATCTCAAAAAAGAATAACCTATTATCTTCCCATCTAAAACCATAACAAAATAATGATCCTTTTTGGACTTGCAAATATTATTTATCGTTTCAAAGTCAAAAGGATGTGGATGAAAGAATTTCTTTGTTATTTCATCAAGATTATTTAATAAATCAAATAGCTCTTTGACATCATTTTCTTCGATGTTTCTTATTAAATAGTAATTTTTTGTTCTATTTGTGTTCATTTGAAAACTCTATTATTATAGTAACATTCTTTCGTTTCAATAAACTCAAACGCTTTCATCATCTCTTGGATACCATAGTCAAGATCATATTTTGTTTTAAAACCAAGTGAACTAATTTTTTTAAATGATACCTTATAATTTCTTTCCTCTGGATCTGTACCAAACTCAGCGAACTTTAGATAATAATCAACATAATCCTTTATTTTCAGGGCAATATCCCCTTTTCTAATGTAGAGATTTTCTGATCCAATATTATAGACTTCATGGTTCATTTTTTCAAAATTTTCTAAAGCAAAAATAAGACTTCGTGCCATATCCTTCACANNCACATGGATAAAGGATCTCCAGTAATCTTTTTCATAAACGATCAGCTCTTTATTCTTCATAGCTCTAAAGAGAAAATCATTTATCATTAGATCTAGTCTAGGTCTCGGTGATAATCCAAAACCTGTGGAAAAACGATAAATAACATAATCTGAATTTTTTTGTATTTCTTTCTCTGCTTTTTCCTTAGAATATCCATATTCCGTCAACGGATTCAATGGTGTTTCTTCATCACAAATACCATCTACATGGCCGTAGTTGCTTCCTGAAGAAGGATAAATCAATGGAACATTACATTTATTTACTAAATTTTTTGTTCCGATATAATTAACATCATGTGCAAGATGTGGTTTTGCCTTACATGCAGGATAACCTACTATTGCAGCCAAATGTATTACAAAATCTACATCTTTAAGTGATTTCTTAATATCACGTTTACTTCTTATATCACCTTTAATAAACTCAAAATTTGGGTTGCTAAAATGAGGAAGAATACCCTCGCATCCATATGTCAAATTATCAAGTAATCTAACTTTATACTCTTTTTTAAGTAATTCGAGAATTAACACATTCCCGAGATATCCTGCCCCACCTGTAACTAAAATTCTTATTTAGATCACCCTCCAAAGTTGTTAATTTTTTTAATAACATAATCTTGTTCATCTATACTGATCTCATGATGCAAAGGCAACGAAATAACCTTCTGTGAGATTTCTTTAGATACTGGAAAAACTTCTTTACTAAAATCTCTGAAAATAGGTTGTTCATTTATCGGAAAAGGATACGTAATTCTAGTTTCAATCCCATTTTCATTGAGATGCTTGTTCAATTTATCTCTGTTTTCAACAAGAATTAAAAAGAAAAAATAACAACTTACTGTATTTGACAATTCTTGCGGAAAATCTACATTTTTCAAATTCATTTTGTAATATTCTGCCTTTGATCTACGTTTATTCAGGGTTTCGTCAAACCTGTCCATTTGTGAATTTCCAATGGCTGCCACTAGATCCATCATTCTGTAATTATTACCAAGATAGCTATGGTAATACTTTGAAGTCTCACCTTGGTTTCTAATAGCTTGAGCTTTGGAGAATAACTCTCTGTTTTCTGTAAACACCATTCCCCCTTCAATCGTAGTTAATATTTTTGCAACATGAAAACTCGTCGTATTGATTAAACCATGTGTACAACATTTTTCGCCATGATATTCAGAGCCAAAGGATTGCGCACCATCAACCACTAATGGAACATTATATTCTCTAGAAATCCGTATTAATTCTTTATAGTTTGATACATTTCCACCTAAATCAATATTAATTATTGCCTTGGTTTTGTCTGTAATTTTTTCTTCTATCCGAGATGTATCAATGTTGAAAGTATGATCAACATCAACAAATATAGGTTTGCCATTATTATATATAACAGCGTTTCCTGTAGCAATGTAAGTTAATGCAGGAATAATAACCTCCTCTCCTTTTTTGATTCCTATACATTTTAAAGCTACGTCCAGTGCAGAGGTTCCATTATTCACTGCGATAGCATAATCAATACCAAGATATGAAGCTGCTTTACCTTCGAATTTTTTGACTTCTTTGCCCATTGAAAACCAACCGGATTTTAATACTCTTTTTACCGATTCTTTTTCTTCTTCTTGGATATTGGGCACAGACCAAGGTATTTTCATTTTGATTTTCGCTCCAGATGTACAAATTTGTGTTAGATTATCAAGGTTAAAGATAACAGATAATGTATAAAGATTTTGGTCATTTTTGAAGATTTGATTAAAAAAAGACAGGCTGTGAGGTGAAAGTCTTAAGAAATGGTTTTTCTATTGGTAGAACATATAATGGATTCAAAAGTAAATAAAAACAAAATAAATATTGACTGCTATTCTGAGAAAGATAAAAAAAAATATGCAAATTTTTTGTTGAATAATCCTGATTCTAATATTTACCATACAATTGAATGGAAAGAGATTATCGAAAATCATTATGATTTTAAGCCGTACTATCTTATTGCCCGAGATAACAATGACAATATCTGTGCAATATTGCCCTTATTTTTCATTAAGAATATGTGTGGAAAAAGACTAGATTCCATCCCTCTCTCAATTTATGGAGGGGCGCTTGGGAGAGATGAACATGTAAAGCCATTAATCGAAAAAATCTTTGAGCTAAATCGAGAATTGAAATGTGATTATATAATAATTAGGCAACATCCAACTATATACGGCGGTTTATTCGAAAGTTTGGGTATGAAAAAGGTTGTAAATAGATGGAATCAGATTGTTACAATAAAAAAACCTGAAGTTTTATGGAAAGAGATCGACAAGTCAAATCGAAATAGCATAAGAAAGGCCATAAGTTCTGATGTACATGTTGAGAGAGTTGCTGCTGAAGAAGAATTAGCTGAATTCCATCGTTTAGAGCTTCTTACTCGTAAACGATTCGGATTATCAACGCCTTCATTAAATTTTTTTAAGACAATATGGAAAAAGTTACATTCAACAGGAAATGTAGAAGTTTTCCTTGCAAAACATGAAGGCAGAACTATTGCTTCTACTTTGATATTTTCTTTCAATAACAGAGCGATTTATGGACATGCTAATTCAGAAACTAAACATCTGGGTCTTAGACCTAACAATTTACTTTTATGGAGAGTTATGGAGTGGTGTTATAAAAAAGGATATACTTTTTTAGAGTTAGGGGCCACCCCATATGAATGCGAAGGATTGCTCTTTTTTAAATCATCTTTTAACACAATAAATATTCCTTTTGCACATTATTATTATCCAGGAAATACAACTCTTCTGGATGATACCGTTATTGGTAAATTCGGAAAGAAAATCATCAAAAAAACACCGATTTTTATTTCACGAGAAATTTGTCCATTTTTGATTAAGAACTTTGGATAGCATTTCGTTAGAATTCTACAAATATAATATTTTATATCTGACTAATTATTACTCTTCAAGGGTGTCTTGAATAGCCTATTATGAAGTTTATAACCAAATATATTCAGAAATACAAAAAAATCCAGTTCTCTGGGATTTATTTACAAAAAAAGAAGAATATAATCCTATAAAACTTGATAAAGAAGAAAGGTTTTCATACACTTTCAGTGGCTACAAGAATGTTTTAAACCCTGTTGTCTCAGAATACCTATTAACCAAGGGATTTAATGCTGAATATCCTGATGGGAAAAAATTTGCTGTTGTTTTAACCCATGATGTAGATGATATATATGTTAGACTACGTCACGTTCTAGGGTCTCCATTAAATTTTTTAAGTTATGGTAACATAAGTGGATTTATACCTTTAATAAAAGGATTGAAAAACAAGAAAAAATCGCCTTATATTAATTTTAAAGGAATCATAAAACTAGAGAAAAGGTACAATGCAATATCCTCATTTTATATCCTTGTCAACCATAATGATGAACTTGGCTACAAATACCATGTTAAGGATCTGGAACATGAAATTGGAAAGATTATCGACGAGGGATGTGAAATTGGGTATCACACAGGACACCATATTTATGATAATATAAATGAAATCGTAAAGGAAAAGAAGAAACTAGAACAAATTATAGGGGAACCAGTTATTGGAACAAGAAATCATGTTTTAAAATTTAAAACACCTGATAGCTGGGAGATACTTGCTAAAGCTGGTTTCAAATATGATACATCTTTTCATTATCATGACATGATAGGTTTTAGAAATGGTATGTGTCACCCTTTTCAACCATTTAATCTTAATAAAAATAAATCAATAGACATCATTGAAATACCATTAATTGTAAGTGATATTGGTTTTAGATCTTTTATGAAAATAAATGTATCAGAAAGTTGGCAGTACATTAAACAGATTATAGATGCTGTTGAAAAAAATAAAGGGGTTTTAACAGTTCTTTGGCATAATTGGACGTTTTCGCTACCCGTTTCTATCGCGGGATGGTTTGGTAAGGACTGGACTATTTTATTTGAAAAAATTCTAAAATATGCATCTGAAAAGAACGCTTGGTTAACAAACTGTAAAGAGTTATACGAGTATAACAGAAATGAAGGGATATTAAAACCAGTTTAAATTATGCTAATAAATTCTCCCTTACGATAATTTTACCATTGTAATTAGAAGAAACAAATGATTTTACATCATCATTAATTTTCTGAGTTGAAATAACAGTTAATTCTAACAGCCCGAGTGTATAATATTTCTTCCATATTTGTTGAACGTCATCGCGATTTACAATTTTATTGATAAAGATCATGCCCTTCAATTTACCCTCCTCAATATAGACAAAGGGGTTACCTATTAAAAAATCAGAAATTGCTTTTGTTTTAGAATTAATGATTTTGCAACCAAAAACTCCAAACATGTTATTACTTATTTTTGCGGTCATCCCCCATTTTTTCTTGTATTGAAATAAACCATCTTCGAAAAAGGGTCTTGCACCTCCAAATTTTAAAAGATTAAAATCATGTTCTTTTGTCCATTTTATGAAAAAATAATACAGAGCAGATCCAGCTCCCTTTGATAAATAATTATCTTTTAGATTTACACCTGCATAGGTAAAAAAAGCTGTTTTACCAGATGAAACAAGAATAAAACCAGAAACAATTCTATCTTTTTTTTTGACTAATAGTAAATATCCGTTTTCAAACATTGCTTTTATCTCAGGATAATTCGTTGCTTCAGGTATTGTCAAGTTTTCATGCCGTCGGATAATAAATGGATGATAAATCGTTTGATAAAAATCTTCAAATTTGGAAGTATCGGTAGAGAGTTCATAATTATACTCTATATTTTTGATCTTTCTCACATCATCTCTTGCACTTTTTGAAAAATTTTTATAAATATTATCAAGAGAATCTGAAATGTCTAACTGCATTTCAATCCATTCAGGTAATATTATAAAGCCATTGTTTTGTAAAAACCGTGAAAAAAATCTATCAGTTTTTACAAAAACTGCATCTAATTTCTTTGAAAAACTGTGTAGTTTTTTTGGAATATTCCAAATGTAAACCTCCTCAAGAAATTCAACTTTTGGCTCTTCTGAAAATAATATACTTGAAAGATAATCGAGTGACTTTTTTTCACCGATAAACAATATAGTTAATTTAGATTGGTTTTGTTGTTCACTTCCAACAACATGATATATCGACATTTTTAGGTTTTTAATTCGAACCAACAGGTATAGTTTAAATGCGTAGAAAATATGAAATGACAGTTTTTTTATAGAAATAGGTAATCGATTGCGTATCTTTTTATAGTATATTTTTGAAATTGTTTCATCCAAAGTTGTAATTGAAAGATGTAGCATATCTTTACTCACTATTGTTTTTAGGTATTTTATTTTATTTCTAATTTTGAATTTCACAGTAAAGTTTAACATATTTTGCCAAAATTAATTTATACCTCTACAGATATAAAAAAATGAATCAGATGAAGAAAGTATTCATTTATTTTCAAGAAACCTGTGAACGAAGGCAACTTGATGCAAAAAGAATAAGTAATTATCTTACTACAAACAATTATACAATTGTTGACAAACCATCTAAGGCAGATATTATTTTCTTTATCACTTGTGGTTTTTTGGCAAATATTATTGAGGGATCATTAGAAAATATTAAAAAATTTCAACAGTATGATGCAGAATTAATAGTCGCAGGATGCTTACCAGAAATTGGTTTAGATGAAATTTCAAAGATTTTTAAAGGAAGAATGATTAGTACAAGAAATCTTGATAAAATCGATGAAATATTTCCAGATTGCAAAATTAAATTTAATGAAATACCTGATGAAAATATTAAATTTGAAAATGTAAAAGGAAACACTAGTTTAGATTTTATTAATAATTTTTTCAGTAATTTTAGAAGATTAAATCGGCATTATATCAAAATCAGAAATATTGTTTTAAAAAAATTTCATGGAGAGCAATCAAATCTTTATAGGTACATAACAAGAAAAGAACTTCTGTATCATATTAGAGTATGTGAAGGATGCATGAATAAATGCACCTATTGCCTTATTAAAAAAGCAGTTGGACCTTTAAAAAGTAAACCATTTGATGAATGTATAGAAGAGTTTAAAAAAGGACTTGAAAAAGGATATAAATTATTTGTAATAACTGGTGATGATGCAGGTTCCTACGGAATTGATATAGGTACAACCTTTCCAGAAGTGTTAAGAAAACTTATAAGTTTTCCAGGTGACTATAAAATTCTTATTCGCAGTTTAAATCCCCAATGGGTTGTAAAATACATTGATGAACTTGAAGAAATCTTTAAATCTGGAAAAATTGAAAGTGCAGATATTCCAATTCAATCAGGTAGCAATAGGATTTTAAAACTTATGAATAGGTATACAAACACAGAAAAAGTAAGAGATGCATTACTGAGATTAAGAAATGTTGCACCTAACACAAAGTTAAATACGTGTTATATTCTTGGTTTTCCAACTGAAACAGATGAAGAATTTAAAGATACATTGAATTTAATTAATGAAATTAATTTTTCAGGTCACATTTTTCCAATATCCTATAAAAAGGATAGTAAAATGGATGAATTGGGTCCATTGTTTACTCCTGAGGAACTTAACCAAAGGATCAAATATGCTAAGAATTTTCTTATGAAGAGTGGATATCAAATAACTTATTTTAAAAATACACGAGCCTATTTCTTTGACAGATAATAATTATTTCAATAACCAGAATTTTATTTACAAAATTTTCATTATGTTTTCAAGAGGATAGTATGATGCATTGGTTTCTTAGGGTTTTTGAAAGGTGGGGCATTAAACGAAAATCTATTGAAGTTTTTGTGTCATACCTTCCTATGTCAAAATAGATTAGGGAGTAACATTCCCGTACATGACTTGCAATCAGATTGGAGGGAGAATGTGAAAATAGGTATTATAGGTTGTGGAGGGATCGCTTCTGCCCATTTAAAAGTGTATCAAATTTTCAAAAATGTTGAGATTTTAAGTCTATGTGATATAAATATTAATAGAGCTGAAAATCTTGCGGCGAAATATCGAATAAAGAAAACATATGTTAATTATCAAGATATGTTGGAAAAGGAAGATCTGGATTTGGTAGATATATGTACCCCTACTTCAACTCATGCTCAGATAGTTTGTGATATCGCTGAAGATGTTCCAGCTATTTTTGTGGAAAAGCCGATGGCTCTCAATGTTTCTCAGTGTGATAAGATGATAAAAGCTGTAGAAAAACATGGAAGTAAACTTTGCATAGGTCATAATCAGATTTTTTCTCCAAATATTCAGAGAGCAAAAGCATTGGTTGACTCCGGTAAATTCAAATTACTTTGTTTGAGTACTATTGAAAAAGAGAGTTTCGAGATACTTAATGCATATAATTTAGCTCTACCATGGAATGTTACGCCTGAACAGGGGGGAATAATATGGGAAGTTTGCTGTCACCTTGCATATCTTCAGTTACATTTCTTGCCAGATGTCAGGGAAGTATATGCTGTTGGTGGCAAAATAAAGTATCCAGTTTATGATGATTTTACTGTTCTATTGCGTACATCAGGACAACGTTTTGGTATGATTGAACTTTCTTGGGTTTCACATGAAACTGAAATGATTTATGAACTACGAGATTCCACAGGAAAAAGAGTGCAAATACATTGGGAATTCGACTATTTCTTAGAAAATTCAGAAGAACCTCCAGTCACAGTTAGTAGAGTGGCAAGAAACATCTTTGTGGACGAAAAAAGGCTTTTGCAAAAATGGTTAAGATTTGGGATTTGTTATTTCCGAAAGAGGAAACTGCTCTCAGTGTTCAACCTTATTAGCAAATATATCGAATCTGTTGAAAAAGATTTACTACCACCAGTTTCACCCGATAATGGAAGGAACGCAATTAATGTTCTGGAGTGCATCAAAAAGTCTCTAGATGAAGGGCGTCCAGTACCATTTAACCATATAGATAGTCATTCTAAAGTAGCTTCTGATCTATAAACATTTAAATAGAATATTTATTGTGTAAAACACCGACTTAATGTAAAGGGTCTTTTTTAGGAGAAAGATTTTTTAATTAATTTCTTTTGCTTCACTTAAATTATAATGAGTAAAGATAATTACATTTTGAGTTTAAAACCAGCTGGAGTTTCTGCAACTCCATTAATACATGATACTAGTGCAGCGATTTCAAAGAATGGAAAAATTATTGCGGCTGTTGAAGAAGAACGTTTTGTAAGAATTAAGCATGCAACTGGTGTTTTTCCACTTCGAAGTATTTCTTATTGTCTAAAAGAGGCAGGTGTGACTTTTTCAGATCTTGATAGTATTGTAATTCCAATTGATCCTGACTTGAAGAGAAGAGATGTTTTTAATATTAGAAATTTGAATCGATTAATGTACAGGCTTAAGATTGCTAGTAAATTCAAAGAAGAAAGTTCACTTATAAATCCAGTTTTTCATTATTTAGATGACAAGAAAAAGTTAAAAATGCGAATTCTTACATTTTTAAAAAATACCTTTGGAGATCAGAAATACCCTGAAATGATGTTTTTAGGTCATCATCTTTGTCATGCTGCTAGTTGTTTTTATCCATCTGGTTTTGATGATGCAGCAATGATTACAATTGATGGTATTGGTGATATGGATTCAACTGTTATTTGGTCTTGGGATGATAACAATATTAAGCGTGAAGCATCATGGAAAGTGAATAATAGCCTAGGTTATTTCTATGGAGCATTTACTGTTTTTCTTGGTTATCGATTCTGCAATGGTGAAAGTAAAGTTATGGGTCTTGCACCATATGGTGAGAAAAATCAAGATATTTTCAACGTATTTGAAGAAATTATCAAAACTGATATTGATGGATATGATGTATCAGAAATTTCAATTCCAATGACATCTGGATATATGGTTGGAATCAGGAGAATTGAAGAGCTTTTTGGAATTAAAAGAAGACTGCCGGATGAACCAATTAAAAAAGAGCATAAAGATCTTGCTTTTGCTCTTCAGCATTATTTAGAAAAAATAGGCATGAATCTTGCCAGACAAGCAATAAATACTACAGGCAGTAAAATAGTTTGTTTAACCGGCGGAGTGGCCTTAAACTGTAAAATGAATAAAAAAATAATGGAGCTTCCGGAAGTTGAAGAATTTTTTATTCAACCAGTTGCTCATGATGCGGGGCTTGTGATAGGAGGAGCCCTTGAAGCAAGTCATAGATTTGGTTATGATCCGAGGTTTATTATGAGATATAATTACTGGGGGCCATCTTATTCAAATGAAATAATAGAAGATATTCTTGAAGAACGTAAAATAGTCTATTCAAGATTAAGAAGTTTAAAACCAATTGCACAAGCAATTGCTGATGGTAAATTTGTTGGCTGGTTTCAGGGTAAAATGGAAATGGGTCCTCGGGCTCTTGGAAATAGAAGTATCTTATGCGATCCCCGTAAAAATGATCTTAAGGACAAATTAAACGATTACGTAAAACATAGGGAGAAATGGAGGCCATATGCTCCAAGTATTCTTGAAGAATACGCCGATGAATACATAATAAACTACAATTCAGCGCCTTTTATGATTAAAACTTTTGATGTATATGAAAAGTACCAGAAACAAATAGAGGGAGTGCTACATCCAACTGATAAAACGACTAGACCTCATATAGTAAGTAAAGAAGTTAATCCACGATATTGGGAGCTTATTGATGAATTTAGAAAAATAACAGGAATACCTCTTGTCTTAAATACAAGTTTCAATGATCATGGTGAACCAATTGTCTGCTCACCACAAGATGCAATAAAAGATTTCTATGGAACTGGCCTTGATATTTTGATTTTAGAAGATTTTAAAATAAAAAAGTAATGATGATTACTAAAAAATTGGTCAATTTTAAACATTTACTCACAAACATTTAATACTTAAATTGTTATAAAAATATTAGAAGATGAAAAAAGTATTCATTTACACAGAGGGTTGCGAATTAAGGTTACTAGATGCAAAAAGAATTTCTAGATATTTGTCTCAAAATAAATATCAAATCGTATACAAGCCAGAAAATGCGGATATAATAATATATGTTACATGTGCTTTTCTAAATAGAGCTGCAGAAATTTTTTTAAAAGAAATAGAAGAACTTCAAAAATATGATGCTGAACTTATTGTAGCAGGCTGTATACCTGCAATAGATAAAGAGGGATTAAACAAGGTATTTAATGGTAAAACAATAACAACAAAGGATTTAGACAATATTGACAAATTATTTCCAGATATACAGACTAAATTCTGTGACATTGATGATGCAAACCTGTTTCATGAAAATATAGATAAACAAACTGTAATAGGATCCTTAAAAAAATTTATTCAAAAATCAAAAAAATTAGAGGCTTTTATAATAAAAATAAAAGAGGTTTTTTTAAAAAATTTTTTCGGCGAAAATTCACTTATTCTTGATACATATTATATTTCTTATTCAGAGAAACCATTATTTCATATCAGGATTTCTTGGGGCTGTTTGGGAAGATGTGCATATTGTGCCATATATAGAGCAATTGGGAAACATAAAAGCAAACCACTTGATCAATGTGTAAATGAATTTAAAAAAGGTTTATCTAAGGGATATAAACAATTTGTAATTGAGGCAGATGACGCAGGAGCCTACGGTTTAGATATAGGTAGTAACTTCCCTGAGTTATTAAATAAATTCATCAGTAGGCCTAGTGAGTACACCATAGCAATAAGAAATCTTCATCCGCGCTGGGTTGTAAAATACATTGATGAATTAGAAAAAATTCTAAAAAGTGGTAAAATTGTAAGTATTGATATACCACTACAATCGAGTAGTAGTAGAATTCTAAAACTTATGAACAGATATTCAGATACAAAAAAGATTGAAGATGCGATATTGCGATTAAAAAAAGCATCTCCTCGAATTAAATTAAACACCCATCTTATTCTTGGATTTCCAACAGAAACAGAAGAAGATTTCAAAGAAACACTTGATTTTATAAGTAAAACTGATATTGGTGGCTATTTCCTTCCTTTTTCTTGTAAAAAAGGAAGTAAGGCAGAAGAAATTGAACCGAAAATTTCTGATGAGGAAATATCTAAACGAAAAAAATATGCAAAGAAATTTCTTAAGAAATCAGGATATGCTACAATTACTACAAGAAGAGTGCGATTTATAATATTTGAAAAAAAAGTAAAAAATGTAGCTCCTGTTAAGCATGTGGATGGTTAGATAACAAATATTAAAGAATTAATTGTTATATTGTTAAGAATTATGAAAATATTATTTGTCTATGCATCTACTGGAAGAAAACTTTATTCTTTAAATATCGGGAAAATCATAAAAAGGGCCCCCTTAACATTTGCACAACTTATTGCTTTAACTCCAAACTATTACGAAATGAAGATAGTAGACGAACGTATTGGTGATAATATTGATTTTAATGAGAAATATGATCTAGTAGGAATATCCTCTCTTACATATTGTGCAAATCATGCTTATGAAGTCGCAGATAGATTCCGTAGTAAAGGAATACCAGTAGTAATTGGGGGATATCATGCTTCAACTCTTCCAGAGGAAGCAAAAGAGCATGCCGATAGTGTATTAGTTGGTGAAGCAGAACTGAGTTGGCCCCAGCTTTTAAAGGATTTTGAAAACGGAAAATTAAAACCATTTTATAAACAAGATAAACCTGTTGATCCTAGGTTAATATCCTATTCATATCGTGGTTCAATTAATGATTATTATCCTTGTGGTGATGTACAAGCTACAAGAGGTTGCCCTTATGGTTGTGAATTTTGTTCTATTCAAAATGTTGAAGGACCGTATTATCGTAAAAGACCAATTGAAAATGTAATTGAAGAGATAAAATCATTAAAAAATACTCTATTTGCCTTTTATGACCCATCCTTAACAATTGATGTCGAATATACTAAATTGCTTTTTAAAGAAATGATCGGGTTAAAAAAACGATTTCTATGTCATGGAAATGTCAATGTGTTAAATGAAAACGAAGATTTAATTGAGTTATCAAAAAAAGCAGGTTGTCAGGCTTGGTTTATTGGGTTTGAATCAATTAATCAGAAAAATCTTGATAGTGTTAAAAAGAAAAATAAAGTTGAATATTATGAGGAAGCTGTTAAAAAAATTCGTAAACATGGAGTTGCTGTCAAAGGGTTGTTTATGTTTGGTTTTGATGCAGATACGTTAGATAGTTTTCCAACTACTTTAAAATTTATAAAAAAACTAAAACTTGATGTTGCCTATTTTTCTGTTCTTACACCTCTTCCAGGTACTCCTGTTTTTAAAAGATATGGTGAGGAAAATAGACTCCTTACCAAGGACTGGTCTGAATATGATTGGAACAATGTCGTATTTGAACCAAAAAACATGACCAGAGAGGCATTATATAATAATACAAGAGCTGTTGTCAAAAACTATTACTCGTATTTCAATATGTTAAGAAGAACAATAGACAATGGAAACTTGGATTTTGCAAGATTTAAAACAAAATTAGGAATAAACTTGCTAGATAGATTATCTATTAAAAATGAATTTAGTTTTTAAAAAAGAAATTAAATAGTATAAGATATTAATTTATAAAAATCATCACCAAAATGACTGTGTTAAAATATGAAAATTTTACTTATTCTAGCACATACATGGACAAAAAGCAGTCTTTTCTATAAATTCATTTATACTTCTGTTTATCCATCATTAACATTGGAGCAATTGGCTGTTGCAACACCAAATAAATACGAAGTTGAACTAATGGATGGGAGATATCAGAATATCGATTTTGATTCGTATGTTGATCTAGTGGGAATATCCTGTCTTACCTATAGCGCAAATTACGCTTATGAAATCGCAGATAGATTTCGTGACAAAGGAAAAACAGTGGTACTTGGAGGATACCATCCCTCATCGTTACCAGAGGAGGCAAAACAACACGCAGATAGCGTAATTGTTGGGGAAGCAGAACTAAGTTGGCCGATGTTACTAAACGATTTTGAAAAAGGAAAAATAAAACCATTTTATAATTCAAAACCTGTCGATCCGCAACTGATTCCCTCCCCAAAAAGAATGGTAAGAAGATCTATTATTACAGCACCGGTTCAAGCAACAAGAGGATGTCCTTATGGCTGTAAATTTTGTGCAATTCACAAAGTGGAAGGCTGCATTTTTCGAATGAGACCTATTGAAAAGGTAATCGAGGAAATTAAGTCGATAGAATCGAAACGCCTGTTCTTTGCTGACAGTTCCTTAACCGTAAACCCAAGTTATACAAAAACACTCTTCAAAGAGATGAAAGGGTTAAACAAAAGTTTCAGTTGTTATGGAAATATAAATACATTAGCAAAAGATGATGAACTATTGAACTTAGCAAAGGAAGCAGGTTGTGATTTATGGCTTGTAGGATTTGAATCAATTAACCAAGAAACAATAAAAGATATTGGAAAGAGAACAAATATAGCAAAAGAATATGCTTCAGGGGTTAGAAAAGTAAAAGATCATGATATGATGATCATGGGGCTTTTTATGTTTGGTTTTGACACTGACGCGCCAGATGTTTTTGATACAACACTTAACGCAATATATGAATGGGAATTAGACAAAGCAGGCTTTGCAATGCTCACTCCTTTTCCAGGTACAAGGTTATTTGATGAATTGGAAAAAGAAGGAAGAATTTTAACAAAAGACTGGGCAAAATACAATCTAAAAAATGTTGTTTTTCAACCTAAAAACATGTCTGCAGAAGAACTCTTTGAAGAGACAACCAAGTTGGTAAAAGAGTTTTATTCATTTCCAAATTCATTCAAAAGAGCAATTCAAGACGATAATTTTACCATCTATCGCTTTTTCAATAGAATTATCGGAGACTTTTCTGCAAAAAAATTCTATAAGGTATTTGGCTATTAGTTTATAAGATATTTTTGTTAACAATATCATATGTACTTTCAAATGATAATCGAAATTTGAAAAACAAAATCATCAAAGATCCGCGTTATTTTACCTGGCTTTCCTCCTTATTTTTTCGACATTCTCGTATACATCAGACAAAATAACGCTTTTTTACTGCAGAATACCTACTCCTGTAAAAATAGATATTCTTTACCAGAGCAAAGAATACCAAAGATATTTTGGGTTTATTGAAAAGGTTAGATTTGAATTTGAGAGCTTACCCCGTAACACCTTTGCATGCAAACAAGCAGTTGGACTAGATTATCGTTATGGGGTAATGACAATCGATTCTAAAGGTATACACTATTTTACCAAGACAATGGACAATTTTCGTTTAATATCTTGGGAGACAATAGAAAGATGGCAGTGGGTTGATTATGCTGATAGCATAGGCTTTTATTGGTATGAGGGTGATGAAACATATTCTAATGAGAACATCTCAGAATATAATGAATATTTTTGTTTTAGAATACAGTATGAACATGACCAAATAGAAGTTGTTAATCTGTTTCGTAAATTCATACCAATGAAATAGGAGATCTAAATTAAAAAAAACGGTTCATGTCAATGCAATAATTGGACAGTATAAGTCAAACCATTTGCTTTTCTAATTTAATAAAAATGAAAGAAAGTCTGTATACACATGGAGATATTTCTTCGACACTTCGCTGTATATTATAAGATAAGCTTTAAGGAACTGATTTCTGTTTTCACATACATTTAGACGAGCACTGCCATGTCCCTATTTGATTTCCGGTATAGACAAAACAAGCAGGCCCTCGGTCACTGTTGACATACCATGTTCCATCAGGTGCTCTTACCACTGTTTCACCTTTTCGGTGTCCGGTACTTAGAAAAGAAACAAAATGATGAATGGAGGGAAGATGATATTAAAACTATGGTAAAAACTCCAGGATTACAGGAATTATTACCAGGCGGGAGTTTAACAACAAAGACGACAAACGAAAATGGTTGGATCCAGAAAGTTTTGGAATCTGGAACTTACAGATTTGGATTTAATCATTTTTTTGATTTGAATGAAACTTTGAATGAACCAAGAGAAAATTGTTGGAATGAAGAACCACTAACTGCATACTCAAATGAATTTTATATAAATTAATTATTTTTTCTTTTCCATACTTTGTTTGGATTCCAACGGCTTAATCAATATAAATGCTTCAATTGTTTTTATTTCCATTTTAATGTCTGAAATTGATATAAAAGTGAATTTGGGGAGATTAGGTTGGAAGTTAAGATTCAGAAAAGCTCTAGGAATACAAAGTAGATATAACATCTTTTGATTTCAAAGTATTTTCTTTTAAGATATTTTCAATCGAACTTGTAATCGTTTTAAAGTCATTTTCCAATTCCTTGACATCGAAGTAAATACAGCAGATAACGTTGAAAAAGTAGAGTTTTACATCAATGACAAGTTGAAATATGTTGATACTGAACAACCATTTACATGGAGATTAAACGAAAGGGCATTGTATAAAAATAAAACAATCAAGGTACAGGTATATGTGAACAACAATGATAGGCCTCTGTATATCCAACAACTCATGAAACATATCCTTTCATTGGTGGAAAATTATTCTTCAACTTATGTGATGAATAGAATAATTACTACCATATTAAACCTTGAAGTTTTTATACCAACACAAAGTGCCGTTGATGAAAAAGAGGTTAAAATCATCAATATTTTCCCAAATCTTCACATATTATAAACAGGTGATATAGATTAAAGAGAAGCATAAAAAAATCATCGACATCATGGGTTATATTTTTATTTTAATCGCACTCGTAATCTTGGTTTACATGATTTCACAATCAGATTTTTTTTCAGTATATGTTGGTGATAAAGATTCAGATGGTATTGTTGAAAATGTGCGTTTAAAGATAATATCGCCTACATGGACAATTGAATATTTCAGTTTATCAACTCCGAACGTCACAGTTGCNNATCAAATCAATTAATAATATTGAAAATGGAAATGATGGCAGGTATTGGCAATATTTTGTTAACAATGAATTTGCAGATGTTGGATGTAGTAATTATTATCTTAAGGATAATGATGTTATTGAATGGCGATTTGACAAATCTCCTTGGTAATAATGAGTAAATATTTTCACTAATGTTTCTCAATATTTTTATTTTAAGATTGATTTGAGAAATTAAAAAAAAATTTATGATCAACAGATAAAGATCTTAATTTAATGGCGGCAAATTCGTGTTCTCATCCCGAACTACGCACACATTCGCCACATAACCAGGGAACTATTTGGCTATCTAAACATAGGTTTTTTCATAGTGATAAACATTTTTATCATAATTAACCCACCTAAATTGTTAATTAGAAAGACATCCATTTAAATTCTTAAAGGCATTAAATAAAGTAACCTCAAATAAAAGTTAGATTTATTAATTCTAATATTCTATTGTTATAAAGTAAATTTGGGAGATACTATCACATGAATGCATTTCTTAATCCGTTTTTCATTTCTCGAATTCTAAAGAGCTATTTTTTTGATTTGCATCGTCTGCGTAGAATTGATCCTAAAAAGTTGAAAAATTTTCAAGATAGAAATTTTAGAAAGATGGTAAAATATGCATATTCTGTCCCACTTTACCATGAGAAATATAAAAAAGCAGGTATTCACCCCAGTGATATAAAGGGAATTGAAGATATCCATAAACTCCCATTTATTTCGAAAGAAGATATTCGAAGAGAAATTCCAAATAACATCGTTGCACCACATTTTGATAAAAAAAATGCAATCATAAGTTATACATCTGGTACAACAGGCAAGCCAGTATCAATATATATGGACTTGTATTCAATAACAAAAGCTTTAATAGGCTACCTTAGAGTAATAAAAGAACATGGAATCAACTGGAGAAAAAAAAGAATAACTATAATTGTTGATCTTTCAGAAAACAGTATTGAAAGTGAATATTTTATTGATGGGGTATTACCTCGTTTGAGACCCTTTTTTTCCTTTGACGATGTTCAGATTTTTAATACGTATGATAATGCAAAGAAGCTTATAGAGAAAATCGACGGTTTCCAACCGGAATGTATTGTTGGTTATCCAGGAATGCTTAGGCAGCTCGCTATACTTAAAAAGAAAGGATACGGCACTGGTATATGGCCAAATTACATCATATCTTGTGGGTCGATATTAGATGACTATTTAAAAGATGAACTTGAAAAAATATTTGAATCTTCGGTATACGATGCATATGGCGCTATGGAATCAGGTCCAATAGCTTTTCAATGTAAACAGGGAAATTATCATATCCATTCAGATCTTGTGTATCTTGAGTTTGTAGATCATGATAATAGTCCTGTTTCTCCTGGAAAGCCTGGTCGGGTGGTAGTAACTAGACTATACGGGCGAGGGACCCCAATTATTAGATATATTGGATTAGATGATATAATAAGTACAACCCGTGAAATTTGTGGGTGTGAGATTAACAGTAGGTTAATCAGAGGAATTCATGGTAGAGTAAGCCAATCAATAATTTTACCTGGAGGGGAAATTGTTTTACCTTCATCACTTGAAAATTTTTTTGGGGAAGTTTCTTCCAAGGTAAATATTGACAAAATAGAACGCTTTCAGATCGTTCAGCGTGAGATAGATGAAATAGAAATATTTGCAGCAGTTGATACTAAAATAAGAGATAATGATATTTCTCTTGAAAAGATATTTGCTACAGTTAGTAATAGTTTTAAAGAAAAATATGGATTAACGGTTGAGGTAAAAGTTAAAGAGAAACGCCATTTCAAACCTCATACTCCAGGCGTTATCTCAAGAGTTGATAAAAATAAGATAAAAAGAAAAGCGTATGTTTTAGAATAGCAAACTTTCAGGTTTAAATATCATTTAATGACATAATTGGATTTTTAGGTGTTTCTTTTCCAATTTTTGTTATCTCTTCTCCAATTTGATTTCTAATGCCTTCTTTATTATCACAGTCGAGTCGCGAAAGCAAATGCAGAGTTTTCACGTAATACTTTTTTGCTTGTTGTTTATTATTGGATAAGACAAAGAGTCTTGCAAGGTTCCAATAACTGAGAATCTGATCTCTATAAAAACCAATTGAGAGTTTGAATTTATCGATGGCTTTGTTATAGTTACATAAGATAAATTCTTTAGATCCAAGTTGAAAAAACCAATTCGCTTTTTTGAGCAACATTTTTTCTGAAAAGAACTCAATTGTATCATGATGTGTAGTCTTCTTTTTTGTCTTTGACAGTGATTCGATAACTAGAGTTTTTTTTCTATTATCTAAAAGGTTTTTAACCGAGATTTTACCAAAGTTTGTTATCGTGTGGAATGCCTTTGTTTGCTCTCCAATTATGTTAGGAATTTCTCTTAGGCTATTACATAGAATTTTGAGAAAATCAATTTTGATCAATGTCTTTAAAATTTTGAGATNNACTTGAGATTAAATTTTTCTTAGCTAGTGATTTGAGAAAAATTTGTGTCATTTCTGGGCTGACTACTGCTCCTTCTATGGTTATTTTATCTATCAGATGGCCAATATTTTTTTCGTCTAAATGTCTAACTTTTGTTGAAAAAAGATTTATTAAATTTTCTTGCTCTAAAGCTAGTGTTTGATTTTGTATATCCACAACATTGTTTTGCAGTAATTGTTTCCTGAAAAAAGTGGTAATTTGTGCGTGATAATGGTCACTTGGTTTTTTACAGGTTAACTTAAGTGTTGGTTGATAGATGTCTAGTTTAAAAAATTCTGTAGTAATTTCAGTAAAACCAATTTTTTCACAGATTTCTTTCAGCAAAACATCTGGAAAGCAAAATTTATGTTGTAAACCGGGATTTTCCATCCCGTATATCCATGGTAAGATATTTTTCCTATCTTTACGATTACCGGTTATGTACTTCTTAAATGAGGTTTTAATATCAGGAGTTTCAATTGTAAGTGTTCCTTCTGGTTTTAAAACTCTGAAACATTCACTTAGCGCATATATGCTACTTACCAAACCGAGATGTTCAATAAGTTGTGAAGCAATGATTTCTTCAATGCTGTTATCTTTGAGTTTAAGGTCTGTAGCAGTCATTATTTCATCAGCAACTGTGCCGTTAAAGGCATCGACGTTGAGATGATCTTTTTTATAAATACCTCCACATCCTAAGTTAAGTTTCATAATAACACGGTTGAGTTAATACTGCTCAAGTATAGAAAAATAACTATTATTAAAAGATGTGCTATTGGAAATCGTTTATACTGATTGTACCATATTTACATGAATCTTTATATACGCTTATCGGGACTGTATTTTTCATATCACAGTGTTTTTTTACTTTTGAGCAGACAACATTGTCAATTTCTCTTTTATTTAAACCAAGACTCCTACCCAGTTCATATAATTTATTTTCTATCATGAACATTGACTCCTGATTCTACATTAAAATCTTTAATGCTTACAGTCCCATATCTACCTATTATTTTATAAACCTCTGTAGGGGATGAATATGCAATATTATCTTTGTAAGTTAATGATGGTGTAGATAATATATTATCTATGTCTTTTTTATTTAAACCTAAGTCTTTTGCTATTTCGTAAATTTTATGTGGAAACATCTTTTCTTTTTGCTCCTTCATTATTTGAAATCTTTAATGCTAATAGACCCATATAATAGTCCAGGCTTATAACTGTCTATTGGATTTGATGTCAATATCTCAGATTTAATTGGTTCACATAAGGTGGATGTAAGATCCCTGATATCTTTTTCCTCCATTCCAAGCATAGCACCTATTTCATATATTTTACTTGGATTCATATATTATCCTTTAATAATACTTGTAATCATATAAAAAAATTGTGTTGCAATAAAAAATTTTTTACGATTGTTTTTCTTCTATTATATGGTAACAATAAGGATCATTGTGGGGTTTACCAGTTAAGGACGTTGACATGCCTAAGCATCCACCTCTACATTTGTTTGCATAGCTGCAATCACAGCAATTTATTCCTAAATTAGAGCTTTTAAAACTTCTGTTATATGAAAAAGCATGTGGATTGTTCCAGATTTCTACAATACTCTTGGTTCTAATGTTCCCCTCAATATATTTATCTGGCGTTGAAAGGCATCCTATGATATCTCCGTTACTTTTCACACTTAAAATCGATATCCCTGCTTGACAACCTCTCCAATCAGAAGACAGACCGACAAGGGGAATATATTTTGAATAGTACCCGCAACAATGAGCACCAATCACTGGTAGCTCTTTTTTAGAATATTTTTTTTGAAGAGATGCAATAAATAAACCAACTGAATAGAACTCTTCTTTTGATAGCATTAAGTTCTCTGGAAACCTACCCTCAGGGGAAGCGATTTGAATCTGCCATGCGATTTGTTTCCCTAGTATTAACTCTTGGATTTTAGGTAATTCTACAAAATTTAGCTTGTTTACTGTTGTAATGATGGCTGTTGGCAAATCCACATTTCTCGCCGTTGTTATAAATTCCATCACTTTTTTGAATGACCCTCGTTTTCCTCTAATTCGATCATGAGTATGGGCTGTTGCTCCGTCAAGACTCACTGAGACACCATATGGCTGTAATTTAACAAGTTTTGAAATCATCTTTTTATTTTTAGTGAATCCATTGGTTATGATAAGAAGTTCTATACCTAAATCCCTAATTTCTTTTCCAAGACGGTACCAATCCTTCCGAAGGAATGGTTCCCCTCCTATGAAGCATACTTCTCTTGAATTAATTTCTGCAAGATCTTTGCAGAGATTTAAGGCTTCTAGTGTAGAGAGTTCGTTTGGTCTAGCTTTTCCTGCAGATGAACCACAGTGTATACATTTGAGATTGCATTGTAAAGTAAGTTCCCAAACTACTTGACCTGGAATGTAAATACTTTTTGATTTCATGCTTGATATATCTAACTATGTTATGATATTTAAGTGAAATCATCTTGTTTTTTAGTAAAAATTTTTTATGCTAATTGTGCCGTAGTAACCTCCGCAAGTATCTTTGTAGCAGTTTGTTGGACATTGCAATGTTGTTCTTTGTAAATTAGTGATTTCATTGTTTGTACCAATTTTTTTAAGTTTGTCGATGTCATGTTTTTGTAGTCCAAGCATACTCCCAATTTTTATTATTACATCCATCATATCACTGCTATCATGTAACATACTATCACTGTTGTGAATGTAAAACCTATATAAATATTTTTTTACAAAAATTCATTCGAATCAAAAAATAATTAAAATTCCAATAAAAGCAGATAATTAAACTTTATTTACTTGAAATCCTTTGAACTAATAGTACCATAAAAACCCCCTTTATATAACTCTACTGAAGAATCAATCAATTTCAAGTTATTGTTTGGAGGTTCACAAAAAGACTCTTCTTTTATCACTCTATCTATTTCACAATGGCTCAAACCCATCTTTTTTCCCAATGCATAGAGATTTATTTCAATCACCTTTTTATATTGATTCATGAATAATCATAAATCAATCAATATTTAAAACTTTTCAAACAAATTCTTTTTCTAATCTATAGATACAATATGGATCATTGTGTAACTTGCCTGTGTACAATTTAGATCTAGTTGAACAACCACCTTTACATGTAATCCCATATCTACAATCTCTGCAATTTTCTCCTAAATCGTTCTTATTAAATTGTCTGCTATAAGAGAAAGAATTAGGATCATTCCAAATATCGACGATACTCCTTTCCTTAACATTGCCATCAATAAAATCATCAGAAAGTGCAAGACAACCTTTTACTCCACCATCACTTTGGATCCCCAATACCTTTTTTCCCGCCCAACATCCATCCCATTCTTCAGTTGAAAAAATCCCTTTGAGAAATCGTGAGTGGAAACCTATGTTGTGGGGTTTACCAATTAATATCTTTTTTGATGAAAGATTCTTATGTGCAACAGCAATAAAAAGTGCCATGGAATAATATTCTTTCTTAGATAAAACTGCTTCTCTGGGGAATCTACCCGAAGGAATACCTTCTTGAATTTGCCAATCAATTTCCTCCTTTGTAATAAGATCTTTTAAAGCTGGCAGTTCTTTAAAATTCATTTTACTAACTGTTGTTATAGCTCCCGTTGATAATCCAACTTTTTTTAATAGACGTAAAAAGTCGATCGCTTTTTCAAAAGATCCGCTAACTCCTCGTATATAGTCATGTATTTTTGAAGAAGCTCCATCTAAACCAATTTGTACGGAATCAACGTCTAGTCTTTCTAACTCTGGAAGTATTTCCTTTGCGTCTACAAATCCATTTGATACGATAGATAGTTTCATTCCCAAATCTTTAATTTCTTTACCTAGAATATTCCAATCCTTCCGAAGAAATGGTTCACCACCAAACAAAGTTACGCCCTTAAAACCTAATCTCGCAAAATCTCTACACAATCTAAGACTCTCTTGTGTAGTTAATTCATTAGATCTTGCATATCCAGCCGATGAGCCACAATGTCGACATCTTAGATTACATTTCAAGGTGATCTCCCAAACCACTATACCTGGTGCAAGATCTTCATTAATATTCATCTAAAATAATATACTACAATGTGCTTTTAAAAACTTTGGAAATATGATACGAATCTTACTAATTTGTGTGATTGTTCAAAAGAAATAAAATATGAATTTTACTAGTTAATTTGTGTTCTCGTCCTGATGAGAATATGCGAGCCTAAAAATATTAATAATGTAATCAATTGTCTATCATAAGTCATCAAGAATCATCTGACAACCGCCAACAGAAGAAGAGAAATAATTTTTACTAGTAAAATGGTGTTCATATCCCTTCCCCTGCATTAAATCAATTGAGAAATCTTTAGATGATCAAAATGATTGATCGAAAACAACTGGAACGACTCTTTATAACACATCGGTTTAATGACTTTAAATGGTTAAATCCGAAAAATATTGTTGTTTCTTACTGGGTACGTATAAAATGTATGTTTGGCTGTAATGAATATGGAAAAAATGCTTGCTGTCCACCAAATACTCCTCCAGTCCATGAGTGTCAAAGTTTTTTTCATGAATACACAGAAGGAGTTGTTTTTCATTTTAAAAAGAAACTTAAAGATCCTGAACAACGACATAAATGGGCGAGGGGTATAAATAAAAGACTTCTAAAATTAGAACGAGAAGTTTTTCTAACTGGTTATCAGAAAGCGTTCATGTTGTTCATGGATTCTTGTAGTATATGCAATACATGTACAGAGGATAGAATAAACTGTAAAAATAAGAAGTCACCACGTCCAGCTCCAGAAGCTATGGCTATTGATGTATTCTCAACGGTAAGATCGCTTAATTACCCTATTGAAGTTTTACGTGATTATTCAGAACCAATGAACAGATATGCATTTCTTCTAATAAGATAATCTGGAAATTATAGTTGTTTGAGCAATGCTTCTCTGTAAACTATCGAAAACAGATAATTAGAATTATACTGTTATTTCTGTATTCAATTTCTTTTCTCACACCTTTTTTTGAACCTTAAGTTTTATATTAGATAAATGTATTCATTATAAATGAGGGTAAGTGTCCCTTGAGGAGATGGATATGACAAAAAGAGAATTATGTAGTACAGGTATTGAAGAGCTTGATATCCAGATGTCGGGAGGTATTCCTTTAGGGAGTACAGTTCTTGTTACTGGATGTAGCGGTTCTGGTAAAACGACATTATGTATGCAATATTTATTTGATGGGGCTGAAAAAGGTGATCGTAGTGTATTTTTTACAATTACCGAACCATTATTTAAACTTACAAAAAACCTTGAATCGTTTAGTTTCTATAAGAAAAATCTTATAGAATCTGGAATGGTAAACATCATTGATTTAAGAATTATCAGTGAACGATTGGGTCTTGATACAGAAAAATATACTGTTGATGATGCTGGAGCATTACTTGACATTTTAAAAGATATTGCAAATGAACTTGAAGTAAAGCGATTGGTTATCGATTCAATTACCGCTTTGTGTTACAGATTACAAACAAGAGAAATGATTCGAGATTTTATTTTTAAACTTGGAACATCACTTGCAGTTATGAACTGTACCACACTTTTAACTTCTGAAGTTCCACCACAAACCTATAAATTTTCTCAATATGAAATCGAAGAGTTTATTTCAGATGGTATCATATTTGTTGGAGATATCGAAAGAAGGGGAGATTTAATTCGAACACTTCAAGTAGTAAAAATGAGAGGAACTGATCACACGAGAACAAAATTTGCTATGCATATTTCAGCTGACCGAGGGATTGAATTAATGCCTTTATTAAAATCTTCAGAGATTGACTCAGTATTAACTGAAAAAGTTCAATCATCATTAAGGAGTTGGGATATACCTAAAGAAAAGGTAATGTTATAGGAGGAGAAAAATATGGTAGATGCTATTGTTGAAGGGCTTAAAGAAAGAATTTCAGTAGCAATTAAAGTCAATCAATCAGTTGGTATACAAGTATCAGAAAATCGACATAATGATTTATTACAAGCATTGTTTAGTTTTATGAATACAAAACAAAATGAGCTGTGGACATTTATAACTGCAAGTAATACATATAAGCATATTTCTGATAATTTTAAAAAAGAATTTGAAAACAAGAATATAAAATTTATAGATTGTATATCACGCTCTTCAGGTATATCATTTTTCGAAAAAGAGTGTAAATATATTGAAAGTCCGACAATGCTTGAGAGAATTGCCCTTGAAATTATTAATATTTTTAAGGGTAAAGAACATGAAATAGAAAAATATGTAGTTATCGATTCCTTGAGTTCCCTGGTCATATATAACGATCCAGAAATCATACGGGAATTTATCTCTCTTTTAATGAACAAAGCACGATCAGAAAATATTCATATAGTTTCTATTGTGATCGAAGAAGAGGTAGATACAAATAGACTTCTTCAGATGAATGATAAAATAGTCGTATTACGAGAATCCTTCATTGACTGAAGAGAATGAGACTATGGAAAAACCAATCAAGGAAAGCGAATCTAATGAGCAACCTGTTTGGAAAATTGAACTAGTTGAAATGGAAGATTTATCAAAAAGAAGGGACACCGCATTTAATGTTGCATTAGGTAAGCTCCTTGATTCTAATGGAAATATTGAAACTGTAATGCAGACAGGAGAGGCTTTTGGTAGAGGATTATTTCATGATTGTATAAAAGAAAAACCACACGAATGGACAATGGAAGAATGGTTAAATTCAATGGTTGAACATGTCTTTAATCCTCTCGGAAATACCTTTACTTTTTCAAAGATTACAAATAATGAAGTTAAATCATTGTTAACTAAGTGTCCCCTACAGAAATTTGAAGATGAATCAAAGGTAGCTTCTCTTTTTACCTATGGATTTATGCGTGGTTTACTTAAAAGCGCTTTTCCAAAGGGAGAATTACTTATGGACGATAAAACTGATACTAATGGGAGTAAAATGACCGAATTTATTTTCAAAACTACTGCGTTATATAAAGATAAATTTGAACGTAAAAGAGTGAAATCTTCTTTTGACATTACAAAAAAATTATAATAAATATTGATAGAATGCTAGAAAAGGTAGATGACCCAGTTATACAGATAAATTTCGATAAAAAAGAAGGAGTAATTAGTACTGGTATAGAGAAATTAGATAGATTATTGGAGGGTGGTATACCCTGCGGTTTTACAACGGTTATACTTGGATCTCCAGGAAGTAGTATCGAGATTTTAGTCAAACAAATTGCTTCTGCTGATAACATAACTTATATTACAACAGAGGAAACAAAGGATGAAATAATTGACACAATGAAAAGATTTAATTGGCGCATTCCAAAAATTAATTTTTTAGATATTTCTTCGAAATATTATAATAACGTATTAACTGGTGAAGATAAACGAATCACAGTATATGAGCAACGCTCTAAACTAAAATTAAAAGAGCTTATAGAAATGGGTTCTCAAGGTATGCCCACTACAGCTAAAAGTGAAGAAGATTTTTTAGCAATTTTATCAAACACTGTAAAAAATGCATCTGTAGAAGGAATTGTAATAATTAATTCCTTAGACTTTTTTCTGAGTCAATATCGCCAAGAGGAAGTATTGAAAACAATTTATGCAGCAAAAGTTAGTAATCTTCAAAAAAGAGGTGCTCTTTTAATTGTAATGACGAAAGGAATTCATGGAGATGTATTTGAGAATAAAATGGAAGGATTAGCAGATTGCGTTTTAGAACTACAGGTAGTACAGAAAGGGTCATCTTTCGAGAGATTTCTGTCAGTTAAAAAAATGAGGAATTTTGCTAAAAAGATAGGTATTGCAAGATATATTATTGATGATAGTGGCTTTGTTTTAGAAATGATAGAAAGAATAATGTAAAAAAATTTTATAAATTCCCTATAACTATTCAGAATACTTTCACCCAACAAAAGCACAATTTTATAAACATCTTTCTCTTTCACGTACTAGAGAGTTTTAATGGGAAAAGACAAAATAAGTGATTTACCTGGAGTCGGTCCTACAATTGCCGAAAAATTAGCTGATTCAGGTTACAATGATATGATGAGTATTGCTGTCACCTCCCCTAAAGAACTATCGGATGTGGCTGATATTGGGGAAGCAACAGCATCAAAAATTATCCAAGCAGCGAGGAAATCAGCCGATGTAGGTAGTTTTGAGACAGGAGTCGCCCTTCTTGAACGAAGATCAAGAGTTGGATATATTACTACAAGTTCAAAAAATTTTGATGAATTGATGGGTGGAAAAGGCTTTGAAAGCCAATCAATAACAGAATTTTTTGGTGAGTTCGGTTCAGGGAAAACCCAGATTGTACATCAACTGTGTGTAAATGCTCAGTTTCCAGAAGAAGAAGGTGGTTTAAACGGACATGTTTTTTACATAGATACTGAAAATACATTTAGACCAGATAGAATAAAACAAATGGCAGACGCATATGATTTAAATCCCGATGAAATTTTAAATAACATTCATGTTGCTCGTGCATACAATTCTAGTCATCAAATGTTACTTGCTGAGAAAGTGCATGAACTTTCAAAAGAATTTCCCGCAAAATTGTTAATTGTTGATTCTTTAACTTCCCATTTTCGTGCAGAGTTTGTCGGGAGAGGGGCTTTAGCTGATAGACAGCAGAAGTTAAATAAACACATGCATGATTTATTGAGATGGGGAGATTTAAATAACGGAGTTGTTTTGGTAACAAATCAGGTATCCTCAAAACCAGATGCTTTTTTTGGTGACCCTACAAGACCCATCGGTGGTCATATCGTAGGACATACTGCAACATTTAGGATTTACCTAAGAAAAAGTAAAGGTGGAAAACGCATTGCGCGTTTAATTGATTCACCGCATTTACCTGAGGGTGAAGCTGTCTTTTCAGTAAGTGAAAAAGGAATAAGGGATTGATTTATATCGATATAAATAGAATTCTTAAAAATAATAGTGTACTTTGGAAAGGAAGATAAAGGTCATTATTTTATTTGTATTGGAGGGGAGGAAAGGATTTCGAGAGGAAGGGAGTTTTGTATCTAACACAAAACCTAATATTCACATAAATTGAATAATCTACCCCCAATATCTTTCCAAAGTACGATTTTCTAAACCATGATATAGTATAAATTAATTTTTACTAAAAAATTGAACAAAATATTAAAAATTATACTGTACTTACTAATTTGTTCAAAATACATACTTTTAATTGAAGTTTATGAAATATAAAAATTAGATAAATAAATGTTGAAAAAATAAAGCTTATTGGTGTTACAAATGTTACAAAATATTGAATTTTAAGAAATATTTAAATAATAGCTAAATGAATTACTTTATGTCTAGGGAGGAAGCAAAGGGAAGAAAGGACACAGAACTCCTTTCATATTATAATCCCCTAAGTAATTTTGTTTCCCTTTCTTCTTTCCATTTACATCATTCTAATTATCAAAGTTATAAAAAATAATTAACGATTGTTGGATAAAAGCTAAATAGAATGAAATAGATAATATATATTGGGGAAAATTATGAATGAAAAAACTTTATTTATAAGGATATTAGCAATAGTAATAATCATTCTTGCTTCGATTTCGCCTGCGGTCGGTACAAATATGATAAAATTAGATATGGATAAAGAAAATATTACTTCACCACTTTTTACAATACGTGCACAACGCTTTTTTAATAAAGAAAATTCAAAAATAATAAATCCTCATTATATTGGAGAAGATAGCACTTTTAACATACTTATATCTAAAGAAAAAACTCGGTATGATACTATTAACAAAGCCTTAGAATTACTCGGAAGAAATCCTATACTTTCAAATCAAGTAATAGAGAAACTTATGACAAATCAAATTTTTATCAATTTCTTAAGAGATAATGATATCAGCCTATCAGAGTTTAAAACATATCTATATCTGATAAAAAATGAACCGTTTTTACTTAAAGAAAAAATAAAAACAAATCAAATAGATTTAAAAGAATCAGTTTTAAATTCAATTATGCCATTAAATCTTGAAACGACCGATCCAATTGCATGTTTTTTTGTAGCTTTAGCACTTGCCCTTGTGGCAATTGTTTTTGCTATAATAATTTCAACTTTAACAATAATAACTTGTCTTAATATTGGAAATTGCTTAGAAAAAATTGGACAGAAGTTATTAGATAATGTTCTACAAGGATTAATACCACCTGGATACTAAGTAATAATTTAGTAAATTGATATCATTTCAATATTAGAAAAAACATACCAATGATAGGTTAACCTATTTTCAAATAAAGTTAACAATATTTATTCTCCAATTAATTGAACTATTAAGTTTCTATTTCTGGGGCTTGTATCTAATTCTACAAAAACGATTTGTTGCCACGTCCCATGAATAAGTGTTCGATTTTTAAATGGAATTGTCAAACTGGGACCCATTAGACTTGCTCGAACATGTGAATGTCCATTATCATCATGCCAGGTTTCATGGTGATCGTAATGGATTCCTTTTGGGGCAATTTTTTCAAGAACTCGAGGAAGATCCTTCATTAAACCTGGTTCATACTCAATTGTAGTGATAGCTCCGGTTGAACCTGCTACAAATATACACGCAAGCCCATCTTTAAATGTGGAATTATTAACAATTTTTTGTATACTTTCTGTGATATCAACAATATCAGGTTCACCATTTGTCTTAATATTTATTTCATCAAAAAATACACCCATTTTCATTATCTCCATTAATATTTTGCTAATTCTTTATATACGTCATATGCTTGAATTAGGCCGTATCCATACAAATCATCATGACTAAATTCATTATTATTTCCTTGCAAATTACCAATTTTTTTTGCAGTTTTTGCAAAAATCTCTTTGAATAGTTGTATTGTTGTTGAATTTTGGTTTTTATCTCCATCATGTTTGTATTCAGGATAAGCATCCAAAAGCAATGCTAGTATTCCAGTGACGTATGCAGTTGCTTGTGAAGTGCCACTAAGTTCTCCATAACCACTGTTGATTCTTGTAGACAATATACTATCTCCTGGTGCTACTAATTCGGGTTTTTTATTTGGATTTTGTGTACTTGGGTATTGATGCCCCTTTGAACTAAAGGACGAAATCGAATTTCCTTTAGATATTGCTCCTACAGAAATAACATTATCAATTAAAGCAGGAAAACATACATCACCATCATCATCTTGTCCGTCGTTTCCAGCTGGAGTAACTACAAAAATACCACTATTTATTGCTTTATTAATCCAGTCAATTGTTTTGCTATTTTCATTAAATTCAACGTTATCAGGAATCATCCCTAATGATAAAAAAATTATATCTGCTCCATTATCAATACAATATTTAATACCATCTGCAATTGTACTATCATTCCCACCCCCAAAGAGGTATTGATTATTTGGGATAGATTTTGCAACAATTAATCTTACACCACTTGATATTCCTTTAATATTAATTCCAGAAAAAAGCCCCTCATATGATCCCATGGATGATAAAATACCAGCAATATGGGTACCATGATCATCATCATCATAATAGTTTGAACGATGATTAATTGAATCATTCCACCCAATAAAAGTAGATGATTCGAATTCAGGATGATAGATATCCACTCCAGTATCAATGATACCAATAGTTACTCCAGAACCATCAAATCCTAAATCATGTAATTTATCGATTTGTGTAATATTGACCGTCCATGCATTTGCTCTAGGTATAAAAATGCTCATTGAGGAAAAAATTGCGAGAATAATCGAAATAACTATTAAAATGATAATGAAAATCAATAACCTTCGATTATACATAATTTCATCCTAAAATTGGTATAATTTGTCCTGCTGGATCTCGTCTGTATTTACCAAAATCTTTTACATTTTTTAATGTTTTTCCATTAAAAACCGGACCATCGATACAAACTCGTAATCCTTTACCAATGCAACATTGACCACATATTCCTATTGAACATTTCATATATCGTTCAAGAGATGCTTGAAACGAAATATTTTTACAACTGTCTAAAAGAGATTTCATCATCAACTCAGGACCACATGTTAAAACAGCATCTATTTTTCCTTCTTTTAATATAGTTTTTGCATTATCTGAAGCAAGACCTTTATTTCCAACTGATCCATCATCTGTTGAGATAATTATTTTTACAACATTACTTTTGAATCGTTCTGTAAAAAATATATCACTTTTAGTTTTAAACCCAAGAACTACAGTTGAAGATATCTTCTTTTTTATTGCCATTTCTATAGCTGGTGCTAATGTAGCAATACCTGTTCCCCCACCGACAAACAATAATTTATTCCCTATTACACTAAAACCATTTCCATATGGGCCTCTGACACCTATCTTATCTCCTGGTTTTAAATTGTATAAAGCACATGTAGCATCTCCAACCTTTCGAAATGTTATACATCGAATATCTTCATTCATATATGAAACACTCATTGGTATTTCGTCTACATCAGGTATCCATATCATAAAAAATTGACCAGGAATAATTCTTCTAGGATAATAAAAAGTAATTGTTTTTATGTTATTTGCTTCTATTCTACTATCAATTATTTTTGTAATAGTAGGAACGTTCATTTAGTTGCGACTCCAATTAAATCTGTTAATTTCTTATAATTATGCATATCCATAAATTGTTGTATTTCCATACAGATTTCCTTGAAAATATCTAAGCCTCTGTAATATATTGCAGAGCCTATTTGGATAGCTGATGCACCAGCCATAAAATATTCAATTACATCCTCTCCAGTTGTGATACCACCAACACCAATAATTGGGAGATCAATATTTTTTGAGATTTCATAAACACATCGTATTCCAATGGGTTTTATGGCTTTCCCTGAATATCCCCCAATTTTATTGGATAAAATAGGTTTTTTTACCTCTAAATCGATCTTCATTGCTTTTACCGTATTAATCGCTACAATAGCATCGGCATTTCCATCTTCTGCTGATTTTGCAATTTCTACAATGTCCGTGACATTGGGAGATAGTTTTACAAAAACAGGAATATTGACATGCTCTTTTACTTGGGTTGTAATTTCTTTAACTAATTTTGGATTACAACCCAATTCAAGTCCATAACTTTTTGCATGGGGGCAACTTAAATTTAATTCTAAAGATGAAACACCAAAGTCTTCCATTATCCCTGCCAGTTTAGCAAATTCCTTAGAATCCGCTCCATAAATACTCCCAATTATAGGAGTTTTTGAATTTTTCAATTGACTAATTTCTTGATTATAATTTTCTATTCCAGGGTTTGGAAGACCCATAGCATTTAAAATTCCAAAATCCAATTCAATTACCGTTGGATTTGGATAGCCCTCCCTTGCTTTTAATCCAATTGATTTTGTCACGATAGCTCCAGCATCACATTCAATGATTCTCTGTATGGTTCCTGCATCTTCATCCATTATACCAGAAGCAAGAATTGTTGGATTTTTCAATCTGATTCCTGCAATTTTTGTAGCGATGTCTACCAGTATAACACCGAAAGTTAAATACAAGCCATATATAAAGTCGTTTTCTATTACAATTAGGAATCTATACTAATTAAATGAGGGATTAAGATGAATGTTCTTAATGAAGCAAAGGAAATAATGGAAAAAGCTGGATGTGATAAAGCATTTGCAGTTTATGAAATGGAAATTAGTGATATTGCAGAGGTGAGAAGCTGTAATAGTAAAGGAGAATTTATCGAACTTGAGAAAGATATTAATAAATTAGTCCCAACTATTGAAAGAACACTTGTACTTGATCAAGAAAAACCAATAGAATGCCCGCTTGATTCCACATTTTGTAAATATCTTGAATTTTCATTGAAAAATAGAACTATAACCCCTTTCGATATAAACAAAAAAGAATGTGAAGAAATCGAAGAAAAAATAAATCCACTTCTCGATAAATATAATTGGAAAATGGTCAAATTACATTAATTACCATAATTAATTAAACAGTAAATTTTGAGATAGGATTAATTATATGAATTTAATTTTAAACAATGACTATGTTCAACAGTCTAGAATACTTATTATGCGGATTAATTAATATTTGTTAATTTAATATTAGGGTAGAAAAATATAAATAGATGCTCTGCGATGATATTATTACTAAAAAAGTAGGGATAAAATATGAAGAATCAAAGGGAGGTAAATTTAAATAAAGATTAAATTTAATCTATGAATTTAAATGAAAAATGAGGTAGAAAAACATGTTAAATAATTTTATGAAAAAGAGTGTGATTTATGGAATAATCTTTTTATTTTTAGGGATTAATTTTTCATCAAATATAAGCGGTAATATAGAGAATAATCATCTCAATATAATTCCCATTACTAATCCTCAAAAGGATTATACACTTGCATATTGGAAATTTGATGAAGGTAGTGGTAATACACTGGGAGATTCTTCAGGACATGGTTTTGATGGAACAATTTATGGGGCAACTTGGGTTACTGGAAAGTATGGTAAAGCACTTAGTTTTGATGGGACGAATGATTATGTTGATTTAGATAGCCACTCAGAAGATATTGGAATCAATAAAACTGATGATGTAATATATTCTCTTTGGTTTAAATCAGAATCATCTGAAGATGGTCTAATTTATAGTGCGAGTGACAAATGGGGCATATCAAATCCAGAACTCTCGATTCAAATGTGTGCCAATGGTTCTTTATTATTCAAGATTTGGACTAATTATTGTGGAATTGTGTTATATTCTGACGGTACTTATAATGATGATAAATGGCACCATCTGGAGATATTTTTTAATGGCATTTCGGCAAATCCAACTGTAGACCTATATGTTGATAGTAGTTTTGATAATAATATAACCGAATGGCTATGTCCTATTAACTCAAACGAATTTTCGCTAACCAAAATGGGTAGGAGAGCCTATGATGCAACAAAACATTATGATGGATTACTTGATGATTTCAAAATCATTAAATATCCAGGTGGGAATAAACAAGAACCACCAACTATAGATGGTCCAACAAAAGGACAACCAGGTGTTGAATATGAATATACTTTTACATTAAATGACCCTGAAGAAGATGATATAGAGTTTTTAATTGACTGGGACGATGGAACTGAGGAATATTGGAGAGGTCCATATTCATCTGGAGAAGAAGTAACTGTGAGTCATACATGGGATGAAGATGATCGGTATGATGTCAGAGCTAAATCCAGGGATAGTTGGGATGATGGTCCTTGGTCAGAACCATATGTAGTAAAAATTGGAAATCAACCACCAGAACAACCTGCAATAGCTGGTCCAAAATATGGGGACACACAGCAACAACTAACATACACATTTGTAGCATATGACGAAGAAAAAGAGGATGTTAAATATTCTATAGACTGGGACGATGGTACTACAACAGATATAGGTTATCACGCCTCAGGAGAACCAGTAACAGCAGTACACAGTTGGGAGACAAATGATGATTATTATTTAAAGGCAAGAGCTTTTGACATTAACAATAAAGGAGGAGATTGGTCAGTTTATCACATACGTATAGGAGATCAACCACCAGACATGCCTAATATATATGGGGCAGTGCAGGGTTATGCTGAGGAAGAATATGAGTATGGTTTTATATCTACTGACCCAGAAAATGATAATTTAACCTATGATATCGATTGGGGAGATGGCAATATTGAATCAGATATTGGACCATTTCTCTCGGGTGAGATATTTCCTCGAAGTCACTCGTGGAATAAAACTGGTACTTATGTAATAAAAGCGCGGGTAAAAGATATGTTTGATTACTATAGTGATTGGTCTGAATATGAGATAATTGTACCAAAAAACAAAGCATTTAACTTTAATCTATTAGAATTGTTATCTGAACGATTCCCACGTGCCTTTCAAACATTGAGATACCTACTAGGATTATTGAAATATGATATTACTTGAAAATTAATAATCATGAGGTAAGAATGTATATGAAAAAGAAAATCTTAGGAATTTTTGTATGTATGCTGTTAACTTTCGCTACTATTGTACCAGTAGCAGGAATACCAGGAACCGGAAATATAAAAATAGGACCTACCTCACCTTTCATGGCTATTGACACGTCTGTTGATGAGATTTCTCCCTATAAAATACCATCTTCACCTTTAAAAATTACTGCTACAGGACCAAGTGATCTAGATAGCGTTACATTGTATTACAGATGGAGTGAAGATAATATTAGTTGGGATGGAATAAATGAATTTGTAATTTACGATGGATTTGAATCAGGAAATCAAAATACAAGTTTATGGAACACCTATCAAGATGGTGATGATGCACGTATTCAATGGAATTATTTTAGGGCTGGTAGTGGAATTTATTCATGTGCCATGGATGATTACGATACAAATCAGAGCGATTCTGCTTTTAATGTGATATATACGAATTATGACTTCACAGATGCAAGAGATATCAAAGTTAATTTCATGGAACGTGAATGGGACGATGAACCACATGAAGCACCAGAAAATTGGACAGGTTGGGGTTTCTATGATGTTGTAGCATTTACAAATGATGGTAATAAATGGTATGAAATAGTTTCAGAGGCAAGTTTAAATAAACAATCATGGACACAATTTGAATATAATATAAGTGAGGATCCAGATTTTTTTTCTCCACCGAATAGTAGTTTTGCGATAGCTTTTCAACAATATGACAATACTCAATTGACTAATGATGGCCGTGCTTGGGATGACATCTCCTTTACCTACACAACAGGTGGGCCCAGTTATAATTGGTCACTATGGGATGATTCCAGTAATCCTGATACATCTTATCCGTGGAGTTGGAATTTTAATTTCCCAAATGGCACTGGATATTATGAATTTTATAGCATAGGGAAAAAAACAGGAGAAGAAGATGAATCAGCTCCAAACGCTGCAGATGCACGATGCAGATTTAATCGAATGCCGGAAATTTTTGACGAAAAACCTAGTAATGGAAGTACTGGTGTACCGATTATTCCAAAACTGAAGATATCTATTAGTGATGCTGATGGTGACACAATGATCATTAATTGGTCTAGTAACGTCAGCGGTACATGGGAAGTTTTTGGGACCAATAAAAATGTTGGAAATGGAACATATACTCAAACTAATAATAAATTTAAAAACTTCGGTACCACCTACTGGTGGAAAGTAACTGTTACCGATGATATTTATACCAATTCTAGTCCAATTTTTCATTTCACAACTGAAGAAAACCTTCCACCTAATACGCCGAGTGATCCTGATCCAGAAGATGGAGCAACTGGTGTTTATATTAAAAAAATACTCAAATGGACTGGTGGAGATCCAAACGCTGGTGATACGGTGACTTATGATGTATACTTTGGTACAAACAGCCCCCCCTCATTCGTTGAAACTGTAACTCAGGCTGCCTTTGATCCCGGTACAATGGCCTTACAAACAGTGCATTATTGGAAGATAGTGTCTGAAGATAGTCAAGGATTAACAACTAGTGGCCCAATTTGGAGTTTTACAACCGAAGATGAACCGAATGAACCACCAACAGCACCAGATATTTACGGTCCACCTAGTGGACCACCTGGGGTAAAATTATACTGGGCATTCGATTCAGATGACCCTAACGGACATCAGATTAAATACATCATTGAATGGGGAGATGGCAACTCTACTGAAACAGACTATTCCCCTATAGCAGTTGAAGCTTATCATACCTATGAAGAGCTAGGAGAATACACAATAAAAACAAGAGCTCAAGACGAAAAAGGACTTCTAAGCGAAAATAGTACATTTGAACTAAAAATTCAAAATGCTAAACCCAAATATCACCTATTTATATTACGATTGTTTGAACGATTTCCATTGCTGGAAAGATTACTTAGTCTCAGAATCCTCCCTAATATGATTAGATTATAAATTATAATTTGTTAGCTGAGAATGATAGGATAGAAAACCGAGTTTGGATTTGAATTAGATTAGTAATATTCAAGTTTTAAATTGTAAACAATAATAATTAAGGACAATATAATATTAACAACTGTGCACGGGGACTACGAAGTACTAACAACTACTATGTTCAATAGCTTCGTGTGGGCAAGCACTTACACATGCACAACATTCGATGCATTCACTTATATTTTTCGCAATTGCCTTATTATTTTCAAGTTCGAATATTTCTACTGGACAAGCTGTTACACATTCTCCAGCTCCAACGCATTTATCATAATCTATAATGATTTTTATATCTCCTTCTTCAAATTCTTTTTTCATATAGATCTTAACCCCACAAATTTTTAGTAGTTTGTAAATATTGATTTCATTTTAAGAATTTTCCTTTTAATTAAATCAACTGAAAATTATGAATAATGGTAAGAAAACCAGAGATACAATTGACATTAATTTAATAAGGATATTTAGAGATGGGCCTGAGGTATCTTTGCATGGATCCCCCACTGTATCTCCAATCACTGTTGCCGTGTGAGCAGTTGATCCTTTACCGCCAAGATTTCCAGATTCTATAAATTTCTTAGCGTTATCCCAAGCACCTCCAGAATTCGCTAAGAAAATTGCTAAAAGAAAACCAGTTGATATTGAACCAATCAAAAGACCACCTAGTCCATTAAGGCCAAGTACTAATCCAACGATTATTGGAGATATAACTGCCATTAGACTTGGGATGATCATTTCTTTTAACGCACGATTTGTACTAATCTTTACACATCGAGCATAATCTGGTTTGTTTTTATCGCTTTTTAGAAGATTGAATTTTTTAAATTGGTATCGAACTTCTTCTACCATAGAATAAGCTGCTTTACCAACTGCACCCATAGTTAGAGCGGTGAATACAAATGGAAGCATTGCCCCAATGAAAATACCAGAAACAAGTTGTGGATTCTGAAGGGTTAATAAATCTGCCATAACGATATTTTTTCCCATATCAGAAGCGATTTGTTCAGCTGATATAATATAAGTAAAAATTAATGCTAATGAAGTAATAGCAGCCGATCCAATTGCAAAACCTTTACCCATAGCAGCGGTTGTATTTCCAACAGCATCAAGTGATTCGGTTCTTTTTCTAACTTCTGCTCCCATTCCGGCCATTTCTGATATTCCCGCTGCATTATCTGCTACTGGTCCATAGCAGTCTGTTGCTAATGACACCCCCAAAATGCTTAACATTCCTACTGCGGAAATTGCAACACCATAGAAATCAGCAAACCAATAGGCAATAAGCATAGCAGCCACAACTGAAATAATAGGTACAACCGTACTCATCATTCCAGTTACAAGTCCTTGTATAATAACCGTGGCTGGGCCAGTCTCTGCTGCCTTTGCAATATTTTGAGCAGGTTTACGTTTTTCACTTGTGAAATATTCTGTAGTTAATCCAATAATTATCCCAGCAATAAGACCGGACAGCATTGCATAGAATGGATTGAGAGAATTTATTGTATACCAGGTTATTAATCCCCCAAATATAGCTGTTAAAATTGTGCTTAGGAAGAGAACATTTCGTAAAGCAGAATAGATATTTTCTCCTTTTCCAAGAAAAATTAGTAAAGTACTAATTATTGAAGCAAATATGCCCATTCCTGCGATTAATAGCGGTAAAATAACAGCGTTTTCTCCATAGCTACTAATTGCCACACCTCCAATAACAGCTCCTAAAGCCATTGTAGCAATTATTGAATCTACATAAGATTCAAACAAATCTGCACCCATTCCAGCAACATCGCCAACATTATCACCTACTTGGTCAGCGATTACTGCGGGATTTCTTGGATCATCTTCTGGAATACCTGCTTCTACTTTTCCAACAAGATCTGCACCCACATCTGCTGATTTTGTATAGATTCCACCACCAACTCTAGCAAAAAGTGCAATTGATGATGCACCAAATCCAAAACCAAATAAAATCTGGGTATCGTTAAAATATGTATAAAGACCCCATACACCTAAAACTCCCAGTCCAACAACACACATACTCATAACAGTACCACTTGAAAAAGCAGTTGATAGTCCTTTACTTACACTATTCTTAGCTCCTTCAGCAGTCCTTGCGTTTGCTAATGTTGCAATTCTCATACCAATATTTCCAGTCAATGCGGAAAATATTGCACCCATTACAAAAGCAAATGATAAACCCCATTCCATATAACTTCCTTCAATAAAGGATGCAGTAAATAGAAGTAGAGCAATAACAATTACAAAGACAACAAGAACCTTGTATTCACTTTTTAAAAATGCCATAGCTCCTTCACGAATCGCACTACTCAGCTCTTGCATTTTTTCATTGCCAGGATTTTTCTTTTTTATTGTAAAATAAAGAATCGTTGCAAATAATAAAGCTGCTATCCCACCTATGGGGACTATACTTGAGATACTGTCCGTATTAATAACCCGCCCGAAGCAATATGAAAAGAGTACATAAGTTTTGTCAATAATTATAAAAAATTCCAATTCCGGAGTATTATATAAAGCTAGGTAGTTTTTTAAACAAAATGGATGTTTCAGAATTAATTGTGGAGGATAGATAATAGTAACGTATACAAAAAATGGCTTATTGTTAATATTAATAGGATTACTTATGGGAATTATTATGGCCGTTTTTATGGGACTTTACCAATTTCTGGGGCCATCAGGGGAAAGTTATTATCCTTGGACTATTTTATTTATACCTGGTTTAATTGGGGGATTTGCAACATTTATTGGTGCAATTCTTTTTTTAATTGGAAGCAATGAATTTGGTAAAACACATCAAAAATTTGTTCTATATGCAGTGATTATCTATATTGTTGGTTCATTTTTTGGTATGATGATTGGTTTTGGAGTTTCATCTATAACTAACTTGGATCATGTATATTCATCAAATTTTGTGAGAGCGATTGTCACTGGTTTAACGTATATTTTTGCACTCTATCATCTTCAAAACAAAATGGGGCGTAATATTCTTTATTCAGCATTTGTAATTTCTATTATTATATCTAGCATAAACGTATTGCTTTATATTTTTAATATTTATTAATATATACAACGGGGATTATTCACCATACAATCCATCCTATTCACAAGTTTATGGAAATCCTTTACTAGGAGTTATTGGAAGTATATTATGGTTTATTGTTGTTTATATGCCTTATAAACGTATTAAAGATGGTGAATTGATTCCACAATGAGCAAATATTTAATGTAAGTTTTGAGTTGAAAATAGAGTATATAGGTTTTGCCAATAATGTTAAAAATTTAAGGAATTATATTGGGGTTGTATCGATTCATCAAATATATTTATATACATCCTGTTATTTATAATATCTGGGAGGAATTATCCTAATGATTAAAAAACTCTTCATTGTAATAATTATTTGTGTAGTGGTTCTGTTCTTATGAGTTCAAATGTTTCTGCTTTAGCTCAAACTCACTTTACTTTATCTAAGACAGAATCATCAATTTCAGTTTCATCTGGTGAGGATTATGAAGTGTATATTGGAGCAGGGTGGCTTCGTGATGTAGGGAATGGGACATTTGGTTTAGGTTGGCATATGACAGTTAATAATATTGGCGACACTAATATTAGTGGTTTTATGTATTGTAAGACAACGAAATTAAATGGAAAACTCATAGGCGATGAGATTTATCCATTTTTTTTAGCTTATTCTAACGAAAGTATTACTGTCGGTGGTTGGATAATTGATTTTATTCCGATAAATTTTATTGAACTCTCGGTTAAGATCGGGGATAAAACTTATTCAAGGTCTGGTTATGAGATAGGTTCTTTTGTACTCATGGTTGATTGAAATTAGAGTATTTAATCGTTATGACATTAAATATAAATCGTATATAATACCTATATTAAAAAACAAGTTAAAAACGATATTATACATTCCAATAACAATCGGATTATAAGTTAATGTTTTTTGAGATGGTTAGTTATTTTTAACCAGAAAAACCAATAAAAACATTATTAAAAAAGAGTTGCGGCTCTTTACTGAGTATGAACTGTAATTAATCACTGATTCTTTGATTTTTGATAATTAATTTTACACTCTGGACAATAATATTTAGATCTTTCATTTAATACACTCTGCAATACACTACCACATTGAGGACACTTGAATTCATTCTTTAATTTTTTCTTTGCTTTCTTTTTTCCCTTAAAAAACCACATCGTAAATGATAATTAATTTCTTGTATATAAGTTCTGATGTTTTTATTAATGGTTATTGAACAATAATAATAAATCCTAAATTATAGCTCATTTTGTACTTATTCATTTAAGAATCCGGAACATTCAGCGACAGTCATCAAAATGCATATGGGAGAAACATCCTCCCTTGTCTTCCAACATTGAATTATTTAGATGGTTTTTTATTAACAAAAAAATGTTCATAAATAGTTATGAATCTATAAACCAAATATTTATGTATAGGACTTGAATACCGCATAGTAACCTCCAATTAACCAGGTTCAAATTATAACTATAATTTATCGTGAGGTGTCTATAATGAATGGACAACAAGTCAAGATGAAAACAAATAATGAAAGAAATATTGTAATGAAAAGTATTGATGGTAACACTGCTGCTGCACATATTGCTTATGCTTTTAGTGATGTTGCAGCGATATATCCCATTACTCCTTCCTCACCTATGGGAGAAGTAGCTGATAAATGGGCAGCTTATGGTAGAAAAAATATATATAATCAAGTTTTAAAAGTGGTAGAGATGCAATCCGAGGCTGGTGCAGCTGGTGCTGTACATGGTGCATTAAGTGCTGGAGCTCTAGCCACTACTTTTACTGCATCTCAAGGATTACTTCTAATGATTCCAAATATGTATAAAATTGCTGGTGAATTAATGCCAACCGTTTTTCATGTTTCTGCTCGAGCTGTAGCCGGTCAAGCACTTTCCATTTTTGGAGATCATCAAGATGTAATGGCAACACGTACTACTGGCTTTTCGATGATTTCATCTAACTCAATTCAAGAAGTTATGGATTTAGCTCTTGTTGCACATCTTTCAACAATAAGAACAAGTATTCCATTTTTACACTTCTTCGATGGATTTCGTACTTCTCATGAAATTCAAAAAATTGAAATAATTAATTATGAAGACATTGCAAAGCTTGTGGATTGGGAGGGAATAAAAAAACATAGAGACCGGGCTTTAAATCCCGAACATCCACATTTAAGGGGATCAGCACAGAATCCTGATATTTATTTTCAAGTAAATGAAGCCGCTAATAAATTCTATCAATCTGTTCCAAAAATAGTTAAAGAAGAAATGGAAAAAGTAAGTAAATTAACTGGCAGAGATTATCACCTTTTTGATTACGTTGGTGCTTCTGATGCGGAACATATAATAATAATGATGGGTTCAGGTTGTGAGGCTGCAGAAGAAGCAGTCCATTATTTAACAAATAGAGGGGAAAAAGTCGGACTTATAAAAGTAAGGTTGTATAGGCCATTTTCCGCTAAGCATTTCCTTCAAAGCATTCCAAAATCAGTAAAAAGAATTGCAGTATTAGATAGAACAAAAGAAGCTACTGCATTTGGAGAACCATTATTTATTGATGTATCCTCAGTTATATTTGATCATAATGTAAACATCCAGGTCTATGGTGGTCGTTATGGACTTGGATCAAAAGAATTTACCCCAACAATGGCGAAAGCAGTTTTTGATAACCTAAATAATGAAAATCCGAAAAAACACTTTACAGTTGGAATTGAAGATGATGTAACATTTACTTCTCTACCTTTAGGAGATCCTATCGATGCTTCCCCAGAAGGTTTAGTAAGATGCAAATTTTGGGGTATAGGTGGAGATGGAACTGTCGGTGCAAATAAAGATGCAATTAAAATTATTGGAGATAACACTGATCAATATGTTCAGGGATATTTTGCATATGATTCTAAAAAATCAGGCGGTGTTACTGTTTCTCATCTAAGATTTGGTAAATTTCTAATTCAATCCACGTATCAAATTGATAAAGCAGATTATATCGCATGTCATCAATCTTCATATGTTGATAAATATAATTTACTTGAAGGAATTCGTGAAGGAGGAACGTTTGTCCTTAATTCTCCGTGGACATTAGAAGAAATGGAGAAATATCTACCATATTCATTAAAAAGAACGATTGCTCAGCTAAACCTGAAATTTTACAATATTGATGCAGTAAAGATAGCAGAAGAAATTGGACTTGGCAGTCGAATTAATATGATAATGCAAACTGTTTTCTTTAAGCTAGCTAACGTTATATCAATCGATGATGCAGTAAGATACCTCAAGGATGCAATAGAAAATACCTATGGTAAAAAAGGAAAAAATATTGTTGAAATGAATTGGAAAGCAGTTGACTATGCATTAAAAAAAGTTGAAGAAATTAAATATCCAGAATCATGGAAAGATTTACCTAATGATCAAAAAAAGATAAGTAAAGAACCCGATTTTGTAAAAAAAGTGATGACTCCGATGCTTGCACAACAGGGGGATAAACTTCCTGTTAGTGCCTTTACTCCAGCAGGTATTTTTCCCACGGACACAACAAAATATGAAAAGAGAGGCGTTGCAATAAATGTCCCAGAATGGATCAAGGATAATTGCATTCAATGTAATCATTGTGCTATGGTTTGCCCCCATGGTACTATTAGACCTATACTTTTAAAAGATGAAGAATTAAAAAATGGGCCAAATGGATTTGATGCAAAAAAAGCAGTTGGAAAGGATATGGATGACCTTTTTTTAAGAATCCAAGTATATCCAGAAGATTGTGTAGGATGCGGTAATTGTGCAGATATTTGCCCTTCAAAAGAAAAAGCACTTGTTATGAAACCTATAGCAACACAACTAGAAAAACAAGTTCCTTTACAAAAATATGCTGATACAATACCTACCGGTAGAGGAAGTTTTGATAAATTTTCGATTAAAGGATCTCAATTTCAAAAACCATTACTTGAATTTTCAGGAGCCTGTGCTGGATGTGGAGAAACACCGTATCTTAAACTAATAACGCAACTATTTGGAAATAGAATGATGATTGCAAATGCTACTGGTTGCTCTTCAATATGGGGAGGATCAGCACCATCAGTACCATTTTGTGTTAACGAAGAGGGCCATGGACCTGCATGGGCGAACTCATTGTTTGAGGATAATGCTGAGTATGGTTTCGGAATGGTTCTTGCTACGCTTCAACGAAGAGCGAAACTTGCTGATATAATTAGACAAGCTATCGAGAAAATATCAGGTGAATTGAAAAATATATTTTCATCATGGCTGGAAAATATGGATGATGCAGATAAATCAAAGGAGTATGGAGATAAGATAAAATCACTGTTAAAAGATAACCATACTAACGAATTGTTAAATCAAATATGGCAATCAAGAGACATGCTTACTAAAAAATCAATATGGTCTGTTGGTGGAGACGGATGGGCCTATGACATTGGTTATGGTGGTTTGGATCATGTGCTTGCAATGAATGAAGATATAAACATCCTGGTGTTTGACACAGAAGTATATTCTAACACAGGAGGACAATCTTCAAAAGCAACTCCTGTTGGATCTATAGCAAAGTTTGCAGAGTCTGGAAAAAAAACAAAGAAAAAAGATTTAGGTTTAATGGCGATGAGTTATGGATATGTATATGTCACTTCTGTTGCTATGGGTGCAAATAAAAATCAACTAATTAAAGCGTTACGAGAAGCAGAATCATATCCAGGACCTTCTCTTATTATTGCTTATGCACCATGTATAAACCATGGAATAAAAGCAGGTATGGGAAAGTCACAATATGAAGAGAAATTAGCAGTTGATTCAGGTTATTGGCCATTATATCGTTATGATCCACGACTAGCAAAACAGGGAAAAAATTCATTTCAACTCGATTATAAGGAACCAGATGGAACCGTACATGATTTTCTCATGAGAGAAGTAAGATATGCAGCACTGACAAAAACTTTTCCTGAAGAAGCAAAGAAACTTCATAAGCAACTTGAAGAGAATGTAAATGCTCGATATCAAACTTATAAACGAATGGCGGAAAAAAATTAAAAAATAACCAAAAGACTAATCATCTCAATTCTTATTCTTCTTTTGGGGCACTCCATTGTTAAAACGAGCAAGATCAATAGCTAATATAATCAAAAAATCTAGAAAAATTCATATTGTAACGCACATTGATGCAGATGGTATAACTGCTGGAGCAATAGCTTCAGAAACGTTACGAAGACTGGGAATAGAATATTCTCTAGACTGTGTGAAACAATTAGATGATATTATTTTGAATAAACTAATTAAAGAAAATCATGAGCTTGTATGGTTTACAGATCTAGGGAGTAGTATAAGTAATGAATTTCCTGAAATAAATAAAATAATAACCGATCATCATTCATGTCCAACAGATTCCAATTTCCCCTATCATTTAAATCCTCATTTGTTTAATTTGGAGGGATCATATGATATTAGTGGAGCAGGGACGACATTTCTTGTTTCTAAATGCATTGATAAAAATAATATTGATTTATCACCATTGGCAATTATTGGGGCTTGTGGAGATCTGCAAGATAGAAAATATTGTAAACTGCAAGGAATGAATCGGGATATATTACATGACGCAACAAATGCTAATTTAATCCAAAGTATAATTGATATCCGTTATTTTGGTAGAGAAACACGGTCAATTTCTAAACTATTACAGTTTTCAAGTGATCCATTTATCCCTGGTCTAAGTGGACGGGAAGATGCGTGCATCTCTTTTTTAGAAGATATGAATATTTGTTTGAAAAATGGGGATGATTGGCGTAGATGGATTGATCTAACTAGTCAAGAAAGGCAAAAAATAACATCATCAATCGTACAGATGCTTATCAATAAAGGCTTTGGACATAAAATTGCAAAAAGAATAATTGGAGAAACTTATATTCTTAGTAAAGAAAAACCAGGTACAGAATTACATGATGCAAAACAATTTGCCACTCTTTTGAATTCTACAGCACGATATGATCAATATGAAGTTGGACTAAAGGTGTGTCTTGGTGATAGAGGTGAATGGCTCGAAAAGGCGATCAATTTGTTAGGAGGACACAGACGTAATTTAGTAGAGGGCTTACAATTTGCAAGAGAAGAGAAAATAACCAAAAGAAAATATGTACAATTCTTTCATGCCGGTGAGGGAATACGAGATACGATTATTGGTATTGTAACAAATATGATGTTGAATTCTGAAGATATAGAAAGCAATTTACCATTGGTTGGGTTTGCTTATACCAAAAACGGAGATGTAAAAGTATCAGCACGAACTACGCAATCCTTTGTAGATAAAGGAATTGATTTATCATCTGCATTAAAATATGTAGCTAAACAATTAAACGGTGTTGGTGGAGGTCATAACATCGCAGCTGGTGCTACTATACCAAAAGGTAAAGAAGAAGAGTTTTTAGAAATACTCGAAAAGAAGATTAAGGATCAATTAGGTTTATGAACGTCAACTATCTCCACTTCAAAATATACTTTTTCATCGGCGAGAGGTCCTAAACTGTATATAATGCCACTATCACTCGTTCTTAGAAATGAAAAAAGCATTTCCAGATATTCAAGTGGAAATGAAGTAGTTATTGGTTGAGTTCGGTTTCTTTGAATTGTTTCAGAACTGTTAAACTCTCGAATTGTTCTGTTTTCTTCTGGAGAGCCGTCATCAAGATAGGTAATAATTTTATCATCAGTTATGCTTTCAACTACATAACCAATACCTGTTGGATTATTATTATCAAAATATTGTATAGTATCATTTATTGCAGGTGAATGTGTTATTATAAACGATGTTGTATTTATTGAAGTTATATCAGTAGAATTTGTTGGATAATTTATCATATATCCTTCTTCTAAATTGGTAAACACCCATGTAATATTTTTATACATGCCTTCTATCGGAGTTGTATAGTGCCAAAGAAGGGTTTCATTTATTTTTGTAACTACTGTAGCATTCTCCCAAATGGGTGTGCCAAGTGCATCAGAATAGATATCAATAACCTCTCCAATATAGTGGGATTCTTCTCTTAAGACATAGATAGTTGTATTTTGATCACCAAAATATTGAGTTAATTCAGGTGGCATCGGTACATTTTCTTTAATTTCTAAAATTTTTAGAATATAATCTGTCCCAGCCATTTCTGTTAAATCGATTATATCGCCAGTTTTGGGTGTGATACCATATGCTTTTTCCGGATTAATCGGTCCTATTTTCTCAACCTGTTTTGTTTTTAATCTAACAAGACCCTCGACAAATCCTTCAACAAAGTCGTCACCAATCAAAGGTGAGTATGCACTATAATCATCTGGAGGTATCTCAGAAGAATTTAGGGTGACAAATATTTTAAGAGGACTGCCTCCTGTTTTATTTTCAGGATCAGTATAAGAAGATTCAAATATTGTATCATTTGAATCATATCGTCCAACATAATGAACTTCTACAAAATCACCAAATTCTATAGTTTGTTCTTCTTCAAATAAATTCTCAATAATATCTGGATAATAGGTTGCAATAAAATAAATGGATAATGAACCAATGATAATTATTGTTAGTAGTACGACAGCAATTGCAGTTTTATCTATTTTTGATTTGGGTTTTTTAACTGGATTCATATCTGTGCTGAATGAAATTCTCATATATAAACTAATTCCTATGCTTAACAATAAATTAAACGAGATAGAATGAATTTATCAATGATATTATATTGCAAAATTCTTAACTTTAATAGCATTACGGAGTAGGAAATGGAAAATTATTAGTTCAATGATATGATAGCATTTTATAAGATGGGATAAAATGAGGAATAATTATTATATTGTAGAAAAAGCAGCTCTTCGTAAAGGTTTACTATCTGGATGGTATGGACCTATGGTTGTAACACCAAATGTACTTTACTTTATTTCATTAGTAGAAGTTGGCCCAAATAATATTTTTTCTTATCCTGCAATAGGCAGAGGAGCAATTGGTAGCGCACGGAAAGCTGGTAAACTTCTTATTGAAAAAACAGAAAGAGAACTCATAAATTTAGGAGATTACAGAGATAAATTAGATAATTTAGTTTTGGTAAAAGAAAATTCACTTTAAATCAACAAAATGGATATTGAAAAGTGTAAGGTCCCAAAAAGGTATTATCTCCAAACAGGTTCTCCCACAATTGGAGTTATAAATATAAAAACATTAGAAAAAAAGTATGAAATATTATTTCAAGAACCTAGAAAAATAATACCTGAGTTAAAGGAGTATTTAATGAACAATTTATTTCCTATAAAATAGTGTAAAAGGGGTCAGTGAAGGGAGGAAAGAATGAAAAGATTCTTTCAAAAGTCTTGACCCCTCTTATAGAGCGGTATTGTTGTTTGGTATATAAATATAACTTTTGTTAATTTATGTTATGAATATATGTCTTAATACTGGAAATGCTTGTGGAAAATGTTTCTGTAATATCACGTATATTGGGTTGATTTATTATTTACAATTATTTCTTTTTATTATCTTCACAAAAAACTTCTGAATTTTTACAATGAAAATGATAACCTCTTTCTATATCATCATCTTTGATTAACCTTTTATGACAAACAGGACAAAAAACTTCCCCTTGTGAATACTCCATATTTCTTTCTCCCTTCTATGATTTATTAATTATCTCATCCATTTCTTTTAATTTCTTTTGTTTATCATAGCAGATGTCACAGGTATATGAACCATCTTCATTTACATGATAACCAGATAAAAAGCCAATTTTCTTATGACAACATATACAGTTTTTTTTCATTTTTCTCCCTTTACTATACATATCTATAAATGGTTGAGTATATAAATTTTCGTAATAGATAAATAATTTTCACCAGGAGTTTTCTATCTTCTATTCAATCTCTTCCTCATCCAGTTAAAAAATTAAAATCAAATCTCAAATCATCGTATAGGAAGAAAACTGCTGCAGATATGTTGTCATTAGATGACATCATTTGACATACCATTTTATATATTATTAACTAGATAGTATTAACTAGATTTGATTATGTTATTTGGAGACAGGATATTATAAATAAAAAAATAATTGGAATTTTTATTTGCATGCTGATAATTTCAACCTGTGTTTTTCCAAATATTGGGAAAATAGCTGCTATAAAAAATAATGATAATTCCCTTAATCTCAAACAACCAGTTAATACAAAAAAGGATATTTCATATGTACCATTAAATGATATAATATTCGATTTAAAAATCAAATTTTTTATGAAATTAGCTGGCTATCCATCTCTTGCAGCTTGTATTATCAAGGGTGATAAGATGATATGGTCTAAAGGGTATGGATATTACGATTGTTCTGAAAAGAAACCTACGAATCCTGATATAATCTATATTATTGCATCAATTACCAAAACAATTGTTGGTACCGCGTTAATGCAACTTTATGAGCAAGGATTATTTGATCTAGACGATGATGTTAATAAATTTTTACCATTTAATCTACGAAATCCCAATTTTCCTAATGATCCTATAACTATCCGTATGCTTCTCACCCATACATCAAGCTTAAATGACAATGATTTAACGCCGAATTACTACTGGTTCAACTTCTCAGGTGATCCACCTTTTTGTTTCTTCCCAGAACCTTACCTAAAGGAATTTCTATTACCTGGAGGTTTATACTATACCCCTAGCGTCTGGAGTACAGATTATCGACCTGGAGAATATAGAATTTATGCAAATGTTGGATTTGATTTGATTTCCTATCTTGTAGAAATAATATCAGGTGAACCGTTCCTTGAGTATTGTGATAATCATATTTTTTCTCCATTAGATATGAAGCATACAGGATTCAATTTCTCACGTTTTGACAAAGATCTGATTGCCATACCCTATCTCCGGTACTGGTGTAGATACTATACAATTAATGAGCTAGGATTCATATGGGGAAAAAACAACACACCAACAGATAAATATTGGAGACCTAGATTCTATCCAGCAGCGGGATTATATTCAACTGTTAACGATCTTTCTCATTTCCTAATCGCACATATGAATGACGGAATCTATAATGGTACGCAAATCCTCAAAAAAGAGACTGTTGAGCTTATGCATACACCCCAACCAGGGAATCAGATCTATGGACATTATTGGTATGGTCTCGCATGGTTAAATGAAACTATGATGGGTATCACTGTATCAGGTCATGAAGGAGCGATTAAAGGCGCTCAAACGATTATGCTTTATAATCAGACAGAGGATATTGGAGTCATATATCTTGCCAATGGACTTACTGGATATCTTCTTAAATTATTTTTTTATTTTTTTTATATAAAAGAAAGTAATCTCAGTAGCAATTACAGCATAAATACTATGTATAATCAGCCCCCATTTTTTAATACACCTTTGATAATTTCTAGGTTAATGTCAGAGGGATATAACTATCTTTAGAAGTAGGAAAAAAATCAAACATATATTTGTAAGGATTTTTTTGTGATGATAATAGCTACTTCAATCCCTGCAGTTATTTCTGCAAATAATAGTGTAATAACACAAATTATAACAGGTTTTAGAAATCTAAAAGTTTAACATTATTATTTCAAAACTTGTAATCAGTGAGGTCTTACTTTTAAACTAACTACATTCTTCAAATAGAAAAAATATATTAAGAGTGATTAAGCCAAATTCCGATTAAGTCTAAAGTAATTGGTATCCGGCTTTATTTATTTTATAATCCACCAATCAGTAAATTTCCCATATAATTTTAAATTGTTTTTATTAGCGAATTCTAAAACTGCTTTACATACTCCTATTTGGTTACCCCAGAAGTCATGCCCACCCAGTATACCTCCATTTTTTATTTTTGGAAAGTAAAGTTCGATATCTCTTTTTACATCTTCATATTTATGTGATCCGTCAATATAGATAAAATCAAGATTATTTGGAATATCAGATACTGCATCAATAGATTTTTTCCTGATAAATTCAATTTTTGATCTAAATTTTCTTAATGTCTTTTTTGCATCAATAAAAACATCTTCATCCTCATATGGATCTATTAAATACATTTTTTTAATTGGTAATAGCATTAACATGGTTTTTACATTTAATCCATATTGTACTCCTATTTCTACACCAATTATATTGTTACTTGAATATTTTTTCAAAATATATTTTGTTATAGGTCTAGTGTACCAATATGAGGGGGTAATTTTTTTTAAAAAAGCATATGGTTTATCTCTATCCATAACTTGACTAATTAAATTTAATTTTAAATCATTATTTATTAATTTAATTGTCATTTCATATCATCTAATTTGATATTGTTTTTTAATTTTTAATAATTCTTTGATATATTATATTTTTTTAGATTATAAAAAATTGTATAATTAATAATAATTATAAATACAATCCATCTTATTAAGACAACAAATTTTGATTTTTTATAGAATAATTTTGAACTAGAAGTATCCTTAATATCAGAATATTTAAATGCAACTGGATAATCAAAATGTCTACTTACTAATAATGTTTTTATAAAATCGAGAGTGCTTTCTCCAGGAAAACCTATAATAAAAAGTGTATAAAAAATTGTATTTGGAGAAACTATCTTGATTTGATCTACGATTTTTAATACTTTTTCAATATTATATTTGCGATTCATTTTTCTAATTATATTTTGTGAGCCACTTTGAACTGGAAAAATTAAAAGACCAACATTTATTTTACTAAAAAGTTCAATATATCTCATATAATCTTTTTCTAAGTATGCTGGATTAAGATAATTTAAATTTATTTCTAAATCAGGATATTTTTCGTTAATTTCATATATAAGATCTATTAAATTTAAATCCATATCAACTCCAAAAGATGCACAGTCATCCGCAACCAAAAATAAAGGTTTTAAAGGATCATAAATTTCAAATATATCAGATATAATATCGTTTTTATTTCTTGATAGTAATTTCCCTTTAGATTTTTTAACAGCACAATAACTACAATGTTCTGTGCATCCTTTACTTATCTGAACAAAATTTCTATTTTTAAAAGAAATTTCATTAAGTAAATGATTATAATTAATTTTTAATTTTTTAGAAAAGGGGATAAATATTTTTGTTTACCTCTGGGTGTTCTTGGGATTTTTTCCACAAATTCAATTTTAAGGTTAAAATTGTTGCCTAATTTCTTAAGTAATTCTCTTTTTATTCTATCAATATCTTTATCTGAATATGAGTCCATTTTAATTATTCGAAATATTACTTCTCCTTTTTTTTCTTGATAAAACTGAAATTGTTTTACATTATCATAGATATCTGAGTGCATGTTCATCGATGTAATTGATATTAATCGGTCATCTTTTGAAATAAGAAAATCTGAACTTGACCACCGTCCCTGTATGCTTTTAACTAATTGGTAGTTTCTACCACAAGAACATTTTTGTTTTGTATATATTCCAAAATCCCCCGTTTTATATCTAATGAAAGGAAATATATAGTTTTTAAAACCTGTTGCAACAATTTCACTAGCTTCATTTTCTTTTCTTAAAGGATTTCCGTTTTGATCTATAAACTCTACATATCCATATTCAGGATAAAAATGAAAAAAATCAATTTTTTCACAAGTGAAAGCTATAACTGCTTGTTCAGTGTGACCATATATTTCATAAATCTTACATTGGAAAATATCTTCTAGAAGGTTTCTTTGCCAGGGGTATAATGTCTCTGCACCACAAATAATAACCTTCAAACTTGTAAAAGGTTTAATATCGTTTTTTTTAATATATTTCGCTAAAATACATAAAGATGAAGGGTAAGCAATAATATATTTTGGTTTAAATTTTCGAATTTTATTAACATATTTTGATAAATTTTCATCAGTCATATGATATGAGGAAAGAATTAAGAATCTATGAAATAAATAATATTTCCAAAATTTACCTTTATCTGAACCTTGTACAACCGTTCCTCTTAAAACTAGAGCTTTATCAAAAAAATTTAAGCCAATTCTATCTAAAAATATTTTTTGATATGCTAATTCTTTAATATATGAAACACTTCTTTCTTCATAAATACCTATAGGACTTCCAGTAGATCCACCAGTGGTGATATAACCAAATTTATAATCCGGGTAATCCTGAGATTTTAAATCTTTAAAATTATCTCTAATAATTTCTTTTGTTAAAAATGGTATTTTCTTTAAATCCTCAAAATCCTTAAACTCATAGGGTTTAAAATGTATTTCATCAAACAATTTATGATAATATGCAACATTTTCATATGAATGAATTAACAGATTTTTTAATTGTTCAAGTTGATATTCTTCTATTTTTTCTTCACTCCAATATTGAGATTTTTTTAAAAANNTTTAAAAAATTATATGTTTTAAAAAAAAGACCAATATGAAGAAATAAAAGAAACGCTTCTAAACTATAATTAACTTGATCATTAACCGCTTTCTTGTAAAGAGATATTTCAAATTGTTTCAATAATCCAATTTTTCTAGACATTATATTTTTTCCCTAAATATTAGAAAATATTCTTTTTAGCATATTTAATAACATATGACCTAATTTTAAATTTTCTTAAGNNGAAATCTCTTTTTATTGAATTTTTAAAATGTTTATTAATTGGTAGAAACATGGCATCCACCAAGAATAACTATTCTAAATAAATCTGCTATTTCATGTGCCCTTATGGCTTCCAAGGTATTCGCAGTGATACCAACAATATCATAATTTTTTTATAGTAAATATTATGAACTCCCTAATCAACCATTGTTATATCATATTCCTTTAGTGTAACCGCTAAGTTGGAAATGTTAACTGCGGTTGAAACATGAAAATTTTAAATGAAAATATATCTAAAAAAGATTGATGATAGTTATTTTCTTTACATAGTGAATAATTTGGTTTTATAAAAAGAATCTTCATTGAATACATAATAATAAATTCTCATATAAAATATTTTTCAAAACGTATTAAAGGAATAGAATCATTTTTTATCGATAAACTAATAACAATAATGAAAGATTTACAACCAAATGAAAATAACCATTATTGGAACACTCCCACCATTAAAGGCAATAAGTCCCTATTGCTTTTATTTACTAGAAAGCCTTTCTAAAATAACACATATAGAATTTATTGGATTCAAAGATATCCCAGAATTTATATATTTTGGAGGGGCAAAAGAAAAAATATTATCAAACAAGGTCATAAAAAATGTTGACTTGAAGATATTTATCACCTGGTATAATCCTTTTTCTTGGATAAAAACTGGTTTACAATCAAAGGGTGATATTATTCATATACAACATTGGGCTGATTATTCCTCATTGATTTATTGTGTAATCTTACCATTTTTAAAAATAAGGAGAAAAAAAATAATCTTAACAGTCCATAACATAACGCCCCATGTAACAATTAAATCAATAGTTTTAATTGATAAAATTTTAAATAAAATATTATTTCCATTTACAGATATATTTATAGTTCATAATTTTAGAAATAAACAAAAATTAATACAACTTTACAAGATAAAAAACGATAGAATACATATCGTGATGCATGGAACCTTAAAACCTTATGAGACTATAAAAGAAGTCAGTAAAAAAATTGCAAGAGAAAAACTTAACATTCCAGAAAATAAAAAAGTAATATTAATCTTTGGCTATTTGTGGGGATACAAAGGTTTAGATGTTTTATTAAAATCGATGGTATTAATAAAACAAAAAATAAAGGATCTATTACTTGTTATAGCTGGTCAACCTTTAAAAAATTATGATTTATATGAAAAAATAATCGAAGAAAATAATTTAAATGATTTTATTTATAAAAAATTAGGATATATATCTGATTCAGAAATAGAATATTATTTTTCATGCTCTGACTTAGTTGTGTTACCATATAAACTTCATCCTTTTGACACTCATGGAGGGGTAGGAGCATTAGCAATATTTTTTAAAAAACCTATACTTGTCACAGATGTTGGTGGACTACCAGAGTATGTAAAAGACAAAAGAGCTATATCTAATCCTAATGATCCTAATGATCTATCTAATAGAATAATTCATATACTAAAAAACGAAAAACTCTTAAAAAAACTTTCAAATGATTCAGAGGAATTATCAAAGGAATTAAATTGGGATGATATAGCTGAAAAAACCTTTGCTGTATATAAAAAGACATTAAAATGAAAAAGACTGATTTATTTAAATTCTTCTAATTTTTGTATATAATAAAAGTTATATTCTTTTAAAAAATACAACATCCAAAATGATTATACCAAGATATTCTCAAAATATTGATATTGAAGAGATTAAAGCATTATATTATTCTAAAAAAGATATAATAAATGAATTTGAGAAAAAATTTGCAAAAACTGTTGGTAATAAATATGCTTTAACATTTCCATATGGTCGCTCTGCTTTATTTTCGATCTTGAAATCACTTAATATTGAAAAAAAAATATACTCATTCCTTCTTATACCTGTGCTGTTGTCCCATCAATTGTAGTTGAATCAGGAAATGTTCCTATATTTACTGATATTTCTTTAACAGATTATAATATGGTTTTAGATGATACTTTAAAAAAGATTTCAAAAAAAACAGGAGCAATAATCCCTGTTCATACATATGGTTACCCTATGGATATTAAGGAGTTAAAACAAAGAATAAATGAAGATATATATATAATAGAAGACGCTGCCTTAGCTTTATTAACCAAAAATACAGGTAAATATGGTGATGTAACATTTTATAGTTTAGATTTTATGAAACAATTGAATACCGCAGGGGGAGGTATTGCAACTACAAATAATAAAAATATTTATTATAAAATGAAAGAATATATCTCTAAAAATTTTAAAAAAAACACATTTTATAATGAGACAAAAAGACTGCTTATTTATTTAGGTAATTATTTTGCATTATCTAAGTTATTTTTCAAACCCTATGATATTTATTATAAGTATTTAATTAAAAAAATATTTTCAAAATATAATGATCAATCTCAATCTATATTATCAAATGATTATTTGAATTTATATTGTAATTTTCAAGCTAAAATAGGATTATCTCAACTTAAAAAGATTCATGATATTATAAAAAAAGCAACTTTAATCGCAAATTACTATAATGGTGAGCTTGAGGATATAAAGAATATTAAGCTTCCACCAATAATAGAAGGTGCATCTTATAGTAAATACACGATTCGCATAAAAAAAAGAGATGAATTTAAAAAAATTATGGAAAAAAAAGGTATGTATCTAGATGATTTATGGAGTTATTCTATTCCATACTTCTCCATATATAAAAAATTTTTAAAAAATGAAAAATTTAGTAATTCATTACTAGCGTCTCAAAGTGTTATTAATTTACCAAATTATTCTACTTTGTACGATAACACTAATGAACTAGAATACATAGTTAAAACAATTAAAAATTATTATAAAAAAACATCATAATCTGCTCTTAAAATTAATTTTTTTTTACTGAATACTAGATTATAGAAGATAAACGTAAAATTCTTTTATAATCAAACCCATTTCTAAAATAAAATGGGAGGATTAAAAATGAAGATTCAATGGTCATTACCTAATATTCAAAAACAGGATATTCAAGGTTTAGAAAAAGTCTTAAGATCAGGTTGGTATTCAATGGGTCCAGAGGTTCAAAAATTTGAAGAAAAAGTTGCTTTTTATCTTAATATTAAATATGGTATTGGGGTAAACAATGGAACAGCTGCTTTAGATATAGCATTGAAATGTTTAGATATTAAAAAAGGAGATGAAGTTATAATCCCAGCGTTAACCTATATATCTACAGGAAATGCTATTTTGTATAATAATGCCACCCCAGTTTTTGTCGATGTTAATAATACATTAAATATTGACACTTCATTAATCGAAGAAAAAATAACTGATAAAACTAGAGTTATAATGAATATAGATTTTGGCGGGAATCCATCTAACTATAAAGAATTGTTAAAGATATCAAAAAAACATAACATCTTTTTGCTTGTCGATGGAGCTCAATCATTTGGATCAGAGTATTGTGGAATAAAATGTTGCACACATGGACTTATTAATACAACAAGTTTTCATTCAGCAAAAATATTAACAACAATTGAAGGAGGAATGATTTTTACCAAGGATAAAGACATATTTTTAAAAGCAAGATCTATAAGAAACCAAGGTGAAACATCAAAATATATACATCAATATCTTGGTAATAATTATAGAATGACAGATATAGCGGCCGCAATAGGTAATTCTCAACTTAAAAGAATAAAAGAAACATTAAAACAAAGAAAAAAAAAGATTAAATATTATAAAGAAAATTTAAAAAATGTTGAATACCCAAAAGAATTACCTAATACAATCAATAGTAATTTCTTTTTTTTAATTCTGGTAAAAAACAGAAATAAATTAAATAAATATCTTAACGATAATGGTATAGAAACACGAATTACTTATCCAATGCCCATTAACGAACAACCAATATTTGTAAAATACAGCAAAGAAACATTTCCTGTTTCAAAAGAAATCTCAAGACAAATTATTTCTCTTCCAATACATTATAAATTATCAACTCTTCAGCAGGATTATATAATTAAAATAATCAATAAATTCACAGGAGGAATGACTTATTAGGGTATTAGTAACTGGTGGCGCAGGATACATAGGAAGCGTTTTAATTCCACGATTATTGGAAAATCACAAAATAAGAGTCCTTGACAATTTAACATATGGATATGATGGAATTATTCCATACATTAATAATCCTTATTTTAAATTTATTAAAGGTGATATTCGTGATAATAAGATATTAAAAAACTCATTAAAAAACATTGATTTTGTTATTCATCTAGCAGCTATCGTAGGATACCCAGCATGCAAGTCAAAACCTATTCTTGCAAATGAAATAAATTATTTTGGAACTAAAAACCTAGTCAAACAGTCTAAAGTTCCAATAATATTTGCATCAACAGGTAGTAACTACGGCAACGTTATAGGAGTATGTAATGAAAAAAATACACTTAATCCATTAACAGAATATGGGCAGACAAAAGTAAAAGCAGAGCAAGAAATTCAAAAATGTTCAAATTTTATTATCTATCGCTTTTCAACGGGTTTTGGTCTTTCCCCAAGAATAAGACTCGATCTATTGGTAAACGATTTCCTTTTTCGAGCAATGAAAGATAAAGAATTAATTATTTATGAAAAAGATTATTGGCGATCATTTATCCATGTAAAAGATATGGCACATAGTCTCATTTTCGCCATTCAAAATTTTGATAAAATGAATGGAGAGATTTTCAATGTAGGATCTAAAGAATTATGTTTAACAAAAGAGGATGTTGCAATGAAAATTAGAAAATATGTAGATTATTATCTGAAATTTGCCGAATTTGGAAAGGATCCTGATATGAGGAATTATAAAGTATCGTTTAACAAAATTAAATCACTTGGTTTTAAGGTGAGGTATAGTTTAGATTATGGCTTAAGAGAGATGGTTAAAGCATTTGAGTTTATTGAAGAAAAAGAATGTTATTACAACAATAGGGTTTTCAAATGAGTAGAGGGTTTAAGAAAGAGTATCTTATTATTAGAAGTGTTAAAGAAAATGATTGTAAGAAATTATTTAATTTTTTAAAAGAACTTGATGAAAAAATTAAATATTTTTTTCATCCTCATCCTTTTGATTTAGAAACTATTATAAACATTTGTAGATCAAAAAAAGATCATTATTTTGTCATGTTTTTTAAAAATAAACTTATTGGGTATTCTTTTCTAAGATTATTTGGATATGAAATCCCCAGTTTTGGTTTAATTATTAGACAAGGATTCACAGGACAGGGATATGGTTTATTTCTCACTAATTGGACAATAAAAAAAGCAAAAGAATTGGGATATAAAAAAGTGATTTTGAAAACGTATATAGAGAATATTCCAGCTCAAAAAATCTACAACAAAGTTGGTTTTAAAATCGTTGGTATAACAAAAGATAAAAAACAATATAAAATGGAATTATTACTCTGAGAAAAGGTTTTTATGCATTTTTATATAATTCTATTGTTTTATCGGCAATTTTATCCCAAGTTAGTTTTTTTGAAATATCTTCTGAATCCTTTATTAGTTTATTATATAAAATTTGATCGGTTAATATTAACCTAAAGCGATTTTGTTAGATCTTCAACATCATTGGGTTTTACTAATACGCGACTATGTTTTCATAACTTATTTTGGAGCTGAATCAATTTGTGTTAGCACCTGTATTTCTCATTGTTAGAAAGTTATACTTATTAAATCATACATAGATTCCTCTGGCTAAAAACAATAATAGGAGAGTTGAATTATCTAATTCCTTAAGTTTTTTCCCAAATAGCACTAATAATCATTCTTATTAATTTTGCAGCAAGTAACGACGTTTCTCCATGATCATAGCCAGGGCATACTTCAACAACATCAAAGCCTATTATCTGAGCCGAAAAAGCATCAATTATATCCAAAATATCTAGAAGTTTAAGACCAAAAGGTTCTGGTGTACTCGTACCTGGTGCATATGCGGGATCGATTACATCCATATCTAAAGTTAAAAATAATTTTTTATTTTGTAAATACTCTTTTGTTTTTTTTATAGCATTAGCGATTCCTTTTTCACCAATTGTAAACGTATCAATAAAAAAAAGATCGTTCTTTCGAGCATATTCATATTCTTCTTTTTCAGCTGATCTTATTCCGATTATTCCAATATTTTTAATGTCGATATGTTCAATAATTCTTTTAATAACACAAGCGTGATTATTTATATCATTTTCATATTGTTCTCGAAGATCCATATGGGCGTCAAGAGATAGGACCGCTATATCCTTTGGATATGATTTAACAATTCCTGGAGTTATCGAATGTTCACCACCAATTACAATAGGAATTTTATTTTTTTCAAGTAGTTTACCAGTAAATTTCTTAACTATTTGTACCATTTCTTTTGTGTTAAAATTCTTCACATCAAGATTTCCATAATCATGCAATCTAATTTCGTGTAAATCTACCTTTGTTCTAAAATCAAAACTTTCAAAATTCCAGCTTGCCTGTCTAATTTCTTTTGGAGCCTTATCTGCCCCATGTCGAAAAGATGATGTTTTTTCAAAAGGGACGCCAAAAATAATAAAATCTGCCTCATCAAAACCTGACTCAGCATCTGCAAAATAATCCGGAAAAGTCATATTATCAAGTTGTGATGTTTGATGAATTAAGCTCGAGTAATTTTCTTTTTTCCTAATGCTTGTAAGTAAAGGATTTCCTGTCCGGGAGATAGGCTATTTTTAAATTCAGCTGGGATTGACATTTCAAAGGTCTCATACGTTTCGAGATCCATAAGTTGAACGATATCTTTACCCATTATTGAAAGAACCTGTGCACTTCTCTTATAAATTAAAGGAACGTGTACTTTATGTTTAACTGGATGAACAACACTTCGTTTTTGGCCATCGAAAACACCTATTGCTTCTATTCTTGCCTTAGCTTCACCATGTTTTCCTGGTTTAGAAGTTGAAATACTCATAATTTTACATGGTTCACCATCAATTATCATATACCGATTCACTCGTAATGTTCTGACTTCAGCTAATTCTTTCATTTACTATTCCTCTGGTACTTTATAAACAACATCATGCTCTCTGACTCGATCTTTTACTTTGATTCCGATTGCATCGCCAGGTTTAGCAACTTCAATAGGATTTCTATTTATTTCTATTCTGTCTACATCCTGAGTAAAATCAGTGTGAGCACCTACAATGTGGATAGTATCTCCCACTTTAAGTTCACCGTCTGTGATTTTAATAGCTGCTACGCTTATGTTTGTAAAAAAATGTTCTACTATCCCAATTTTTTCTTCAACCATACTAAATCACCATCCATAATACATTTAGTTATACTTATAACTGTCACATTTATTTTACTACGACTATCTCATAAATTATTCTTTTTACATGTTTTTCACATATAAAAGCTTCCCATTTAGAATCCCAGGCCATAGCATTTTTACATTCGGGGCAAGATATGCTTTCAATTACTTCTCTATGACTTTTCATTTTTGTTTTTACTACTTCAGCTTTTATTTTTTTATCTGGATTCAGAGAATTCATGATATAAACATCGCCACTTGATGGTAAAAAAGGTGTACTATTAATTTTCCCCCTCTTTTTTCTATAAGCTTTCATTTGTTGCTTATATTTTTCCATCATTGTTTGTCTTCGACCCATGTTTTTCACCAATCAAATTGATATGTGAATAAAGCTTTCTTTTATAATCTCTTTCATCATACGGAAAACAAATGAAATTAGAAGAACTGCCGTTAAATACAGAAATTATAGAAATTCTCAAAGAACATGAAATATCGGAGCTTTACCCTCCACAAGTTGATGCATTACCTCATGTATTAAAGAAAGAAAACATGGTTCTTGCTATACCTACCGCTAGTGGAAAAAGCCTTGTCGCATATTTAGCAATTGTCCATAGACTTATTCATGAAGGTGGTAGAGCACTTTATGTTGTACCACTAAAAGCTCTTGCTCGGGAAAAATATGAAGAGCTTAAACTTTTTGAAAAACTTGGGCTTAGAATTGGCATCTCAACTGGTGATTTAGACGATTCTGACCCTCGTCTTGCACGTTTCGATATTATCGTTTGTACATCAGAAAAGGCTGATTCCCTTCTTCGACACCAAGTTACTTGGATGAATAAAATAAAGGTTCTTGTAATTGATGAAATACATCTTATACACGATCCAAGTCGTGGTCCTACTTTAGAAGTTATCATATCTCATTTTAAATCGTTAAATCCTAATACACAAATAATTGCACTTTCTGCTACAATAAAAAATGCAATGGAATTATCAATTTGGCTTAATGGTAAATTAATTGAGTCTGATTGGCGACCGGTTCCTTTAAAAGAAGGTGTATTTTTAAGAAATAAGATAAAATTTGATGATGGTAAAATTATTTCTGTTGAAGGAGAGGAAAAAAAACCAATCGACAGATTAGTTGAAGATTCAATAAAAAAAGGTGGTCAAGCACTTGTTTTTGTCAACACACGTAAATCAACTGTTTCAGTTGCAACTANNTATTTCAAAGGAAAAGAAAAAAATTGAAAAATTATTGGAATCAATTAAAACAAAATTACCTGAACAAACATCTGTTGATGAAAAATTATTTTATTGTCTTGAAAAAGGAGTTGCCTTTCATAACGCAGGACTTTCAAGCATTCAACGAAGAACTATTGAACAGAGTTTCAAGGATAGGATTATTAAATGCATCGTGGCCACACCAACACTTGCAGCCGGAATTAATATTCCTGCTCAAAGAGTTATTATTAGGGACTTATGGCGTTACGATCAAAATTTTGGTATGTACCCGATACCCATATTAGAATACAAACAGCAAGCGGGTAGAGCTGGTAGACCTAGATATGATAAACAAGGTGAGGCAATTACAATTTCAAAAAATGAAGAACAAAAAGAAGAGATTTTTAATACTTATATTTTAGGTGATACAGAACCGATTTTTTCTAAACTTGGAAGTCAAGCAGCCTTAAGAACACATATCTTAGCTGCAATTGCGACAAATTTTGTAGATAGCATGGATGGCATTTACAAATTTATTGATAGTACTTTTTATGCATATCAATCTGAAACATTTACTTTAAAAGATGAAATTAATGAAGCAATTGATTTTTTAATTAAAAGTGGTTTTGTTGAAATAATAAATGATGATAGATATATGGCAACTTTATTTGGAACTAGAACTTCATCATTATATATTGATCCATTATCAGCACTATTATTGAAGAAAGCACTTGAAAAATCGTATGATAAAGTACCCACTCATTTGGCATTTATTCATGCTGCATGTTCAACTCCTGATGTACGATCATTATATCTTAGAAGAAGAGATGATTGGGTAGAAGAAAAAGCTGAAAAACATCGAGGTGAATTTTTACTAGATATACCAATTACCTCAAATGACGAGTACGAATGGTTTTTAAGTGATTTAAAAACTGCCTTTTTAATTGAAGACTGGATTGAAGAAATTCGAGAGGATAGAATTATTACTAAGTACAATGTAGGACCTGGCGACATACATAATATTGTTGAAATGACTCAGTGGATATTACATGCTGCTAGAGAATTTGCACGAATGTATAATTTTGATTATGTTTCAGAAATTAGTGATTTACTTTTAAGAGTTCAATATGGTTGTAAAAAAGAATTACTTAATCTTGTTTCATTAAAGAATATCGGCAGAATACGAGCACGATCTTTGTTTAATGAAGAATTTAAAACTATTAATGATTTACGGGGTGTACCTCTAAAAAGATTAGCAGAGATCAAAACGATTGGTGAAGGTATAGCAAAAAGCATTAAAAATCAAATAGGGGAAAGTGATAAGGGTGAGGAAAAAGACATATCAGATTTTGCTGTGAATGAATGAAAAAAAAGAATTTGTTTAAAATTTTTGGTGCAAAAGGAAAAATTGAAAATGTTGATAATTTTTTGAAATTTATATCAAATTTTGCCCAAAAAAATAATCTCATTATTCAAGTATTTGATGCAGATATGATTTTTGGTGAAATTCATATATTTTCTGCACTCAAACACGCTCAGAGAGCTATGAAAAGAAAAACGAATACAACAAATTCGTTAGAAATGGAAACTATATTATATGCATCGGGTGAAAGACAATTAAAACTCGCGATACCAAAAATGGGTATTAAAAAAGGTAAAGCAAATATTGCATTTCTTTTAATTAGTGAAAAAAACCAAATAACAAACAAAATTATAAATGAATTACTAGGTGCCACAAGCTTAAATCAAGATGATCAAGTCCTTTTTGGAAATATAAATACTCTTAAAAATTTTGGAATAAATGACCATGAAATAAAGACGGTAACGAAAGCTAAATACGAGGATTTGATTCTAGAAAAAGTAGCCATGGTTGATGTAATAAAGTAGGCCCGCATGAGGTAGTCTGGATATCCTAGAGCCCTGCGGAGGCTCCTACTCGGGTTCGAATCCCGATGCGGGCATTTAACATA